>Ga0210059_1014174_pt1 | contig 11820 bp, 13 predicted proteins | sample Ectturendosymbi2_FD_188042 | JGI IMG/M metagenome (GOLD analysis project Ga0210059, IMG submission 188042) | Ecteinascidia turbinata endosymbiont from Florida, USA - Sample 2 (SPAdes) (version 2) | ecosystem: Host-associated > Tunicates > Ascidians > Unclassified | place: Key West, Florida... | reverse complement strand
ATACTACTTTCTCATAATTAACTTTTACACCACGATACAAAAATCACCAGAACAATTACACTCAAGCGTTCTTCTCTGCAGTGATTTTAATAGTATATTTTAACAACCTCATCATGATAGAGAATGCTCCATAGATCTATGCAGTTGTGTAGGTTGTCAGGATCAATTTTGTAAGTCTATGTACATTTTGATAAACAGTTCTCATTGCTATATGGCTGACATTTTCTGATTGTTCGACAAGCTACTTAACTGTTCAGCACCATGTTAGCAGAAACAAAAAGTGATTGTGATATAATAAATGGGCTGTGACCAATAGCAAGTGATAACCTGGAAATCTTTCCATGTATGTTCTGTTATATGTGAGTGGTACCACTATCTAAATTGCTAGTTGCGCTAGGCTACTAGCCAAGTGTAATTGGGTCTTAGGACACCTGTAGAAAATCAGGTTTTATTCTGAAATGTATATATCAAAAGCTGCCCTTCCACAACAGACGCCCTTTTGCCAGGCTAGATGTGCCACTGCCTATTTGCCTAAGACAAACAAACATTGGAAAATATGTAAACTTGTTAGTATTAGGCTGTATTCAAACTAACAAATTAATGTGCTTGTCACTTGATTTGAAAAATGATTAGTTATGGATTAACCCAGCTTCATGCAGTAGATTCTTGAAATCATGTCATCATTTGCAAACCATGACGTCATTTTTCTTTACAATGTAAAACCACATTACAGTTGCCATAAACTGATATGCCAACTATACTGTCATGTTTTGTATTTTGCTACAGGCGGTGCCTTCTGTTGAGCTGCATTTTATTGATTGCTTCATTGCTTCAGTATATGTAAATTTAACTAAGGTTGACATCTCTTTTTTTTATCATACTCCATTTTAGTTGTGTTTCCTGTTAGTTTTGATAGTTATTTGTTGCAAAAGTGGCGTGACACTGCTGGTGTGCATAATGAACAAGCTTTCATCAAAAGCAAAGAAATTATTTGATATTGCTGTTTATTTTCATGCAGTCTTTTATCGATCAAATGAACTCAGTGGTAATACAGACATAAGAAGATCTGACGAAAAGCTTTTCAGCAACATTTGTTTACGCAATGACTGATACCCAGTCAAGTGCCGGTGGCTCTCAGCAAAGACTCACACTTCATGATAGGTTTTATTATGTTTACAGCTGTGATTTGGATGTAAATATATCAATTAAGGTACATGATGTAGTATTATTCAGTAGCATGTATTGTATTATGCAGTGTTTGAGCACTCTGCTGATATTGTTTGTGATGTGTTCATTGTGAAGCGCTTGATAATTTTTTGAGCTTTTGTGGTGTAAGGTTGCAGTGCATTTTGTAAATGGATTTTTATTTTTATTATTAGAACCTCTTTTTTAAAATATTGAAAAGTAGTATCTGGTTGGTGGTACTGTACTTGCAATTAGTTTTCAAATTATTGCCAAATTTTTATCGATGGTGCCATTTCTATGTTTTTGGTGGTCCCAAGGCCAACACCCAAATTTCTGCCATCCCTGGTACTGCAAGATACAGCATCATTGCTAGTTTTTACTTTTGTTTCATGTTATACTGTTTTTTAGGATTGTTTAAAGACGATGTTGCAACATTTCACCCAGTCTTCAAAAACCTGTTTTGAGCTTGCCTGCTTAGAGTCTTGACTTTATGCATCAATATTTATTTCAGAACAGTTTGTAGGAGCAATATTATTCAGCTTGTGTAAAATATAGCTTTCTTCCATACGTACAACAATATGAAGTAAAACCATAGAAACCATGTATTATTTGCCTTTTGATCATTTCTGTCTTTCCTTAGTGATTGCAGTCCGTGTCTTGTCTCTCCAATAAGGGTGATGATGTGATATTCATCTTTCAAATTTATGATCTGAAGTTCTTGTGAAATTGTCTGCCTGTAGCATTGGTTCTAATTCTGCGCCCGATTGCATTTGGTTAAGTTACTTGGTACAATTGCATGAAATGCTTCTGTTCTTGTAGATATGTAGTTTGGAAGGCTCACGACCAAAACACAGTTATCAAGATCTGCTGAATGACCCCCATCTTGACTTCTCTTCTAATTATGACATTAAAGCAGAAGTGGATAGCCATATGTATGCAACTGTACAGGCAAGTTGATTTAGTAACGTAGCCAATTGACAGTGTGTCAAACTATGTTTTTTTTGGTGACGGCAATTGGCAGCGGGTTGAAACCTGAAATTTGCTTCTTGGTGGGGTGGTCAAGGTGAACGCTCTTGCCCAAGAAGCACTATGGTAATTTGCTCAGTGACACATCAATCGAGCACCCAACCTTCCAATTGAGAGGCCTGTGGACATTCTACCACTGAGCCAATTGCCACCCGTGTTTGGTCATTCTTGTATAGCAGATGTGATCCTGGGTATATTGGCTGAAATTATTCAATTTGTTAAACCAACCAAAGAGGCAATTAAAAGCTCTAGGTTTGCTGCAAGCTTTTGAGGAATCACCTACCTTGGCTCTGCTTTCATGACTTCGCAATGAATTTAGACTTGTCTCCACAAAGTTGATGCAGTTGAATCTGTATGCATATGTTGTAATAGGATATTGATTTCATGTAACTTTAACACATTGTCAGTCCTGAAATCTTATTCTAATAGAATCTATTTGAATGACATATAACATCTCAATGACACCTGCTTGTTGTTTTTGAAGTAACATTGACTTTTCCACCTCACAGTCATACTAATGGCATGCAGGTAAGGAAGCATTAGAAACACAGTACATATCTTATATGTTGGAACTATTGCAGAATCAAATTAGAGCCAGACAATGTGCATACAGTGCTTTATAGTTGCCCAAGATCAAAAAATGCATTTTGAACTTCATATGGTCTTTTACTGTTATGTTGAAAGCTGTAGCTTTCAGCCACAACCCTCTGAACTTCCTCAGTCCTGTGTTTATTTATCACCCTGGTCTGTGGTTGTAGCAGACTTATGATCTCGTGTCTTGTTTAATATGTACACCAGTGGTTCTTAACCAAGGGGCATGCCTCCCCAACGGAGCATCGATAAATTTTCAGAGGGGCACAAGCCCTTACGTGCTCTACAATATGGAAATTTGTTCAACAAATTTTCTGTAAATACAGTTTTTTGAACAACTTACTTAATGTCAGGGTGCTTGAAACAAAAGGCAATTACTTAAGGGAGACAGGCTGGAGAAAAGGATAAGAACCACTGATGTACACTTTCTGCGCATGTATCATTTCGGTTGAATCCCTGGAATTATCCAAATGGATTACAATCAGCATCTTTTTCCCCTCTGCAAATTAATCTCACACCTCATGTTGGTGCAGACACTTCCATTTCTCCATCATGCAGTTTTACTATAAATGTTCTGTGCCTGACACATATTTTTAGTGAGTCCTGTAAATCACTTTAATTTGAGATGTCTCATACACTGGCATCAAATATTTAAATGAGAAGTTATTTTGTTAATATGTGCATATATGTCAAGTTATAGTTTGATTAACAAGTGATTGCTTTCTGTGCAAATATGTTTGATTGGATAAAGTGTCAAGCTTTTGCCCATCAATTACACATTTAAAACTGTGTCTCTGAAAACTTACTGCATAGGAATTAAAAAAATTTATACATCAAGTTTCTGTATCTAAGTGCACCTAGCCAAAGCCGAATTTGTGAGTATTTTGCTTCCCTCTTTATTTTTTCAAATACAGCATTTGTGTTTTTATCAAAACATATAAATGGTTCTATTTGCCCATGCGCTATTCCATTGCTTCAAGACGCAAGTAGAGCTAGTCCTTTTTTGCAAGTAGAGCTAGTCCTTTTTTGCAAGTAGAGCTAGTCCTTTTTTACTGAAAACTATTGGTTTTACATATATGCACGTTGATGCCATATCTATAACATTCGAAATAATGTTAGTATACTTCTGTAAGGTTGCTATGTCTCTGCTGATTTCAGAAAACGTCTTTACCAAGCGTGATTGCAGATTTTTGAAGACGGGAAGCCAATTTGTCTACCAGTTCAAACAGCATATCGCCACCACATAGCTGTGCCCGATCGAAGCCTGCACACTTGGAATGAATGGCTCTCTCTTCCGATACGTTACAGCGACCTTCCACGAACAGCTGTTGCTGTTGTCACAATTTGGGACAACCATGGACCAGGCATGGCTATTGCAGTGGGTGGCACCACTGTGCCGCTATTCGGCAAATATGGAACCTTTAAAAAGGTGCTGCTTTCATTATTGAATCGATTAATTATACCTTTGACTTTGACAGGCACTTCCGAATATTTTAGAAGGTGAAACCCTCACACTTGCTGCTCATAGTACAATATATTCATCGAAGCCTCCGCTGACGCTTTTGCAACGAAGTACTATATTCTGGTACTGGCTCTTCCAAAAGCTTGTCACTGTTGCAACCTCTCTGCTGGCGTTGCGCTGAATGCGCGGTTCACCACGAACGGGATGTGCGCGAAGAACAACAACATATATATGTGGCGCGAACAAGCAACAATCGAGTGATCACGGCGCGTGATTTCTATTGTTGCTTGCTGGCACACATCAGGTGCTCGGACCCCTGTTAATTTCGCTTGGTCAGGTAACAAGAGGTGGAAGACCTATTTGCTAAGTCATACTGCCCGCACATGGCTTACTATTTTTCTCTACCGTTGTTAGTCATTTCACTAAGAGTTAGTTTTTAGTTGGAGAAATTTTTCAGCCATTAGCATCAACTAGTTAGATGTTTCAGTCATTTATTTATTTGACTAAACGTCTTTTTAATTTAAAATTTTAATTTTTGAGTAAACACTTATTTTATGAGTCACAGTTTTTTTGTCGCCACTAGTGTTCTTGACGTCAGTCAGTTTGTTAAGATGTTATGATTTATGAGCTTGTGTTACGAAATTTTTGATTGCAGTCTTGAGTTTGTTTTTTCTCTGCTGTTACTTCAGCCTTTCAACTTTTCACCCGTAAGCTTTGCATGCAATTTTCAGGATTGAGGATGCGTAATTTTACGTGAAATCGATTTCCTATTAAAAATTCGCTGATCGGTTCCTTGCTTACACCCATGGTGGAAAGTACATACTTGAGTTAGCTACTAAATATATCTCATGAAAGCTTGGCCAGAATTACTACGATTCCTGCTGAAAGAAGTGGAGCAAAGCAGAATCGTATGGTCGCGTTGAGATTTCAAAACTTCCGCGTGTCAAACTCAGTGCAAGGGTGTAATCCATCCTTCATCCTGCTTCTGTAAAACAGTTCTTCCTGGATTATCCGTTCCTCGTTTAACCGCCATTCGATAATCTGGTCGCCTTCCACGTTGGTTACGACTTGGCGAGTTTGCTACCGAAAAACTCGAATGTTTCCGCAAACAGTATAATATTGATTCAAATTTAATAAATCTACTGTTGCAACTGATAGTTAAGCAGGAAATTTCTTAGCGAATTGCTGACATTGTATCAGTTTTTAAACTATATATGCAGGTTTTTTTAAAGCAAAATGTTAGGTACCTGGTGTGGACCTGTTGGGACCCGATTTTCTCTGATTCTAGGGACCTGATGATAATTTTCTGTGATCCTAGGGTCCCTGAAGCACCTTACAAAAATCCTGATATATGTGATATGTTTTTGTTTGTTACTGTTTCTTTCACTTAAACATAAGAATTCAATTTATCCGTATGTTTACTTATCCGTTCAGATTTCTAAAAATATTGCCCCAACTAGACCGGACAATCGAGGAAGCATGGTACTTAAACTCCCAAACTAACTACTTTTATTCACAGGGCCGGCACGAACTGTGCATTTGGCCGGATGTGGAAGGAGACGGCTCAAAAAACACTAAAACGCCATACAAAGCTCCGAACGCTTCCAATCAGCAGATGGTCCGACTGGCAAAACTGGCCAAAAAGCACCGAGAAGGTCATATGACGAAAGTTGATTGGTTAGATCGCCTTACATTCAGGTACGTTCAAATTTATTATAGATCATTGCTTGTTGATGTAGCCAGATAGTATGCAACAACGTAGCATGCAAATACCTGGTTTGCTGTCGTCTGCAGTCCACGGCGTGGCAATGTGGTTTTAATTAGATTGTTGTGTACCTGAAATGTGTGGTCTGTCTTAAAACGCACTGACTGTGCTACTTCCACTGATTTTTATTTTAAAAGAAGGTTTTTCAAAATGAAAAATGTATACTTTCTGTTTTTTCTCCCTTTTTTATGAACAGTCACTCTGTTACACGAAAAGTGGAAGTGCTGAACAGCCTTATGATGAAAATCACGGCCAAAGAAAATGAAATGAACGACATTTTACAAACGTTTCGATAACTCCAGTTATCACCATCAGTGCATTGCACATTTGATGATGATACCAGGAGTTATCGAAACGTTTGCAAAATGTCGTTCAATCGTTTTCTTTGGCCGTGATTTTCATTGCAAGTCACTCTGTTTTGCGTCCAATTCTGAAGAACGCGTTAACAGCTGGACTTTGCAGGCCGTATCCTCTTGTTAGCTGTGTCAAGGGGTTTTCCCTTGCAAAGCGAGTGCGCTGTTGCCAGGCTCGAGTGTCAGAAGCTGTTTTGTTTTTATGCAAAGACTTTGTTTTTGTCTTGCGATGAGCACTTCGCAAATGCTGATATCAACATCCATGAGTGCATGATCAGATTATGTTATCAATATAGACGTATTTATGCAATGGGAACCCATAAAAATATAACATAAATCCATAAAGAAACGAGTGTGCTTATGAAAAATATCTTGCAGGTTGAAAATTAATTTAGGTTATACTACGTCATGACCAGATCAGTAGCAGGGAAGACGTGTTGCAGTGGCAAGCGGGTAGTTTGACCAAGCGAACAGTATGGGATTGCAAGTACAATGTCTTTGAGTTGGAGGTCAGCAAAGCTCCAAATCGAACCAGTTTCTACCCTGTCCTAGTCTGATTAGCAGCATCGCACTTTTCAACCCATCCTACTTCCAATAAAATTGGTTACTTAAACGCGATCTGCGACGTTTAGCGTTGTAGTCGTATTACAAAAACAGTGTTCTGAGACAGCGAATTGTGTTAAACGTCATTCCTTTTGTCTAAATTCTAAAGCTTTCTCAGAGCTGCCATCTCAGCAGTGTTTTAGGTTTTAGACTACTTTCAATGAAAGTTGAAAATTTCTGAATATTTCTGACAAAAAGCGGCCATTTTTTTTTCATTGGAACTTGAAAAGATCTCGAACCTGCCCAACCAACCTCAGTAACCAGCAAGCTGCAGGTGGTCTGCAAACACTTGGATACGCCACAATCCAAGCATGAATTTCAGTTATTCTCAAATAGATCCACATCGTTCCTTACAATGACCGAGTTTTTCGAAAGTTACGTGCTGCGGATTAGGCTTAAATGCTGAGTTGACTTGTCTGAAAATTTCGTGTGCACCTCTGGAAGCGACACCGCGATTTGACAAAGTCAATCGCAGTGAAACACCAAACAGTTATTAGAATAAATGCTGTTGCTTTTGTTTCTTACCAGGGAAATAGAATTGATCAACGAGAAAGAAAAGAAAAAACAAAACTTCATGTATTTAATGGTGGAGTTTGCCCAGGTCGTCTACAAAGATCTGGACTACACCATCGTGTACTTTGAAAAAAATGGAGATGAAGGTGTTGAGGTGCGCTAAATGTCAAAGCAACATTTTGCAATGCATGGCCCTCTGTGTATGCGCGGTAACCGACTTTACACTTTGTCATTCAGCACCTCTAGATCATTCTCTTTGCTTCAGGTAGTCTAGTGATGTCCTTCTAACACGAAACTGATGTGTTTTTTCGACTGCTTCCAAAAAGTTACTGTTTGCAACGCTCGTCTGGGGAGGCTACGATACTTCCGAAAGTAAAATAAGGTCTCTAAGCCGTGTAGAGAATAGTCGTCGTTTCGACGAATCCCACAACTGGTTGATTGGCATTCCGCAAATGCTGGCTAGCTGCCGAGTTAACTCAGTTGATTTGCGAACAGGAAATAACAAATCCTACGCTGGTCGTCGTGCCCGATCACGAGTTGATGCTGAGCAACCTGATTGAGGAAAAGCATCACAAGCTGGTGCGCAGCCTGAGGACCGGCCAGCACGACCTGAAACCTAACGCTGTTGTTAGGGATCAGCTGGCAAGTATCGTCAACTATCCACTTTCGAAGCAACTGACTGAAGAAGAGGAGGACCTCGTGTGGAAGTTCAGGTAGAAGTGTTTTAGGACCGATGTTGTGAAAGAACATTGCATATCCAGGCATTGTTCGTTGCTTGTAGGCAGATATGCCTTTCTCATACCGTCGCTCGGTGTTAATTCTTGACGCCATTCTGCAAACCAAGTGTTTTCGAGGGAAGCCAGGTCGCATCTTTCGAACAACGGTTGCGGGGTTGAATTGTCGGTGTTCATCCTGTCTCAAGCTTTGTTAGAGCTGATGTTTGAATAAATGCCGATAATTTTGCTTTTCAATTAAACTTTTAATATCGCAAAGCATTTTTTACAAAAATTAACCATTTTTTCTGAAATGAAAACATTCGAAACTTACTTAATTCAGTTTCAGTATCAAGAACAGCTCAACACGTCACAACCCAGGCTCGAATAGAAACCGTTTTTGCACAGAAGTGATAAACATTGGTAGCGCCAGAGTGTCATTTTATGAAACTTCGTGTGGAGTCCGTGGCGCTTAGCTTTTCAAATAACGAAAGGTTTGAAGACCCTTGTGAGCCTGAAACCGATTTGAAATAGTAGCCGGCGAATCGCATTAAATCCAAATGTGGCTGTTTGTTCAGATACTACCTGATGCATCAAAAGAAGGCGTTGACCAAGTTCCTGCGCTGCGTTAAATGGGATCGGGATCCTGAGCGATCAGTTGCTCTCGAAATGCTTGAGAAGTGGGAGCCCATTGATGCTGATGACGCACTGGAACTGCTGTCGCCGAGATTCCGAAATCCGACTGGTGACGACACGTGGTGATTTGTTGAAACTTTCGCATCACTTCGAATTGAGTTTCACTTTCGCGTTTTTTTCTTTACAGTGCGTAGTTATGCGGTCAAAATCTTGAGACAAACCCCCAACGAAACGTTGGTGCTCTACTTACTGCAGCTAGTACAAGCGCTTCGGTACGAGAACTTCGGAAATATACATAAAGGTGGCAATTACGTTTTCGCGCATTCATGAGAGTTGATTGCAGTCTTCCTAACCTGTTTGCCAGTTATATTTTTCTTAAGTACTAGAGCAGGGGTTCCCAACCTTTCTCTTGCCATGTACCCCTTCAGCATTCTGGGAGATGAGCATGTACCCCTTCAGCATTTCAACAAATAAGCATGTACCCCTTCGACATGTTGACAGATGAAAATGTACCCCTGAAATTTCCTGTGACAAAATATATTATCATTCATAGACATATTTAACAATAAGCATATAATTTTTGGTAATAATACTCAGTAGTACGTATATAAATGTTTGGAAATAAATAATATGTAAATATATTTTTCTCATCTTCTGCTAACCTTAATTGTACCCCTTTGGATAGGCAAATGTACCCCAGGTTGGGAACCCCTGTACTAGAGTTTAAGGTGTTTTTTCCTAAAAAACTGGATTGTATCCACAAACAAGTAATCTTGCAACCCTGATGTGTTGGCTTACTGAAAGAGACTAGTGTAGAAATATGCGGCGTTTTGCAATTTCTCCTTGATGCCAAACAAGTATGTGTGGGATCCTGCGAACTTGCCAGCGAGCGCGCAAGTCATTCGTTAATGCACAGGTTTCTTGATCGACCCCCACTGGTTTTCCAAGGTTGTTGGTCACTCCTGGAAAATATTCGTTGGTCGTGACGTGCGTGCAATCGGCTGTGCCCGTTATATTCTTCATCCTTGGATTGTTTATTAGGACTGGATTTGATCAAACGACAAGACATTCAGTCTAATCTTGCATCTCGTACGTCGTCTTTAAACGAAAACGAATCGTCAGCGGCCCTGGCGTCTAAAAACGCGGATGAGATCCTGGAACCTCCTCGAATCGTTGGAACAAATTCCTGTTCCAATTTCAAACGGTTCGTAATTATTCATTGATATTAGCAGCTTCGATGCAGACGTTTCGCAACTGTTGTTCCTCTGAGTGAGCAAGAGTCTTCGCTTGCTTGCGCACTACATTTTAAATCTGAGATCAAGTAATTCTGCGCTACGACCCCTCATCATGCCAGTAATTTTTTGCTGTCCGCTGTATAAATCGAGCTTGCCCCTTACCACAACTTTACACAGTTTTTGAAAAATGAATGATGATTTAAGCAGGTTTTTTTTAAAAGAAAATGTTAGGAACCCGGTTTGGATCTGTAGGGACCCGATTTCTCTGATTCTAGAGACCCGATTTTTTTCTGATTTTAGCGACCCGATTTTTTTCTGATTTTAGGGACCCAATGATAATTTTCTCTGATTCTAGGGACCCGATGATAATTTTCTCTGATTCTAGGGACCCGATTTTCAATTCTAGGGACCCGAATCGGGTCCCTGAAACGCCTTAAAAAACCCTGATTTAAGATAATGATTGCAGCTGAACGCCTAAAACAGGGGTGTCAAACTCGTTTCAGTTCAGGGGCCAATTGAGGCAAATTTAATCTCAAGCGGGCCGGACCAATGTAATCACTGTATAACACCCTGGCTATAAGTATTGACAACTTCCAACTGTTTCATAACTTTAGTGCAAAAAGTTCAAGCTTATCTGAAAACGATTATTAGCACATAAAGTTTTCAATATTCCCACGTAAATAAAAAAACGCCTTATTACTAAGAAGGCTGTCAAACTGACGGTGATGGTTCGGATGAAATTAACTGTCCGGACAACCACTTGCATGACGTGATCCAATTCTAAGGATGTGCAACACAATGCCTCCTGGTGCGAAATACAGTGAAATGTCCAAAATTCACGTCCGCCACATACAACCTGTACTTATTATCTAACTTTTGTCGCAACACCTGCTTTTTTCGCGATCATTGATGGCGCGCTATCTGTAGCAATACCTACAGCACGGGACCAGTATATTCCCATCCTGTTCAGTACTCCAACTAGAGAGTTGAAAGTATCATTGGCTGTTATGGTATCGATCATAGGCACCAATCCCAGGAACTCCTCAGTGACAGAAAAAGTCTCATCAACGCCACGAATAAATATGGCTAGTTGTGCAACGTCCGAAATGTCCGTGCTTTCATCGAGCGCAACCGAAAATATAACAAACGACTTGACTTTTTTCTTCAGTTGGCTGTCTAAATTCGCGGAAATGTCCGAAATCCTCCCTGCCACAGTGTTTCTCGTCAGGCTAATATTAGCAAAAACTTCACCTTCTCAGAACACACGATTTCTGCAGCCTTTAGGATGCACGTCTTCACGAACTCACCCTCACAGTATGACTTTGATGCTAACGCTATGTCATTAGCAATAAGGTAGCTGGCCTTCACATCTGCTGCACTTATATCTGGTCTACTGGTAAAAACGGATTGCTGTTTTTCAAGCCTGCCATCAATTCCTTTACCTTCTCTCTCCTCGGTTGCCCTTGCAAGCCACGGTATCTTTCGGCATGGTGAGTCTCATAGTGGTGTGGAATGTTATATTTTTTCACCACTGAAACCTGCTGTGAACACACCAAACATACAGGTATCCCATTCACCTCCGTAAAAAAATAGGAAACGGACCAATTGCGTTGGAAAACTCTGCATTTTTGTCAACTTTTCTGTTTCGATAAAGACATTTTGGGAAACGAGGCTGCCACGGAATAGAGCAGGGGTCGGCAACCTTTTTTGCACATATAGGCAAGTTTGAGAGACCAGT
>Ga0210059_1014173_pt1 | contig 11820 bp, 11 predicted proteins | sample Ectturendosymbi2_FD_188042 | JGI IMG/M metagenome (GOLD analysis project Ga0210059, IMG submission 188042) | Ecteinascidia turbinata endosymbiont from Florida, USA - Sample 2 (SPAdes) (version 2) | ecosystem: Host-associated > Tunicates > Ascidians > Unclassified | place: Key West, Florida... | reverse complement strand
TAGTGTTAGGGTTTAGCTTACAGTTCACTTAATGCAAACAAGAAGCTGCTAACTGCTTGCCATCCTTGAAACAATGACAACCATCATCCATGCATGGGACTGAGCTTTTACAGATGTCATGGTCAACTAAGCAGGACATGCGTTCCAAACTTGTCATGTGACTACTTCAACCAATCGTGTTTAGCTAAAGGCAAAATAGCTCCAGCAGTTATTTTGCCACATGAGGCAAAATAGACAGCACAAAAATGTATGCTGTGCATCGCAATACATTTTCGGATAGTTTTCAGGTACGGATAGTATGATTCCAACAAAAACAGGATTCGGATCGGATACGGATATCATTTTTCAAAAACAGGATAGGATCGGATAGTGAAAATCCACAATCAGATCATCTCTGGTGCCAAGTGCCAATCAGAGGTTGCCGGATTCACTTTTTCAGACTCGGCCTCTGCTCCTGTTCCAAACTTTTTGAAACCGGGTCCGGAAGTTGTTTGAAAATTGAGAATCTGAATCCTGTTCGGCCTCCGGCTACCATCATTCCAAGTGTCAATTTTCTCATGCTTTTACTTAAGAAATGAACACTCAGACTCCTGCTACTGCCGAAAGTGAAAAGTGACTCCGGGTCCGGTTTTTCACAAATTTTTTCTCCGGGTCCGAAAGAAAAACTCAGAATCCTGCCGCAGTTGCCTCTGGCACTACGGATCCATGGCTATCTCTGCCTGCCAGTGCAAAATCGGCATTGCCAATGGATAACACTAAACAGAGGGCTGGCGGGCTGAAGGGCCGTGTTTACAATCAATTTACAATTCAAAACATGAATTTTTGGCCGGCGGGCTATGCAAAGGTCTGCCGACTGGATACACAACAGGACGGGCCATTCAATGGAAGGAAGGGCTGCTTCAAACATGATTTAGCTAGCCTACAGAAGTTAATCAAGCTGTAGAACATGTCCAGTCATTCAATTCAAAGACAGGCTGCTAGCATGATGACTTTAGCCAACGTACAGAAGTTCACCGCTCTGTGTAACATGGAGCGCCATTTTATATATTTGTGGATTTTTCCTGTTTCTCAGTGCTTCAGAATTAGTATTATTTCTTCCTAATTTTTCTTGTCTTCTTCTGTAGCAAGACCAAGCACTGTTTTTTTCATTGTTATCAAATCCCAAAGTCCTTTCGTTCCCTTGTATTTATTTCCGTCAATTATAAAATCATCTCCATCAAAATCAACACTAGCATTCCCAAGAAAAAATTCACCACCTCTGTTATTAAGTCCAAAGGTTTTATCACTTGCCATTCCATATGAATCAGTCAAATATTTTCTTGCTATTTGCCTGATATTAGTTGGAAGAAGAACGTCAGCACCTGGTGAGGCTTCAGGTTCAGGTTGACCCCAAGGTAATGCCGGAGAAACTTGCTGCGCTGGAATCGCTTCTAGTTTGGAAACAATAATAATTTCTTCAGACGTTTTTTGTTGTTGTTCCGTTATTGGCTTGAATATTTTTCCAAAATCTTCGTAAAGTGATTGTTCACCCAATCGTTCTGAGCGAAAATCATCTTGAATTTTTTTCTTGGTTTTGAGATATTCAGCGACAAGTTTGTCACGTTTTTATGGGTCTTTGATTTTTAAGAAACTCATTTATTATACTTTATATTTTTGGATAGGGCCAAATTGTTTTCACCCAGTCCAACTTGCAGCGCGTGCTTTGACCCAGTCCAAAATCGTTTTTGGTCCAGTATAAATTCGTTTTTGACCCAGTCCAAATTGCTAACCTCAAGCGACTTTGTCGCGATAGATGAAAACATTTCTATACAGCTTTGGATCAATGTTCATAATTTTTTGCAATGCTTCACATTGCTCTGGTGTGAGTTTATCGTTTAGAAAGGCAGTGACTGTAGAGCTTTTTATTCCAAGACTTTCTTTTGACATTTTATATTAAAGTTTAATAAGATCTTTGTTGTCCACCCAAGAGTTGAAACTTGCTGGATACCCGTTCCATTCAACCAATGACTTTGTTTTACCTTTCTTCACAATTTTCTCGATTCTGAAAACTTCTTGAGTTGTTTTTTGAAGCTCTTGTTCATAGAAAGTTCCTTGAATTCCTTCATCGTTGAGGTCTATTATTTTATAAGTTATCGGATCAGTTCTTTGAATTTTTGAAACGGTGAAGACTTCTTCTGTCCAGTTTGGGGTGAAACCCTTTTCAAAAAACTTCTTTTTCTTTAAAATTCTAACTTTATCTCCAATTTTGAATTTAGCTCTCATGGGTCGTCTTGTTAAGTCTTCATACAAATTTCTGTAAACAGTGATAGTATTTATTATTTTGCTCGCTTCAACAGGAGTCATGTTTATTGATGAATGCCATGTGTTGTTGTAATGGTCAACAAAGTCGTCAGAACGTCAATATATTTGTTGGTATTGTTTGTCGTGAAATACTTGAACATTTTTTATTTCATCGTTCTGTTCCAGCGTTCAGCAACAGACGATTTCTCCTCATTTTCAGTAAAGTTCAACACCCAGAGCGTTGACGTGTTTATTATAAAATTCGTTGCCTTTATCTGTCCAAACCTTTTCTGGTTTTCTCTGTTTGAAAATCTCTTTCAACGCTTTCGCGACAGAAACTCCAGTTTTGTCTTTCAATGGAAACATCCCACCATATTTTGAAAACACATCAATCACAGTCAGGAGATACTTGACTCCACGGTTGAACCTTGAAAATGCTTGCATGTCTACGAGGTCAGCGGCCCAGAGTTTATCAATTCCAGTCAAATAGACTTTTGGCTTAGGGAAGTTTTTAATGACCGGCTTGTGTAGTTATGTGGCTAATGGTGAACTCCAAGAGACGCGGTCGTCCTTATTCAGTCCCATCCCGAAGCGTTGCTTTGTTCCGATAATCGGTCTAACAGTTCCACGATCAATCCTTTCTCGAAGAGTTGGGTTATAAATGCCATCAAGTTCTTCCAGCATTTCCTTATCACAAACTTCGTTTCTCGTTTTTGTGCCTTTTTTTTACATAACAAACATCATGATAATAAGCTGCTTGATCAACTCTGTTGATTGGTTTTGGCCATGCTTTTGGGGTTAAATCAGGATTCAAACGTTTGTTCAATTTCGTGCCAGACCCTGTGAAATTATGTCCTGGAAGGATCATTTCAAATGGAAGGCTGTTGATTGCTTTGTTCAAAAAGACTTTGCCACTGGTGCTTGCGCTTATAAACTTACTCTTTTTCGTTCCACAAACAACACATATGCCTTGAAGCAATTCTCGGTTGTTAGAAGTTTGAAGTTTCCCTACGTTTTTCGTTTCAGTAAACTTTCAACATTTTACACAATATATTTCAACCATTTATTTTATGCTTTCATTAAATAAATGGAAGTCAAAAACCTTTCTTGGAATAAACACATAGCAAATAAAAAGAATCATAGTCTTTTGCCAAAGAGTCTACGAGGTCTGATTGTAGGAAAATCAGGCTGTGGTAAGACTGCTTTGTTGCTGAATCTTCTTCTCAGGCCTGGCTGGTTGGACTATTCAAAATTGTCAGTTTTTGGAAAGAGTTTGTTTCAACCAGAATACAAAATTTTGAGAAAAGGTTTTGAAGAACAATTACCAAAAGAGATGATAATGAGAGTTTTTGAAAATCGTGATGAAATACGAGAACAAATTTCATCGAATGTCTTGATTGACGCGTTAGCAAAAAATCAACTCCAACATTCCAAAGAGCCTATTGAGTGTAATTTTTATGAATCATCTGATGTCCCTGACCCAGCAGGATTGTCCCCCGAGCATAAAAATCTCATGATATTTGACGATCTCTTGCTTCAGAAGCAGAACAAGTGTGAGACATATTACGTTCGTGGAAGACATTCAAATTGCGATTGTTTGTATTTATCACAAAACTATTTCAAACTTCCGCATCAAACAATTCGTGAAAATGCAAATTTCTTTTGTCTGTTTCCCCAGGACCTGAAAAATATTGACCACATTTTCAACGACCACGTGTCTCATGATATAACGAAAGAGCAGTTTAAAGAACTTTGCAAATACGCATGGTCAAAACCTCGCAATTTTGTTGTGATTGATTTGACCTAACCAAAGCACAACGGCAAATTCAGATCTGGATTTGCCGATTTTTATATTATTGAATAAATGAGTGACACTGAATTTCTTGAAAAAATTGTTCAAAACGCTGAGCCGAAAACTTCAACTCAGATTGTTGTTTCTGACAGTTTAACAAAAATAAAGACAACTTTTACCCGCCAATCGAGTTGGACAAAACGCGAAAGTATGAGATGGCTTTGGTCAATTTAGAGACGTATTATAGTTTTCCAAACATAGATTCAAGTAACAACGTTTTCAGGTATTCCCCTGGGTAATCACAACAAAGACAGTTTGTTGATATTTGTATTCCAGAGGGCAGTTACGATCTTATTGATATCGCAGAAACAATCAAAATATCAATGAAAAGAAATGGTCAGAACGGTGAATCTATTAAAATAACAGCAAACACAAACACATTGAAAAGCGTCATGGAAATTTCAAACGACTTTATCGTTGACTTCAGTGTGAGAAATTCAATTGCAAGTGTTCTCGGTTTTGCAGAAAGAATTTACAAAGAAGGCCTCCACGAATCACAAAATGTCGTCAACATCTTATCAATGAATTTATTTTCGTGAATGTTGATGTGATCGGAGGGTCTTATGTGAATTGAAAGACTCAAAACACAATTTACAGTTTCTTTAAATTTGTCGCCCGGATATAAAATTGTTGAAAATCCGAGAAACATTGTGTATCTTGCAGTGACTTTAGACAAAATCAGTAAAATGGAAAAAGTTGTCACAGACCAAAATGGAAAGCAACTGAATCTTCGCGGAGAAAACTTGACTATCAGATATCACTTGAGATAAATTTAATTGCAAAATATAAATGAGTTATACTAATGTGCATGTAAACATTTCAGAAAATCAGAAGCGCAATTTGAAACAGGCAATTGAGTTAACAGGTCCATTGCGCATTCGTTTGGGCTACGAAGATTTGAAGGGAAATGATATTCTCGCTTTGACCAATTCACAAGTGAATAGAATGACAAAAGCCTATGAGAATGGAAAAGGCATCACGATAAAAATGAGTAAACGTCAGGTTGAACACAACAAAACAATTGAGGGCGGGTTCCTTTCGTTGTTAGCAGGGTTAGCAGCAAAGGCTTTACGATTTTTGGCAAAGACTGTCTTACCGATATTGGCGACTGGAGCACTTTCAGGGATCGGGTCTGCACTTGCTCAGAAGGCTATTAACAAATCTATGGGAAACGGTCTGTATTTGAGAAAAGGCAAGAACATCGCAAGAGTCGAAACAGACAGTCAAGGGCTGTATTTGAAACCATACAAAGGCTCGGGGCTTAGCAAAGTTGGAGATGGTTTGTATTTGAAACAGGGGGTCAAGTTTTTGCCGGCTCTGGTCTTCTTCTTGGTCCGAACAGTCCGTTGAAAAATATCCCAGTTCTCGGTTGGCTGCTTTAGGTTCCAGCAAGCAGGACTTCGTCCAAATTTTCTAGCATTAAATAAATGTGCAAACCAAAGGAAAAATGAATGGAACAAAAAGTCACGCAAGAAATCAACCATCACAGAAATCAACACATCAACCGGGATGTCGCTGGATAAAATAAGGGCAAAGAAGTACTAATTAACCAGAAAATTTACCAGAAAATAAATCATCATTTGAATCAACACATCAACCAAAATGTAAAGTAAATGAACCCTAATTTATACAGACTACATGAAATTCATAAAATTGAAAAAATTCTCCATGAAGAAAAGCTCAAACACTCTGCAATGATAAAAAAATATCATTGCTTGCTAAACTTTTTAACTTTTGGTTGCCTTTCGATTTTTCAGTTTTGTATGTTTCTTCTGAACATTGGGTTTTTGTCAAATTTCGAAGAAATCATCGGAACTATTTCTTGGAAGGTTTTACATGGATTGAACGTGTATTTTGGACGTGCTTCAATTTTTCTGAAAGTGATTGAAAAATTCCTTTTCAATAAAATTCAGAGACATGAGAAGCAAAAAACTTTGATTGAGCTGCAGCTCAACTCAATTCGTAACATGATTTCGAAGGCGTTGACTGACAACGAAATTTCTGAAGCCGAGTTTGAGAATATTCTTTCTCAAACGACAAAACGAAATGAAACATACATAAAATTTGATGAAGTGTTGTTCCCAGAAAAAAATGTTTAGAATAAATGATTCAAGTTCAGAATGCGATTTAACCAAACAAGCCTCTGAGCAACTTTGAAATACTAGACGCTGTTAAAAAAAATTGATTTGGAAAACTTTCATGGCGTTTTCTTGCGAGACACTGTGCCAAAGAAACCAAAAAGGCATGAATGCGCAATTATGAACCTTGATGATCCTTCTGGAAACGGGACACACTGGGTTGCGTGGCTCAAACGTGGAAATGATAAGTGGTATTTTGACTCATTTGGCTTGCCCCCACCAACTGAGTTGAACAAGTACCTTGGTGGTGACATTTTCTATCCAACTGAGCAAATACAGCCTAGGCAACAAGCATTTTGTGGTCATCTTTGTCTTCACGTTTTGAAGCAGATGCAAAACGGCAGAGGTCTCCATGACATAATGAACAGTTTTTGGTAAAAAAATTCACCGTTATAATAACGATGCCAGTTGATAAATTCGAACGAAGCCCTACGACAAGTCAAACAGAAATTCAAGGGAGTGGAGTCTCACTCGGATACATAAATAATAATTTTTTACGAAAAGGTCAAATGATTGACATAAATGGAAAAACTATAACTAATCTCGGCTTGGGACAAACCCCAACTGATGCTGTAAGAAAGAAATATGTCATGAAAAAAATTTTAAAAAAAGTGTTCCAGTTAATATGCAGAATAATCCGATTAAAAACGTTTTAGCTCCTGTTGACGAAGGCGACGCGGCGAATAAGTCTTATGTAGATTCAAAAAGTGTCGGTTAAAGTGATTTGGATATGAACGGGAATTTGATAAAAAACGTAGGATGGGCTGAAGAAACACATGATGCAGTGAATCGAGCGTATGTTTATTTTGTAGCAAACTCAAAATTTTAACTTGAGGGGGGTACTATGGAGGGGCAAATCGATATGGGAGAGCATAGAATAAGAAATATAAACCCAAATCCACAATATGAAGACGAACTGGTTCCGAAACAGTAGATTGAAGAAAATTTTTTGAATCGTTATAGCCCCGCGTCAACTATGGCGAGAGATTTAAACATGGATACCCATCATATCTCATACCTGGGAGCGCCAGAACAAAATCACCACGCAGCGACAAAAGGATACGCTGATACGAAGCTGTCGCTTTTGGGTGGTGATATGCAGGGTGAGATTGGGATGGGTGGAAACAGGATTTCACATTTGGGCGAACCTCAGCATGACAAGGATGCAGTGAGATTGAGTTCTGCAAACGATTATTATCTTAGACGTGACCGGGCCAATTGGATGCGAAATGACTTATCTGTAGATGGGTTTAGAGTAAGAGGCATGGCAAATCCACAAACTGATCAAGATGGTGTAAATTTAAGAACACATCAAGCTTCTGCAGCAAGTGTTACCAGTGGAGCTGACACGGTAGTCGGCGATGCGGCAAACATCTTGAATCGAGACATCAGAACAAAAAGTTTGAACTTGGACTCACAAGAAATAGCAACAAAAAATTTCAGCATGGGTGAACAATATCATATTGCTGGGCTTCCAGATCCAACACTTGAACACGAGGCTGTCAATCTCAGAACGTTGAAAAGAGAAATTAGGTCCAATAACCAGTTAGAATCATTGAAATATTTGAGGCTTCGTGGTGAAAATCAAATGGTTTCAGATCTTCAAATGAACGATCACAAACTCGTCGGTCTGGCTGACGCGACAGCACCTACTGATGGTGTGAACAATAAAGATTTGGACGAGGCTGTTAATTCGCTAATGGTTCAAACAAATGAAAGCAAAGAGAGACTTGAAGCGAGCCTTGTGATAAATGGACGAATTGTCGCAAATACTGAAACAGATGAACTAAAAGAAACAATATTAAATCAAAAAATTGATAGAATTAAACAAACTTTTCTTAAAATAATTACTGATTTAGAATTTCAACTTAGAAAACTACAAGAGTAGAACGGAGTGAGCAAAAAAACGTTTTTAGAGTTATAATAAGGATGAATTACTGTGGAATGCCGGATAACTTGGATACAAAAAAAACTCATTCTCATCCATGGCAACACAAAAACTTAAATACACACTAACAAACTTTTGTGAGAGCTTGGGTAAAGAAAAAACGCAAGAGCAAAATGATGCTGCTTTTGAAACGTGGCAGAGTGTGTGTGGATTGAAATTCAAAAGAGTTGAGCCTGATGAAAAATGTGAGATAAAAATTACATTTTTAAATAATCATGACGGGCTAAATTGTCTATACAAACTCAGCGGGCAAAAAGGGGGCACTTTAGCACATGCTTTTTACCCTGTTAAGTCCGCAATAAGTGGAGATATACATTTTGATTCAGAAAACTGGACAGACGAAAAAACAGTTCCAGGAGATGGCAAATACAATTTATTTTCCGTGGCAGTCCACGAACTTGGCCATGCTTTGGGACTTTATCACAATACTGAAAACAAAGACAGTATAATGCAACCTATTTATAAACCAGAATTTAGTAGCAAGATACTTTCTGAATCTGACATTAAAACAGTGCAAGAAATGTATGGCGCAGCAAGAAATGTAATTGTTACGGCAATTTTTAACTCTAAGCAAGCAAACGTTATGATCATAAAAATACTACAAAGTTCAAAGACAAAAAGGGTTAAAATAATTTACACTTTGAAACAGAAACACTTCAGCGAAAATTTAGAAATTTCTGATGAATCATTTCAAAGTCTCTTAAAAAATTGACAAAAATTGACCATGATGCATTTGTGGCTGAGAATTTTGGTGTGAATGAAAATTTCTGAGCTATAAATAGAATTTCAAATGATAGTGCGTTCGGGTTCGAACGCTTTGGTAGGGTTATGGTGGCTATAAAAGCATGATAGTGCGTTCAGGTTCGAACGCTTGGTAGGGTTATGAAGGCAAGGCTTGACGTTGAAGCTACATCTTGGTGTCAAGCAGATGCTATCAAATGACACCGAAAGCCTTCCAGGGCTGAAAGCAGTTTGGAGTCGAATGCCTGTCAAACAAAAACAACCAAAGACTTGAAATTTAACTTCACACTAAAAAAACGTCTATTACTTTGCTATAACCACAACAATACAAGAATAAATTCAACACCTACAAACAGCTTGAACCAATCTAGAAAAGGGTTAACACAGAGCTTAGCAATTTCAAAGGCATTGATTATGTGACAGTATATCAATCAAACCATTACAAACAAAAAGAAAAGCCCTTAAAGAAGAAACAAAGGTTATACAGTCTCAAACCTATTCTGAAACATAGTCAAACATTAAAAGATAAAGTGATAATGCTACAGCAGTGCAATCAAAAGATAAAGCGATACAGCCACAGCCAATTCATTAATCAAACACAAAGCTATTATGCTACAGCTGCGCAATCAAAATATAAAGCGATACAACCATACCTTCACATCCATTGCTTGGCAGTTTCAGGATGTTTCAACAACGAAACCTCTCTATTTCTGTGCGATCTTTTTTGCGTTCAGAGGTTAATTACAACTAATAATACTCAATCTCTATAAATAACTCTGAATGCACAATACAAATAAAATATATTAATTCAACACCTTATTGCAGATTAAGGAACCATTCTTAGCCTATTGAACACAAGCAAACGTAATCACACAAAAAGTCCCTGAGACTGATACCAACCGCACGAAACACCGTTGAGTCCACCGCCTACCTGAGGTGGTGTGATGTTTCGCCTGAGCGGTCAGACGCTTTAACAATGAAAGAACGGCTAGACGACGAAACAGAACCTTGGCGTTGTATGCTCATGAACGTGGCATGTAAAGTCAAATGAACGCTTGACTGATGCGCTTGACGGTAAATAGAGCTGGGATTTTAATGATGCGTTGGATATAAAAATTTCCTTTTCAATGACAAAGAACAGCGAAGAACTATGAACATAATCAGAAGTCGGCAGTATGAAATATTCACAGAAACTGTCAACAAGGTCGCCCTTTCTGCTCAGGATGACAAACGAATCATTCTTCCAGATAGAATAAATACACATGCATGGGGACAAAGGGATGACCCCCATCTGAGCAAAAAATAGAAACACTCATGGAGCACAAGGGAAATTAATATGGGGGTCAAATACCATTTCCTTTTGACCCCTAGAACATACAGGGATCAAAAGGGGCGGTACTAGAACATACAGTTAGACACTACTCCTAAATTCAGAACGTAAACTCAAAATTAAATGTGGACCCAAAACCTAAACCTAAAACTTAATTCGTAAGCGTAACCCATAAAGTAAGCCCAAACCAGTTTTTCAGCATTTTTCCAGCAACGACCCATTTTGAAACTCAATTCAGCCTATCGACACCCTTCCAAAATTTTCCAGTCAGACATGAAATGCAGTTGTGTTTGCACAATAGACAATCAGAATGACTAACAAACAACGTACGCTATGACTATGCTACAAATATCATTTATTAACTTCATGCACATGGCGGCATCAATGAGGGAAACTCGTACCGTATGCAAAAATAACTCCGCAGCACGACTCATTGAAAACTAGAATAACTCCCAATTTAGCTACCGCAATCAGACATCTAATTTACAAACGCAGCACATTCCTAGTAAAAAGGTATTCCTGCGTTGCCGAATGCAAAAGGACTGTAATGGTTGTAATCACACTTGAAAACATTTTGAATGAAAAAGGTAGGTTATCATTTTTTCCAGGTAACAGTAGTGCAACCAGAATGAGACCGAACAGGCCATGACGTCAGTGACTGACGACATCATTGACTGGCCCACTGCGAACAAAATTATTGACTGCGCTTCTGCCAGGTAATCCTATTATTTTGGCTAGGACAAAAAGTGGCTCTACGTATGAAATTTAAAATGTGGAAGTAATTATGAATATATTTATCAGACGCTCTCGCGACCCTAGAAAAATGGCCAACTACCCCAGGTTGAAATACACTGCCCTAAACCTTAAACTTTTTGAAAAAACAGCCTATATAAAAAGCATTACCATCAAAGGTGTAATCTCTTCAAGCTAAGCCATAGGAAATGGTGAGAGCAGAACCAATGAACACTCGCACAACAGGGATAGACACTAATCACTCAACTGTGTTCACGTTGCTACTAGAACTCAACGTTATATGTGGGCAAAGGTGGATACAGTTCGAATTGCAAAATAGTCGCAGCAGAACTTTTGCCATTGATTGTGTTGCAACCTCTCGGTTGGCGTTGCGTTGAATGCACGGTTCACCACGAACGGAATGTGCGCGAAGAACAACACCATATATATGCAGCACGAACAAGCAACAATAGAGTGATCATGGCATGTAATCTCTATTGTTGCTTGCTACCACAGTGTGTAGCTTTGCACACTTGCCGCTCGGGCTTTCCGATCGCAACAAAATGGTGCTGTGACCAGGATGTGAAGGTCGTGCCGGGTGCAGCCTTCACAAAAAGAACGTGCGATCGGTGCGGTTCGTTGTAAAAAGGAGGGGATGTTGTTGCAATGTCTCCGTTGGCGTTGCATTGAATGCACGGTTCACCACGAACGGAATGTGCGTGAAGAACAGCACCATATAGGCCTATATGCGGCACGAACAAGAAATAATAGAGTGATCATGGCATGTGATCTCTATTGT
>Ga0210059_1014172_pt1 | contig 11822 bp, 10 predicted proteins | sample Ectturendosymbi2_FD_188042 | JGI IMG/M metagenome (GOLD analysis project Ga0210059, IMG submission 188042) | Ecteinascidia turbinata endosymbiont from Florida, USA - Sample 2 (SPAdes) (version 2) | ecosystem: Host-associated > Tunicates > Ascidians > Unclassified | place: Key West, Florida... | reverse complement strand
AAACGCATTTCCGACCTGGTTAGAAGGAGAACGGTTCTTATTAGATTTGGAAGTGACAACTCATGTCCCACGATAGGACTCAAATAAAAAGCTAAATGACGATCACGTTTCCAAGCGAAGCTTGTGCATTTACATGTACATGAAAGACATATATTGCTGAAGCGACAATTCAAAAACAACACGTGAATAAAAGGTATTTTCCAGGACACTACTCCCATTTCAGGCACCTTTGCTGGCTATCTTGAAAAACAATCTCATAATCGCATGATAGATTCACACTGGGCCTTAAGCATATTGCCCTAAATTACATTTAATGCCACTTATAAAGGTAGATTTTCAATCAAGTCTTTAATACCGTTTCACATTTTTCGACATTGAATTGATGATATGAGGAAAAAAACATCAATCCCACTGGACCAGGTTATTAAAAAATGTTATGACACTGTTCAACAGAAGTGGAAGCAAGGGGGCTCAGCCTCCCAATTCACAATCACTACCTCTAAAGTCAAGCTCTAGTCTCCCCATGAAGTCATTTTTTATTTTAATTCATTGTATACTATTACGAAGCCCCCGAACAAGCTGAAAACCGCCCCGATGCTGTTGATCTGGCGATGTATCTGCTTCTATCCACCCAGGCCAGAAAACAGAGGAGAATTAACCTATCACGAATTTAAAACCACGAACCTTCGCCAACACCACAGTCACCAATAAAAAAGTTAAAGATTTCGCCAAAAGATTGCCTTACTGTTCAAATTTATGAGATGTAAGCGGAATGATCTTGATGTGACCTAATGAAGGCTTTATTAAACTTATTCGTCGAGTCCGCAGCGAACGATCAAGCGACATACAGTGAATTTGTTTGATATGGTGGTTTGTTGTTGGCGCTTTATAACTACAATGGTCTTGTAGCGCCATGACTGAATTTCTGCAATTTCAGTTCAGTTGTTTTTTTTGTTGTTGTTCTGGGTGAGTTCCCTGCAGCTCTTCCGTACACCGCGCGTCTGGTAAGAAGGCTGCAGTACCAATTTACAAGGTCTTGGTAAGACCCGGTCGAACTCTCGACCTACCAGCACCGAAGCGGACGCACTTACCACTAGACCACGAGCTAGTGACATACAGTGAATGAAACAACATGAGCGTTGTCAACCGAACAGCGACTTCTGAACAAAGCTGGAAGCGCAAAGAACCAACGCCACGTCGCAAACAATCAACGCAAGCCAAACAATTAACGGCGCGGAACAAAAATGCACTCGCGCGCGTGACACTACAAGAAAACAAAATAACCCCAAATAGGACAGATCTATAACAACGAATAAGCGAAGAATTTTTCTGTCGGTTGCAGATTTCGCTAACCATGCCAAATTTGTCTTCGTGGCCAGCATGCATTGTCTACGGGTTTCCAATTGCAACAGAAGGATGAAAACCACGCAGCCATCAGTAACTGTTGCCTGATGTGTAGCCAGGTGGGGGCAAACGTCGCTGCCATTCTCCCAATTTTGGTCTGCAAATATTCAAATGTTGAGCAAAAATTGTTATGACCACGTAAAACCAATTGATCAATTCACCAAGCTGTAGATACCTAGTATTTTGCCAAAATTTCTGCGTTAGAGCTATAGGCGTACGAAGTGGAGGGTAGATTTGGACAAGATTTAAAAAATTCAGGAAAAACTTCCCGATATGTTTGAGGAAGTTGCTTAAGCAGAACCATCGCCCCCCAAAACTTTTCTATTCGTTTTCCTCAAAGTGACGCAAAAATTCGGGTAAATTGAAAAATTCTCCCTCCCTGAAACCCAAGGTTTGTCGTATGCCTTTGGTTAGAGCTGTGTACCATGGTTTTGTTGAGGCGCGTCGTTGCGCGCAGTAATCACGGGCGTAACGACGGGGGCAAGGAGCACAATTCCCCGGGCGCCGAATGACAGCGTGGCGCCGAAAAGTCCTAACAATGTCATAAGTACTTCAGTGTAGTATGTTTGCTTCCGAAAGACCTCAGGTTCGAACATGGGGGAGCCAAACTTGCTTCTTGCCACGGGCGCCATCTCACCTCGTTACGCCCCTACCAGAGGCATAAGGGGGGGGGGCAAGGGGGCACAATTCCCCGGGCACCGAATCACTGCGGGATCGCCGAGAAGTCACAACAATGACACAAACTACTTTCTTCAACAGCACATTTTCTTCCGAAAGAACTCAGATTCGAACATGGGGCGCCAAACTTGTTTCTTGCCCCGGGCATTATCTAAACCTCGTTACACCCCTGGAGGCGTCAATAATTTCCAGGGGGGCGCAAGCTCTTATGCGCCCTACAACATGGAAAGTTTTATCAACAAATTTACCAATAATGCAACAACCACAGCATGACTTGTTTTAGCACGCCAATAGTATCGTGTTCGCGACATTTATGCAGTAGGCGTGATGCACGAGTAGATAATCATACCCATGCCAAAAGAACGATTATTAGGAAAAAGTTTCAAGCAAAATTCAAATATATTTGCATTGAACAAAACCGAAAATATTTACATTCAGCAGTGATTACTCAAACTGGCAGAATGTCAAACTTGTAGAGAAATGAATAGATATACTTAATGCAACATCGGAATACAGATTTGTATTCTTGTATCGCTTCTGAATGACAATTTTTCAAACGAGTATTTTATTTACAACAAATAATTGTCATCACAGGGACCCCCTTGGAGCATGGATCAGGGCAATTGCCCCCGTTGCCCCCCATCCCCCCTTAATCCGGCCCTGCTTCCAGAACAGCTTCGCGAACACTGGTTTCAAAGAGGCAGTATGCATAGTCCAGTGAGATAGAGAATGAACTTAAGGTTTGATCACAGACGGCGCTGAAATGCTGTCTGTCTGCTTTGTAGAAGTTCCATTTTTGGACACCATGGTCTTCCGACGTGGTGTTCACACTGACAGCCGTTGAAACAACAGAGTGGTCGCTACCCAAGAATTCGCTTGTACCCGTGGATGTGCAGAGGGAAGCACATGAGCTAGAGAAAGGGTCAAGTCCAACAAACTCCATGTATGAGTTACCTCCGGTGATCGAGAAATGGGTAAGCGTAGTGGTAGTAGTATTTATAACAACTCAATCGTGTACGTCGAGGGCTTCTACCCAAGGCCTGCCACTACAGTTTTGTGTACTCGCTTCCCCATACTCCGTGGTGAGCATTGAAATCACCACAGAGAAGCACTTTTGCATAGTTGGAAAAGAAAGCAAGGGAGGTGCAGGGGTAGGAGGGGTGTTATAAAGGTTAAATATGGGTAAACAGTGTACAGTAAGTCCTAGGACTTCAAGATTGCTGCCGCCTGGAAGAGTTACATGGAATTTTAAAAAGCTAAAGATGTCTTTACGCAAACCATTAGGCCACCACCTTTTCCTTTGGAAGGATGCTGGTCTTTACGAATTACATGATAGTGTGAGATGGCTGGTATTTTGGTGTCTCTTAAATGCAGAGGACATCAGGTAGGTCGTCTAGCATAGAAAGGTAATTTTTTTACTCATGCCATTTTTTAAATATAGAGCGGTAATTCCATTGTAAAACCCATCGTTATCTAGTAAAAAGTTTTAGCTGCTTGGCATCTACTGGTAGCCCATGCAGCCACCAGCTGCAGCTGCCTCAATGATAATTTGACATGCGTCAATATTCTCGTATGTCTTTTGCCAGGATGGTTTGCTTGTTTACCTCCACCAAGAAGGTGAGAAAGGTCACTGGGTTGCCAAACAAGAGGCTGGCAAAATCAATTTTCTCAGTAACAATGAGCTCGTCTTGTTCCAGTGGGACACCAGTTGCAAGCGGAAGTGGAGCGGCACTAATAGAAGGTTTTGCGTGAGGAGGACGATCCACCGTCGATTTTGGAAGAGGAGGAAAAGCGGACTGTGAAGCCACATTCGGGACAGGAGGATTTCTGGCAGTTCTAAGCGTTTTACAGGCTTCGGCGTAGGACAGTTTGGCCTCTGTTTAAGCATTCCAGTTTCCCGTTGGTATCTTGGGCAGATTTTTTCATTTTCGGAGTGACTACCTCCGCAGTTGGGACGTTTTAGAGGAGACGTGCTGCACTCGCTATATTTATGTTCGCCGCCGCAGATTGAGCAACGTTGTTTACGTCGGAAATGGCTTGCTTCATGTCGATAGCGGTTACACTTAAAGCACTGCAATGGCCTTGGAATATACTGCTTACCACGAAAAAGCAAGTAACCAAGTTGTATCTAACCAAGGAGATCAGCAATATTAAACTGTAAAAATGCAGATTTGGTATCTGTTAACTCAGGGAATCTTTACATTTGAAACTAAAACGATTCAATGAATGAACCCCTTGACCTGCAAGGCATGTTAAGATATCGTCTGTAGAGATATCCAGAAGTACGCTGTAGATAACGCCCCGTGCGTCTAAGGGTTGTAGCGAACCAGCTGCTACCTCGACTGTAATGGCACCATCTGTCAGTTTCGTAAATTTCAGAAGTGTTCTCATCTGCTGTGCACTGCAACAATTTGCAATCAGATTTCCAGTTCTCGAAGGAGAGCAAACCTTGTACGAAGCCATACACTTTTCAAGGCAGTTATGGATGAAAACGGGGCCATTAGCTTTTAACTCTCTGTGTGACTTATTTCTAAAACAACCGGTAGCAATTCCATGGCTTTGTTTTGCTTGCTGGAACTTTCAGTCTTTCACCAGAAACATCAGCTGAATCGTGTTTCGATTTTCTCTTTTCTGTGCTCGGAAAAGTTGAGGGTCCCTATGATGGGTGTCGGAAGGATTTTTTCCAAGGGAGCCTAAAGTAATGAATTTGTTTTTTCCCACTCAAAACCAAGAAAATAACCTCTTTTTGCTTAGATTTTCAAAATCCAGGGGTACAAGGCTGTCCCCCCTTCCGACGCATGGTCCTTATAATATTCCGACGTCTCCAGCGCGTCGTCGTCCGTGTCTTGATGCGAAGCGCAACTGCGTTCTATATTTGGAGCACGGTCGTATGAAATAATGGAATATCCTTACACTAGCATTCGTTGTAAAGTAACTCTATCAAACAATCTTTGGGAAGACGGGCGCAGTTCATAATTTCCGAGGTAAGGCAGAGCATTTACAATGTACTTCGTCTCATACAAAATTTAATTCCGAATTTGTCTGGCTTGCTTGCAAGCTACTGAGTAAATCCACAATGAGCTTTTGTTGCAAATATTGCTGATCTATGGTGATATTGGCGCCAGGTTTGTAACAAGCTATGCTATTAGAAACGAAAGTATTCAAAACCTCTGGATATCAATGCAAATTTGTCAGTTTGAAGGCGAATTGGTCTGGTTGAGCGCACGTCAAATCACAAAGATCTGATAATATCTCGAAAATGATTTCTAGACATGATCCGTTGAAAAAAAGAAATGCCCCACTGTTTACCCCAGAACATTTCAGCATAAACATTCCTACCACCATACACACCACGACCATAAAGCAATGCAATAAATGCCTGCAGCTCAATCAACGAACTACCCAGAGTCATTTTTCAAAACTTTTCAAGCTTTCGTTTCTGTACACTTTTGGATATGAGGGAGCATCTTCTTGAAAGGCACTGAGTGGAGATTTTATCATCCGTATTGCATAGTGAGTTAGGCCAGGTTGCTCTGTCAAAACATTTTGAATAGATCGCCTTCGTGTCTCGTTAGAGCTGAAATCGATTAGATTCCATTTTGTTACATCTTTAGCAGTTTCTTCCTGCACTTCGACATCAGCGCTGGTTATTACTGGTGCAGGTTCAGAAGACATGTCCTCTCATCCACTCTCCTATCTTTCAACATGTTCATCTTCTGACGTCAATCATACCAAAGGTTCTTGACATTTTACCTCACCATCGATATCATCACCTGAATCATCTTCATTTATTGTGGTAATCAATGCAAGTCTTATCGACATGATGGCTATATTTGCTATTACATACGTCTTGCGCACTAACTGTCCACAAATGGAGCAATCTTCACTTTCACGTCAATGTAAGTTTCAAATAGGAAGTGAAAAACGAGAGTGTGAAGCTAAACTAATTGACGTGCGAGTAACGTTTGAAATGGACAGATGTTATTCTCGTGCACAGCTGTTAGTCCAGGTGTGGAAACCCTCCGTTGCAGGTACGTAGCTTCGAAGAGGACGTTTGAACGTTTCTTACTCGAAAAGTTACCAGGGGTCAAAATGACTCTTTCTGGCGGTTCAGAGTAATGGTGGTCATAAAACATTTGTTAATGAAATTTTTTTTCAAATTTTGTGGTTTTGTGTTTGAATTATGTTTAGGAAACGTCAACGATTTCACCGCGCTAGATTTTTTACAAACAATTTTATTTACATTCAAAAATCAAAAATGGTCAAAATGATCCCCTCGGTGCTTTTCGTGTTAATTAGTTTCCTTTTGTGGCGTTTGTAGCGGCTTCAGACTTTCTTCGCGCAGTGTGGTTTTCGGGAGTGCAGCGCAGATTGGTTGATCGAGCGCACCTCGTGCACGATACGCCTTTAACACGAGGCTCGACACGCGCGAGAGGGTGAGAGCGACGACCACCATTATTGTTTGCACCAGCATTGGCTTGGAGACGTCTCCAGTTTTCATTTGATATGCTTGCGCCTTCTTTTTGAAATGTATTTGAGTTTGTCTTTGGAGTAAGAAAAAATCAGCGAAAATAAAGAAGCTTGCTTATGTAAAACTCAGTCTCAATGTTCTAAGAGATCCTACTGCAGAGGTGACCAATCGCGTCGCTACACGTTCACGACATGCTGGGATATATTTTACGCATTGGACTTTCGTACAATGCATTGGGTAGCCTATTTTTGATCTCTAGGTGCGTTGCAAACCTTGCAAGTTGTGCATCAACCGATCAGAATATGAATTTCCGTTCCCATGCGTGAGTCATCCCATTCATCCTTTCCCATGCATGAGTCATCCCATCCACCCGTTCTCATGCGTGAGTCCACTCAAACTCCATTTCCTGCATGAGTGATTGTTGGCCTCGTTGTCAGCCTGTTTACTTTTGTGATACGCATTGCAACGCTGCACTAACCCTCTACTGCTGCAGCGCAAATCCCAACTCATGTTACTACACAGTGTTTATAAAATGAGAACTGCAGAGTGCAGACATGGGCATCAGAAAGACTCTTTCCAGGGACGAAACAGATGATTTTTGCAGGGGAAGCCACACATTTTTTTCAGGGGGGCCAACATTGGAAAAAATTGATTTTTCCCTCTCGAAACAAAGAAAACAATCTTTTCGTTAATAATATAATAGGAAAAAGTTAAATTTCAAAACCCAGGGGGTCAAAGACACACGTGACCCCTTTCCGACGCTCATGACTGCTGAGTCGTTTTGTGGCAAAGTAAGAGAGAGGAAAATACCATAACTGGGACCGACAATCCCTAGTTGTCAAAACATTAAAGGCTTCACGTTGTGATTAAATCCTACCTGATTTGTTTAAAGCCATGAACACAGAAGGGATGTTATTTCGCTAACTAGACGATTTCAAGTTATCATCCCATGCATTCCTTCCTGTCTCCCTTCAGAAAACTACAGGGGTATTGCCCCTTAGTCTCCAGGGAAAAGTGTATGTCAGTTTCTTGAAAAGAGATGCCGCGAGATAGTTGAGCCAAAGCTGGAGGATACCAGATGCGGTGTTCGGCCTGGCCGGAGTACTAATTTTCACCTCCCAAAAGGTTTCGAGAATGTTGGGAGTATCCCAAAGATTTCGATGTTTGTTTTGTCGACTTCGAAAGAGCATACGGCGGGTTCCTCGATTGCATAGGTGTAGGAGGCAACTTTTTGGGAGTGCAAAGGATTTTTGCCCAAATTTTCCCAAACTTGCCCAAAAGTTCTCGTGCAAATTTTGCCGACCGTTTTTTGGTGTGACCTTCAAAAATATGGCCTTCACTTGTTTTTCTGCAAACGTTGGGCGCCATTTCTGCCCAGATTTTTGAGGATTGTGCCTAGATATTTGAGAATTTTGTTCGGATTTTGCCCAGATTTTCAGGGATTTTGCCCAAATTTTCAACAAATGAAAACTTATGGGGGTGCGCTTGCACCCCCTGAACCCCGCCTCCTACACCGATGCTCGATTGTAGCTTTGGAGAGCTTTGCAAGAGTACGGTGCTGAGTAATACCCAGGGCTCACGAGGGTACAGGAGGTACATCTCGGGCCGGGGAGGATAAAAGGAAGAAGGCTCAGGTTTCTGTAATCAAGCCCAAAATTTGTGGTCACTTTCTCCAATTGCATCGCTGGTTGATTGTAGCTAGGCCTACAACTAGTGTTCTCTCTAAGATCTTGACAAATGTGAAATTGCCTAACCCTAAATGGTAGTTTAAATGAAAATTTGCCCAAGTCTGGTTAAAAATGCCGCCAAAAGTTGCTTGACTTCATAAAATGTGCCCATGATTTGCAGAAAAACACATGAAGACCTTTTTTGGAGGTCACACCAAAAAAAGGTTTTAATGATCTTTGTGGGAGAAACTTTGTAGGGAAAAGTTGCACAAAAACTTTTCGGGCAAGTTTGGGGAAATTCGGTAAAAGATCCTTCGCGTCCCAAAAAAATTGCCTGCTGCTACACCACTGATGAAAAGGCACCTCCGATCCCATTGCCCCACTTTTGAAAGGACAGAGGTGGAAATGCCCCCGCCATGCCTCCATTCTCTGGCGTCCCTGTGCATATTATTCTACGCGCGCTCTCTTCACTCGTTGTAGGCTACTGTGTGTCACTATTATGAACATAAATTATCACCTGTATCCAAAGGCAGAACAGTTGATAACTGCAAAAAATATCTGGCAACCCTTTAAAACAAGGGAGTAGTAGAACGCACTCAGTTCTACGTCAGCACAGCTCACAACTGCAAAAATACAAGGCTGCGCGAATATCTCCTCGAATAGCATTAAATCAGAAGGTGGTGCGGCTGGGATGGCGGACACCCAGGGTTGACAGTTTGAAACTTGTAAACAACCGTATATATTCGGTTATTAGCCGCATCCGCAGATAAGCCGCAGCATAAATTTTAGCCATGTACCGAGAATCAAGGGTAATTCACGAATAAGCCGCAGGTCAATTGATGTTTTCACCGGTGAAGACCCTGCGCGATCAATCAACCACAAAATATTGATTTTTACAGGCAACTGTAATGAAAGTCAATTTTATTGTTCAAAACCTAAGAAATCTTCTTCGTCGGAAGAAGGAAGAGATCGTCTATAAGTACGATAGATCGTCGTAGGTGTCATCTTCATCTTCTTCATCTATGTCATGGGTGTCGTCGAGAAAATCTGTCCAGAGAATGTCATCTTCTGTTCCATCAAGGCTATTGCTGATAGAACATTTCTTGAAAGATTTTTGAATCATACAGTCTTCAAGGGAATCCCACGCAGTTCTGGGTATGTTGTGCGTATAAGCCGCAGGCAAAATACAGGCCATATTCCAGGTAAAAAAAGTGCATCTAATAAGCGAGTATATACGGTATACACAAATTGAGAATGCGCATAAAGTGCGCAAGAAAATGTTCGCTTTTTAATATGTGGGTGTTATATGTACAATTACTAAGGCGAAAGAACAGATACGGGCTTGTGTGAGCCATTACGATCAAGCCGCCTGAACTGCCAATGAATGACGAAGCTCGAAACGAAGGACATATTGCATACACAGGTGTGCGACTGTATTAGCGCAAAAAAATGAAACTGGAAGCTAGTGATGCATCATAAAATCAGCAAAATCAAGCAAATTGAAATTGGACAGTTTTGAAATTTGGCTCAAAAAATCAATTAAACGTCCATAATTACCTTCAGTGTTGATGTAATTGGACCCAACCAAAGTAAATCACCCCTTTTTTTAAAGCCCATGTAAAAAAATAAAACCCACCAAAAATCCCCCTCTTTACTTTTCCTTTGAAAAACGTACTATGGAGGAGAAAGTAAAATAAGCAGCACACTTGTACAGTTGATTGTAAATTGTGTTTTAATCACACAAAACGAACAGCAACTAAATTTTATCGACTTGAAAAAATAGAAGAAAAATTCGAACAGTTTGAGTTAATTGTACTGATTATCTTCTTCAGGTCTGTAAAATCAGTATAATTAAATCAATTTTTCTGCCTTCTCTGCATCTAAGCTGTTTCCGATGTTCGACCATACCAAACCACATATTGAAAAAATACACCGTATAGATGCTGAGCTAGCAGAGCATGTACATAAACTTGACGTGAAACTGCATAGTTTGTGTGGAAGTGGCTTTTCTCTGTTTGCTGTGCGCATTCTTGCCAAGCCTTACCACTCTGGAGTGAATTTACCAACAACACTTTGCGAAAACAAAGATGGGGGCATTTCTTTACCCTCAAAATTGAATGCCATAATAGGTATAACAAGTTATTATTGTGTAATTCTGCAAATGATGGTATTGCATGATGCAATAAAAAGAATTGAAACTGGAGTTTTTACGTTTTTTTTAAAAGAACGAAAACTTGTTTCCTTTAAGAAAAAACCTAAAAACCCGTATTTAAAAGAACACGAAGGTGTGTTTTTTTTTAAAAACCCGTTTTTTTCTCAACCCTGATTACATTTCAATCCTTTTTTGTGATTTTCCCTTGATCGCACAAGCTGGAACAAGTCACGTCACTATCAGTTTGATTTGGTGTGCGTCGAACACCTAGAGTAAACGTCCTTGGTAATGAAGAAGTGAGAATTACTGGGATTTGAATACGTAAAATTTAGTGTTGACAACAAAACAAGTTTTGAAAAATTAAATCCATGCAGCATGTATTAGTAGACTTACAATAGGATAAATCATCTAATTACAGCATTTAAATTTTTGTAATTTCACTCTTTGGATGCCCCCATGCCTTGGATGCCCGGGCCCGTCGCCCCGTTCGCCTCCCCCCTCTGCACGCCATTGGCGTAAGGCCAAAGAAAATTTGCTTGTCATGCCTAAAACGAAAAAAGCACGACGAGGAAAGCAACACCTAGACCTTGCTTTGGAAAAAAATGGTTGAGTGGATTGCAGAACAAAGAAAAAGCGGTTATACTGTAACGATGCTGCATATTCAACAAAAGGCTTTGAAGCTGTCCACTAATCCATTTTAAAGTATCAACTGCTTGGGCACAAAAATTCATGACAAGACATGGTCTTGCTTTACGGTTGAAGACCACAATCTCTTAGAAGTTGCCGGAAGATCTTGAAGAAAAAATCCTGTCATTTCACAGATATGTGATTCAACTGTGAAAAGCATACCAGTTTGAAATGAGCCAGATTGGGAATAAAAGTATGGAATAACAGACCAGGCGCCCTGTTGCAAAAGAAGGCTCTTCTTATTTGAGACCAATTTTGTGCCCATAAAACAGACAAGGTGAAAGATGCTTTGAAGCATCTGAAAACAGCACAAGGCACGATTCCAGGTAGCCTTACTTCTGTGCTTCATCCACTTGATGTTGTTCTGAACAAGCCCTTCAAAGATCGGCTGAGACAGAAGTGGCTTGCTTGGATGTCATTGGAAGATGACAAACCAGTGACAAAAAGGTGGAAGCAGTAAAAAGCCTGGTTCTCGCTAGAGTTATCCTAGATGAAAAGTGCATAGAATCTTCTTCTAATTAGAGAAACGCGCGCCTGACGAACTTTCGCCTAAACCTGACCCTTACGAACTCCGCGCACCACAGGGCTGCAGTCTTATTCCCTACAACAATCGCAAACGGAGGGCAATCAATCAGGTGTAGCAGACACTTATGGTCTGTACATATTCTTTATGAAATCTTGTACTTGCCGGGAATCAACAATGTAAAATAACCCTCTCTCACCTTGACAAGTCTTCCATTTGCTGGAAAAAACGAACAAGTAA
>Ga0210059_1014170_pt1 | contig 11823 bp, 8 predicted proteins | sample Ectturendosymbi2_FD_188042 | JGI IMG/M metagenome (GOLD analysis project Ga0210059, IMG submission 188042) | Ecteinascidia turbinata endosymbiont from Florida, USA - Sample 2 (SPAdes) (version 2) | ecosystem: Host-associated > Tunicates > Ascidians > Unclassified | place: Key West, Florida... | reverse complement strand
AAAGCTGCTTCAATATTTCTCAAATCTCGAAAATTCATAACCGCTTGGTTTGATAACGAATGTGTTGCTACGCCTGTGGTACTGCCAAAGAACATTTTGCAATGCACCTGATCTCGACTTACAATGCTGGTGAAAAACTAAGAAATAAACATCAATATTCTGATCGCTAAGGGGGGTGCTTGAGCCCCTTCAGCACCCCCCCTGGCTGCGCCTTTGAGACGAAGTATTAATCCTCTGCGTAAGTTCTATGCAGTGAAGTTCTCTTGTATTCATGGTGGAAGAAAGCACAAAGCAACTGGAAAGGTGAGAAAAACATCGTATGTACTTTTTCTAAGTGCGAAAAAGAAGAATGTCCTATTAGGGGAAAGTCGGCACCTACTACCCTCTTTTTTATGTAACGAACGAGCGTGTTTTTCAACGCGATGCAATATTTTTTGTTCAAAGTTCTGCAGTTCGTGGCTTGAGGTTGTGGCATGTTCTCAAGGAAAATTGCGGTGCAAATGTCTGGAATCTTGAGTTGCATATATGCATGCCATGTCATTGAACGCTTTTGCGTCGCGGGCAGCAAATAACGCAAAATAATGATTGTGGGGCGCTTTACTGTAGCAAGGATTTATAAATTTTTATTGAGCGAACCTGGAGAGCGTTTGTGCTCTAAGTCTCGATCTTCATTATTGGCTTTGGGTGAATTTATTGGCCTTTTACCATTTCCTCCAACTCGTAAGTCGTAACAGTGGTAAAGGGAGCCTCACAAGTGGATTAGCCTGGGGCCCAAGGATGCCGGAACAGCGGTACGGCAGGGGAGCAGTAAAAGAGTTGAGGGCAATGGAAACTTACAAAAAAATTGTTAGAAATTATGCTTGCTTTTGTCAAACAACAATGTTGACCCCAAAAATTATAAAAGAAACCATAGAAAATTTGCTTCCATTCGATCTTGATAATAATGATAAATCATGAAAGTACTTATGATACTGTTATGTAAGGGCACCTGTGAACCCTTTGCCACCCCTTTCAAAAGGCAGGGGGGAAGTGCCCTCTTCATGCACTCCCGTTCCGGCGATCCTGCTGGGGCCTCGCATGAGCTAAATTAATTCTTGTCGACAGCAAACCTAGAGCTTTTAAATGCATTTATTTGCAATTCCAGTTGGCATTATTTGCAATTCTAATTGGCAACTATTGCCAACACAATAGTTGGCATGCGGCTTGACTAACGGTCATATGAGATTCATAGAAACTCGTTGGAAGACTCTGGCGTTATCGCCACGAAAGTTTAATAAAACTAAATTTTGTGAATAATAATTAAGACATAAATTTTTGACGAAGTTTAATCTAAATCAGGCGTTCTCAACCTTTTTCCCGTTAATAGTTTCGTCCCTATCCCTATCAGTGGCGATTCTAAGGGGGGCCTGGGTGGGCCATGGCCCCCCAGATTTTTGGCTGGCCCCCCCGCTTGCCCCCCAGTTTTTTGCTTAATTTCACGTTCAAGTTCGCTTGACTGACCCATACAGCAGATAACTTTCGCCCAGCAATATTTTACGTTTATGTTGCCCCCCCTACTTTTTTCCTTGGCCCCACAGTGGCCTCCCCACTTTTTTCATTCTAGAATAGCCACTTTTGGCGTGTCCTGCATTTTACAACCAAGTAAGGCATGAAAAGTCGCATTCGAAAAAATGTGCAGCCAAGTTTTTTACCCTTTCAAAGCTTTCTAAGAAAAGCAGCCAAAAAACACGGGTCGAGAAACTTTTATTTCATACTTTCACGTGCTGGCCGATTTGTTTTTTGCTACTGAATTTTAAGTCAATTGCCACCGTAGCCATTTGCACGAACCTGCATCGCAACTACCATCGTCAGAACTGCGGTTTTCTGTAATTGAATTCTTTACCACCAGCGAGGGATGTGCCACCAGGGTAGGGATGTACCAGCCTACTCTGGTGGTACGAACAGCGGCTTTCAAACTCAATCCCTGCGCTGGTGGTGTATGTAAACACCCGCATTTCAAGTCAATCCTTACGCAGGTGGTACCGACGCCCAGTGGCGTAACTGACGAGAGGGCAGGGGCTGAGCCGCCCCTTTGCAAGCTAAATATAAAAACCGGACCCCTTTAGCTTACATTTTGATATTTGGTATTCGTTCGGCTTTCAGTAGGTTGTTTTTTTGCGTTTTTCGGTGTGTTATCATTTTTTAGCTAGTATAGACATCCATGACATCCGGATTCACTATCATTTCTTAACTTTTTTTCTGAATGTCGACTCGTGGACTCCCAACGGTAGTCAGCGGGCCCATTTCAGCTAAGTTTTGTCCCCTGGCTCAAACCTCTAGTTGCGCCAATGCCGACGCCGCTTACTCTTCCTTCTATCTATACTAGTTCTGTAGACAATACCAAAACGTTCAGTCAACTTAATGTACAGTAAATAAGCACCTATCAGCATACATTGAAGGTGTTCTTGAACGCTATGGAGGGGATTGCGAGATTGACGCACCAAGTTAAACGTTTGTGCTAAAATATCTAAGGCAGCGTGGTCCAACTGCAGGCCCGCGGGCCACATGTGGCCCGCGGACAGAATATTTAAGGCCCGCGAGCTTTCTTAGTATTGATTGCTGTGTGTGTGTTACAATCGATAATTTTAGTTATGACAAGCATAACACTATTTATTAAAAATGTACTAGATTGCAAAGAGAGCTTTTGGAAACAAGTCAGTAAAGATAGATTTAGCAAACTGAAAGATTTCGCACTAAAATGCACTCGATGTTTGGAAGCACATACGTGTGTGAGAAAACATTTTCTACCATGAAGTAAGCCAAATTAAAAACAGACATTGAAGTGCACACGAAACACTGGACGATAGTCTCCGACTTGCCGCCACCAACATAGGCCTAGTGGTATTAATGTAGGAACGACAGTGTCAGAAGCCTCGACCACAGCCATCCCATTAATAGAGATTTGTAATAAACTGCTATTTGCTATTGTGTAATAATTTCAGTGACGCACTCACTTATCTTCCCTTTCCAATTTTAAATCTTGTGAATCTCTTGTTTTATACATGATTTTATTGGAAGTGGCCCGCAAGTTGTCACTTTTTGCAAAATGGCCCATAGGTCAAAAGTACTTGGACCGCGCTGGTCTAAGGTTTCTTGAGATGCAGCTATTGCACGTTAAGCCCTTGATGGGTAAAACGCGATGCAGAGAGCAGAATTGCACTTTCAGGCGGTATACTACGGTACTTACCCCGGAGTAAGGGACGGGAATTTAAATATCTGCACAATAGACACAGTGTGAGCTATAATTCGACTGAACCTTCACTGGCGCATTTTTCTCCACTCAGAACACTTCATTCATCAAAAAACCAAATGCGTTTCTCCGCGTTTTGTGAAGAAACCGGCGAGTCAAACGGTGTCCGAAGGCAGCGATGCTGTTCTGAAATGTACGGTGCTCGGAAAACCCACACCTTTGATTACTTGGTGTTTGTATGGAACTCGTCTTCAATCGGAAGATCGGCACAGGTTTGAAAATCCCTAAAATTGAAACTGTTGCTGGCCCTTCACTTGCTATGCATTGTTGTCAGGTGCTTGTACTGCAATGTTTGCGCTGTTCTAGTTGATGGTTATTTCCCCACTGTAGAACACTGGCAAAATTGGACATAAAACTTAGGGGCACGAAGCCACTACAAGCCTATGAATTGTTAGCTCGAATTGTACAGAATTGGTTGTTGCTTCATTCGTTGACTAAATGTTTTTCCTATTTCATAGTTTCATATTTTCACGACATGGCTCGAGTCGATTTTTTGATCCAAAAATTCTTGGAATGACATCGAGTCAGACTCGAGTCGAGTAGTCATGTAGCAGAAAGTTTGATCGGAGAAGAGTCATATAACATAATCTTCACCAAATGTGAATCGTGTCGATGCAAGTAGAGTCATTCGTGATTCACACAATCATTGATATTGCCCTAGTTTGTTTTGCAGGGCAGTTGTATGTTGTTTATTTTTTTCTTTTTTAAGAGTAAAATATTCCTCACAACACCTCGAAAACGCGGTATATGTTCCCCCCGACAATACGTTTCCTTAATACTTGGAAATATATGTCACTTTGTTGTCACACAGAATGAAAGAAATTATGCGAAAAGATACCTTCAACGTTCACTGCGATACAAGGATTCATTATTCAGAACAGGTCGCACCAGCAGGGAAAAGACAAACCCTTCTAAAAGATATTACCAAAACTTTTCAAATTATTGCGATGTTTGTAAGAATTTAAGAAAATCTTGGAGATTTTGCCTTCGGTACAAGATTATTTTGTCAACCCCGGACTAACCGAATAGGTACGACCAACACGCAAATGCACTCGTGCTGAAATTATGTCAGGACATTTGATGCTTTCATTATTAGAAACAGTTCGTATGCTTTTCGTTCAACGATGCGCACCCTTTTCACCAACTTTTTTATCTGCTCACTTCAATTGTCTGATGCATGTTACAAATCAGGCCCGTTGTTACGGGAGCATTCGGGGGCAGTGCCCCCAAAATTTTTTTGTCCCCCCAATTTTTGCTGTTCCCAGAAAAATTTGTTTTAATAAATATATAATAAAAACAAAACTCTTTCCCCCACAAAATGTATTTCCCCTCCCCAAATCGTCAGACCTGGTTAGGAACCTGTTACAAATATCCATTTTTCTCCCAAGTAACGCTCCCATATGACGATGACCAAATGTAGTAGTTGCTGGTGCGTTGTTTCAGTGTTCGTTTCTCTTCAGTGTTGACTCCGTGTACCAACGAACATCTAACTTGTGATTTGTTGTGTTTAACCATCTCTGTACCCTTAATCTCTGCTAACTCGTGTGATATAGACCTTGTGTCTGAGCCAAACACGTAAATAAAAATGGACAGAATAAAAAAATTTCACAATTTTACCTGTACTGCAAAAAAGAACGCCTTGGTGTCTTTTTGCTGTGAAATTTTGCCAGGAGGTATGAGTGGGTTTTTCTTTACCTGAAACCTGAATAGGTATTTTATGTCAGCCTTGGACTACACTCCTAGTGACAAGTTATATTTCATAGCTTGACTGTCTTCATTCAGCTTAATCTTGCAATATTTAATTGTTGAAATGTATGTGGTTGACAAGGTAACAAACGTGGTCTTAAAATGGCAAAAAGTGGCCATGCCAACAAACACGTCTTGAAGCAAAAAGGTCGAACACCTAAACAGAGCGTCCGTATCAGCGATTTACTTTTTTGTCTGTTTTCTCTCCTGTTCACATCCCATTCTTTTCGGCATGAAAGTACACATCATTTTTTTCTATTTTGCTTTGTTTTTCTTTTGTGCCTCATTAATCAGTTTTTGTTACCCTTTTTTGCTTTTTTAACTTTGTATATTGTTTAACCACATTTTAAACCACATCAAATTCCTTCAATTAATTTCGATCCACAAGTCTGTGTACCTAGGCATACTCTTTCAACTTTAAATTTACTTCACCATGTTCTGTGTTTGTTTGTTTTCGTAACTTTGCTTATTTGATCTCCAACTGTTTTTCTTTCAACACATTTCAAGAAGTGATAAATGGGGTTGGTTGTCTAGCTAGATAACAGCCATGGTCCTTCACCAATCCTATATGACACAGTGCCATCCTTTGTTTATATTGATCAGCTATTATGCCATTGTATTTTCATTTTGCTCTATATTCACCGACAGTTGGCTTACCTAGTGTGCGATGGCTTTTTGTATTGCTTCTGTTTATTAGCTGAGTCATCTGAAACAATAAACCATTACCATTGTGTAGTTACTGTGACAAACTTCTCTTAGTACCTGACTGCTTCCTGATCAACCACTTTTCTATCTTACAATCTCTTTGTTACTCGATCAAACGTCTCGAGAGTTGAAATGGTTGCAATAGATACACTGCTGAGCATCCAATTCTGCATAAAGCGTTTTGGTGCTGATTACAAAGAAAAACATGCAGTTCGTAATATGCGAGTGTTTCGGCTGAAAATTTAAGATTGTTGGGCCTCTATGACCTTTCATGAAGTTCAGTCACAGCAGGATTTTGTAATATTTTAAATACACCACTTTTTTCCTTCCTGATGCAAGAATTCGACGGAATGCGTCTTTGCACTTCATGCGCTACTTCTTTGGCAAGATTGCCCCACCGATTTATACAGCACTTAGTATGCAGCTGTTGCCACAATCGCCTTATAAGATTTTGCATCGGTAACGGAAAATGATTTGCAAAGTAAATCACTTAAGGGTGGAATCCAGAGCGAAGCAGAGATAATTCAGGATTGTTCTGCAGGTAGAACATTGCATAGCGTGCGTTTATCACTTGCGAATTATTACTGTACGTGGACTGGCAGTGAATTTCACCACTTGACCGTTGTCGTAATACAAGTACAGTTAAGGACCGCGTGATCGTCTCGAATGCATAAATGTCAGAGAAAGTGGGCAAAGCGCGTTTAAAAACCTTTAAAATTTTCCAAAAAATGTGATAAATGGGAAAACGTTTGTCGTTCTTACCAGGACTCATATTTTCAAGCTGTTGCTTATTGTAGCCATTACCAATCAAAAAGATTTCATTGTTATTTCATGCAAATATGTCGGAACTCGTGTAGAAATGGTTAATGCGCAAGTATGTCGTTTTCCCAACTGCGCGCATAAAAAATCTTCAAGAAACAAAATTAGAACTACCCAATTCCCTGCAAGGCTGTTGAAAAATAGAAATTCTGGTGGCGATTAGCAGGCGAAACAAGATGACAAAACCAACGGCTTATGAAGAGTTCAAGGGTATGGATGTGCAGCATACAGCTATTGCGAAAAGCTGTACTGCCCATAACTTTTTTTACCAGTACCGGTACGGGCACTGGTGCTTGGAAATATCGATTGCTTACCTTCACGTATTGACGTTTCTTAAATTGGTGTTAGGGCTTGAATTGGACTCTCTAAAAAAAACTGTTTGTTTATGGTAACTCATTCTACAAATTTGAGTTGTGACGTGCAGGTTTGCGACAGAAGGCTCTGATGCGACATTATCAGTTTTGGCGACAAGATGGTACGACAGGTAAGGTTTTGTCTTCACAAACAAGCAGCACAACTGCAATAGTCAAACATTACAGCCACATTTCTCTGGCTTTCAGTGGAAAGTACGTATGTCGTGCAATCAGTCCGCTAGGGGAAGCATCCTGTTCTGTTGATCTGTGTGTCGAGCCAGCTGATCATCAGGAGGTCGAATTTGAAGGCTCCCCGGTCTTTCTTGTCAGGACTGAACCTCGCGCAGCAAAACTTGGAGAAGCTGTAAATTTTAAGTGCACGATTGCTGGAACGCCTCAACCGAAGGTGAGTTTCACTCTGTTTAGATCGTTATTTATAGTCATCTAAAAATACAAACAAAAAGGAACTTCAGGGTGGATAGATCTGAGGTTAATGTTTTCTTAATCTCTTTGACGTTTAGTTTACGTAGAACAGAAACCTTGTTGTCGGCACTTGTTGGTGGTGAGCTTCAGGGCCGCAACCAGAGGGGAGGTAACCGGGAAATTGCCCCAACACCCGACATTTTTCAAAACACGTTTAGTTGTTAGGTAGAACATCAGCTTCCCCCTCCGAAAATATCAGCTGCTTGCGGCTCTGGTGAAGTTGATATCTGCCTGTGCTTCGCACGGACCCTATCGCATTACTCTCGCCATGATCAAGTATTTCTCGGAGTTCTTTGCAAATGACTTGGAGGGGTTAGGCCAAGACTCGAATTGCCTTCTAGATTCACGACTCGTAGAAAACCCAAAGGGATGTATGTATATCCCGACTATGGAACACAAAGGCAATAATGTCGAGATCTACGCCCCTACATGGCGATAGCATGCCATACTGAAGAGATTCAACACATACGTCCGTTTCAAAACTCGAAGCACACGTTAATTCCAAGAATTCTGCAGCATATCAGCAAACCTTGGGCTCGTGTAGCACTCAACACAAAAGAAATCTACTTCTGGGCTATCAGCTGGAGTATTTCAGAAACTATCACATTTTTGTGTTCTAGGTGGTCTGGAAACGAAACGACACATTGCTATCTGCTAGGGGAAACCCTGGATTTCGAATCACTTCTTCTCCAGGGGGCGCATACTGTTTAAACATCAGGCAGGTGCGTCATGGAGACGCTGGCAAATACACCTGCATAGCAGAGAACGACAGAGGGGTAGCGTTGTGTTCCGCTTTCTTGAGTATTGATGAAGGTAAGGAGAAGTATGGGGTTATGCAATGTCCGAGCAGAATGCAGGCCCGTAGCCACGGGGGCATTTGGGGGTGGTGCCCCCAAATTTTTTGTGCCCGCCCAAATTTTATTGTGGCTGCTTTAAAGATATGATGAAAACAGAAATCTTGTCCCCCTAAAATGTATTTTACCCCAAACAAACTTACAACCTGGCTACGGGCCTGGCAGAATGTTCAGATTTGTTGGAATCAACAAGTGTTTGACTGAACACTGTCTATAGAAAGAAATCCTTTCTCAGCACAGAATCATACACTAAGATCTTACAGAGTATATATTTCGCCTACACAGCAGGCATCATCAGCTCTTATTCAAATAGTGTTTGACTGAATGTTTTTCTTTGCCACGGGCAAAGAGACTGAATGTTTTACTTTGCCACGGGAAAAGCACCTGCAACTTGTTTTAAGCAAACTTTACAATGTAAAACCAGTGCGAAATTTTCTTGACAATGTAAACTTTAGAATGTGAAGTCAGTGCGAAATTGTCTTTGTAGCTACTGTATTGTAAATAGCCTAGCCTAATAAATTGCCTCAGAGACTGTAGGGAAAGAAAACTTCATCTGCATTTAAATGCCTTTACTCGAACAGATCAAGAGCACGGCTTCCTCTCCGAATATGACGTGATTCCACTAGCACCAGTATTCGTCACCCGTCCCTACAGCGCCTCAGTACGTTCAGGGTTTACTGCCGCATTCCACTGCACAATCCACGGGGTGCCACAGCCAACGCTAACCTGGTTCAGAGGCAATGGAGAAAGGATTTGCTCTGGTGAACGCTATGCGGTAGGTTGCAAACGGCGGGTTTCACGTTGTTATTGTGAACTGTAACAGTGAGCTATTAAAAAAAATTTGGAAATACACCTTGTTTTACCAACTTTGTGTGCTTTCATCTATACTGCTTCCATTCAATATAAATATGTCCTTGTTTGTATCAATAAAAAGTTTAGCTCAAGTCAGCACAACCTGCAAGTCTACTTTACGCCAAAATATTTGCCATAATGATTTGAATAAAAACAAATATAGATTTTTTTATAAAAACAAATATAGATTATAGATTTCCACTTTCCCTAAAAAAAATTATCGTGCTACAAAAAAAGAAAGTATTGGGCCACAGGTGGTCTGCGGGCGCACCGTTTCCAATTGCACGGTTTACGCTGAAACTTTTGCCATGAATTTTGCAATGGTTGCAAACCACTATACTACCTCTCAAATATTCGCTATGACCCGAGCGGGAACCGAACTCACCCTATCAGTTTCGTAGGCGCATGCTCAACTCACTGCACCACTTTGCCGGTTGGCATTACTGTATAGTGTTTGCTTGAAATGAAATTTTTGCTTGAAATGAAATTTTAGCTGGTTTTCAAATAATTTTGAAAGTACAGCTCTTTGCTCTCTCCCTACTGCTGCAGCGCACTACTGTGCTACGTGTAGTGACTATGACATCAGTGACTTGCAGGTCGAGGATGTCCGATCGCATCATACACTGAGAATCGTAAAAGCTCAAAAGTCAGACCATGGATTTTACTTTTGCACAGCGTCGAACAGCGCAGGTACATGTTCTTTATCAGGAACGTTTCTTTGATGCTGGTCAGAAAGTACCGCATTACTAAAAACTAACACAAACACGACTGTTTTATGAAAATTGAAATTCATGCTAAACAAAATTGCTGCTCTGTGCAACTGATCTACTTGTGACGAAAGCAGAAGTTAACGCTGGATATTCCTCGTTCGAAATTCTTTACATGTTCCAAAAAAAGTTTCCTCGTTCAAAGCAATTGTTTTTCTGCGGGAAACTTTATTCTTGTATTTACGTGAATCATCTTGTGAGCTCGGAACTCTTTGGCATAAACCCCCACATTGAAATATTCAAAATAAAAGCACGTACAAAATATGGCGATTGAACATAAAGCAATGAAAAATGTATACTGCGCACCTTGCGTGGCCTTCTGTATTGGTTGATGCGCAGTTGTTACTACTACATAATCCCACACGGTGATTTACTCATCGCTATTATGGTTTGGCAGGCGAAGCATCATGCAGTATGAAGCTAGATGTAACCGTTCGGGAAAGTTCGGTTCCACCATCGGTAAAGTTCGGAGCAGAAGCAATGGCCCCCCAATTTGTTTCAAATCAAAATAAAACCGATTCGTGCAAGAAAAATAACTCTTCAAGGAAAGACATCACTATAACTGGCGGCAAAACTGTGAAGATAAGCCTCGTAGCAAAAGGCATTCCAAAACCGGAAGTGACATGGTACAAAGACGGAAAACAACTCCGCACCGGGAACAGGTGAAAAGGTTACAATTATGATGTAAGCGGTTTTGTGACCTGCTGCTCTGCAGCAGGGATTCCCAACCTTTTTGCGATCTCGTACCACTTGAGCATCCCGCATTGTCAATGCGTACCACTTCTTCCAGAACAACTAATTTGAACTTAGTTGATTCAGAAGAATAACATACATTAAAATAACAATAAAAGACCACAACTAAATTTAATGATGTTTTTGTTTACCTTCCACCAATTGGTCGATGCGTGGCGTAAATTTGCTAACAGTGCATCGAATGTCATAATGTAACGAAACAATAGTAATAGCAGGCTACAGGAAAATTTATTTATTTAGAAACAAAGCACGATACGTAAACTAGAAAGCAATGAATCCAGGTTTTTGTGAAAAACAGGAAGTTACTCGCGTACCACCTGAAAGACCTTCGCGTACCACTAGTGGTACGCGTACCACAGGTTGGGAACCCCTGCTCTATAGTATTTGGTTTTCCACTTTTTGCGAAAACTGCTCGTGACGACTCGTGACGTTGTAACGGTCTTCGCCTCGGTAAAACTAAATTTTGACATAAATATTTATTATATTTCACGCAATATGTTTAGAACGCGCTAATGAGCATGTTAGAAATTGAAACTCAAAGGTTACAATGCAATTTCAGGCATCTGCAGCGACATGTGTGAGTATTTCGAAGATGAGTAAGAACTAAGGACTATTTTCATTCGGACAGCAACACTTCTTTACAGTTAGGCTGAAGAATGTAGAAGATATTTCTACGTGTCTGCTGATTTCGCGTGACTTACATGAAAATTTATTAAAATGTGGGTTTATTGGAGAGTAGCAATTTTCGTAGTTAAAACTCCACGATGAAAGTAATTTGTGAAAAGTGAAAAAAACATGTATTGGAAATGTTACTTTCCGTCCGTGTATTTTTGTATTTCACTCCTCTTCGTTGACTATAGTTTTATATGTGAAATGTGAATGAAGATAAAGCACCATATCATTTTATGTACTATTTGGCTTTGTTTGAAAAGGCAACTACTGGTGGAAATGCTCCTACCGTTTCTCACAAAACTCTTTGTGGGGCGAAAATACCAAAAATATGCTGATTTCAACGCGCAACATTTCCAGTAGCCTCGACATAAACAATTAAGCAAGATTGGACAACCGAGCAAAATGTCAACAAAACTTTACAAAGTTTTCTGTGGTACTTCTGCTTAATTCTTTCGACATATGCCAGCGATACTAAACCACCGTTTACCACCTTAAACGATACGCTTGATTCCGATACGACCTTGCGCCCG
>Ga0210059_1014169_pt1 | contig 11823 bp, 2 predicted proteins | sample Ectturendosymbi2_FD_188042 | JGI IMG/M metagenome (GOLD analysis project Ga0210059, IMG submission 188042) | Ecteinascidia turbinata endosymbiont from Florida, USA - Sample 2 (SPAdes) (version 2) | ecosystem: Host-associated > Tunicates > Ascidians > Unclassified | place: Key West, Florida... | reverse complement strand
TTAACGCTGGTAAACAACTGGTGCGAAGTCCGCTTTTGAAATCACAATCCCTGACTTGTTTTTCCCGCAGATAGGTTACCAAAGGTCATCGTTCGCCAAGCACCTCGCATAGTACTGTCTGCATAAATTAGGCGGTAATTCAGCATTTGCAGGTCACCTTGATGGCTCGCTGCTACGCTGGTGGTTAGATCTTTTTCGCTTAACCTTTCGATGAATTCACCCATATACCAGGCCCATAACCAGCTTGGGACACCAGGGGGGCGAAGTTTTCTGAGGGGTCTAAATTTTTAAAACTATGCCCAGTAGTTTTAAACTGTGTCCAAAACATTTTTCCAGGGGGTACGGCGAAATAATGCCTGTGCTTTGGCGGGTACAATTCGCCCAACGGTGGTGTTGCAACCTCACCGGTGGTGTTGCGTTGATTGTATGATTCACCACGAACGGGATGTGCGCGAAGAACAAAAATATATGTATGTGGCGCGATCAAGCAATAATAGAGTGATCTCTATTGTTGCTTGCTGCCACGGTGCGAAGCTTTGCGCACATGCCGCTCGGGATTTCCGATCGCAACAGTGGTTTATCGCAATACAAACACCAACCGAACCCGTCGTCCAAAAGGACCAGTTTTGATAGCTGGCATATATATATGGAAGATCACCTTCATCTTTTTTTCACAACAACGCAGTTCAACAGTTGTACTGTACACTTCTCCACTTGGGTCAGTAGTGGTTCTCAACCGCTTTTTGGCCGCGGCACACTGCAACTTATTTTTCTTCACGCGGCACACCAAAGCCAATGACTGAAATGTCCTCTTTAGAGGAGTCGCATACAATAGGTTCAACAATTTGGCGGCCCACCGATGGTAAACATCCTGTAAGTGTCAAGATAATTCAAAAATATACCTCAACCTTCTTCGCACATTACTTTTCTTGTTCTAATTGAGTTTTCTACCTTTGTCTCACTACCATTCACGAAGCTGAGAGGTCAACAATATAAATCGCAAGGGATTCGTCATTAGTAATGCCGCAATGCACACAAGAAACGCTTCACCCATTACAACATTAGAGTTGTGGCCAGTGACGTAACTAGGGGGGGAAAGAGGTCACAATGTCCCAGGCGCCGAAACGTCCCAACAATGTCGCAAGTCCTTTCTTCAATGCCGTAACATTTACTCCCAAAAAACCTTAGGTTCGAAAATGGGGCGCCAAACTTCTTTCTTGCCCCGGGCGCCATCAAAACTCGGTAAACCGCTGGTTGTGGCAACTACGCGAGACCTTGGCAAAAAGTGAGGATTTCCAATACAGCCGAGAACAGAAAATTATTTCATGCGAATAAAAGAGGACAGGCCCGTCTGAGCTGCTGCAAACACACGCGACCAAACTGCGTGTTTCCGGTCAAGCCATGTGTGCGTGCAACTCATGAAACGCTGTGCAGAAACCCTCTTTCATCCAACAAGCAGTCTGCTTGAAAGCGAAGCGTTGCAATGTCACGAACTTTAAATGAACAGCGAGCCTCGACAGACAAACGTTCATCACTTCCGAGAAATGCCGTCCGTTCGATACACCACGCAACGTTATATAACTTTATTATTGCGTCGTAGATTTCCGCCAAACAACGCATCATCAATTACAGAAGCGATTACGCAACTTGGCGAGGATACCACGGAATGCTGAAAATCTACGGCGGGCGTGGGTTTACCAAAACAAAGCCAGCTTCTAATAGTTTTTGCCATTCGATACAAGCAACATTTTGCTGATTTTGCCCGAAGAAGGCAAATGCTAGAAGTTTATTCGAATCTCAAGGCGTTTCCATTCATGTTCAGCGCACCTTTCGTCTCGAAGGACATGAGCGTACAACAGACAAGACGCGTGTTTGACGTCACGCGTTCCAGAACATAAGACAACCGTGTCCCATACATTCCAGGCCAGCCATGCGAACTGCTTCTAGCAACGCTAACAACATGTACAGAGTTCAAAACAATTGAATCAGTTATGCAAGACTGAGCTCAAGGCGGAAGATAACAATGGTGTTTGTTCAGTGTGACAATTTCAGCGATTCACCAACAACACAAGTACATGAAATTGTCGCAGCAAGTGAATGAACTCCCATTCAATTTTTATGCTTGATCAAAGTACGCGGCCAAGCAAATTCAAGCGTTGCAAAATGTTTGCAACGAAGGAAAATCATGCCATTCATTGACAAAACAACAAAATGCACAAGCATTTCAATGACTGAACTTTTCAGGGGTTATTTACTTTAACAGCGGCCTCGACTAACCTCCTTTGTTTAATCGGATATGGCGAGGCTGCGGCATATTACATATAAAAACTCCCAGTGTTGCAACTTGCACTCATATTTTATACACTGAAAATGAAAAACTACAGTTAGCAATTGTAAAATTCGAGGCCGCAAGTTCGGATATAGTTAGCACCAGACAAAAGGTTGGTACAGCTCCACCAGCAATTCCAAGCATCTGCAGCTACTTGGGCGAAATTTTGGTCACGACGTCTCTCGAGTTAGTGAACATAACCAAATGTATGTGGGTCGGCAAAAGTAAACCGCCTACGACTTAATTGGAGCGTTTCGACCAACTTCACATCAGTCTAACGTGACCGAAAAGCGAGCGCTAGCACTTCTCCAAGTCTCAATGCAATTCGTCACTCACTCAAATTCAGGATACAAAATTCCCTGAACTCCATATCCAATAAGATGTAAAGGGGTGTACCGACGTCAAAGCAATGAAAACGAGGCAAAAGTAAATATAATGACAGAGTGAGGATAAAACTCAACCCAAGTACTGACGTACAAAGACTGAGTTAATTTGTAAAATCAAGTGCGCGAATTTCGCAGGTAAAACTTCACCTTATACTACAGTCATGGGCACCGGAAGGGTGTGAAAGGGGGGCTTGTGCCCTGGATTTGGAAATTTGATATTTTTCTATTGACTTTTTAGTAGAAAAATGATTTTCTCTTAGTTTCGAGTTGGTAAAATAAAATTTCATGGCTATTTCCCCGACTGGAAAAAATCTTCCGATACCCGTGACTACAGCAAGCATTTTCTAGGTACAATTAAACTAAACGATGCGCAGACTTGAACCCACGCCAATAAGTGCATTTGCAACTCGGATAATGGTCGTATGGATAATGGTCATTTCAACACCAGTATTTTGCGTGTACATCGATCAAGCGAGCATTCATATGAGAAGGAATTGTTTCTATTCGTACCAAATCGCGCGTGGTTTTACGTTTTGAGGAAAAACTTCTAACCACCTTTTCTATACGCACTCGTGTGTTGCGTGGGAAGCTTTAAATTGCTACCTTGCAGTGGAAGTCCATGACCTGCAGCACGCCCCAGTTGCAAATTGGTACTTCATCGGCGGTGATGGGCTATTATTATCATGATATTGAAAAACTTCATAAAGTACGACAATACTGTATATTATCAAGCTGATTTTCACCATACATGAACAATTTTCTAATCCACCCATCTTGCGACCATAGCGCTATACGATTTTAGATTTTTTGCCTATTTGCAAAGCGCGATGTTTTGTTCTTGGTAGTTGCCCCAGATATAAAAAATATTTGTTCAATAAATTAGTATTTTAAGAAACATTTGTCACAGCATTTTTGTTAAGGAAAGTTTTCGGAAAAACAAGGAATGATTTGAGTTTTGCCAAATATACTTCGCAGATACGTCGTTGTCAGTGTACTAACAAATTAGCAGTCCAAAACATACGCCTGCTTGCCCACGTGTTTAACCACATGAACAACAACTTGGTAGATCAAATTTATCTCATCAAGTAATTTGTCATTACTGCAGCACAAGCGCGGAGCATTTTTCATAAAACACCAAGCTAGGTTCCGTCAGATGGGTTGCAGGAGAGGCGGTATTTAATTCAGCGCAACTGGAAAATTCTCTAAACCAGGGGTGCTCGCACTTACTCAGCATATGATCTACTTATAAAATGAACAAGTCAAAATGATCTACTTACTTCAAAAATGCAAAACATATATATATACTGTATATATTCATTAGTAAATATATTGAGAAATTTTTTCACAATGTATGTTGATGTACGTTGCATGCTACACACATGAGCCCATATTGCACAATACAATTAACTGTGTAAATTTTTGTCGTTACCTGACTTTACTCTAGAATCAGCCAGGGTGTTAATGTCATGTGATCTACCCAGTACCCACAGTACCTTTCAGATCGACTGATAGATTGCTATCGACGTATTGAGCACCCCTGCTTTAAACGTAAGAAAGACTTGGCAGTCTCTAAGTATGGGTGTCAGCAATACGTTTGTTTTCTGTGAGCATGTTAGTTAATCGTGAGAGTAAAAACAGAATCAAACAGACCCTGCTGCAGTCTCAGCTTCCCTCTGACTAAATTCTTTATAGTTTGGTGCACGCTGCAAAAAGGTAATGATTGTTTATCACCTGTTGGTATCAAAAGCAAGATGCTATCAAAACAGATGCGGCACACAATGCAGTTTAATCATAGCAGTGCGCTAATACGGTAGTTTGCCTTGTTTATGCCATCCATTACCTTTAGACAATGAAATCTTAATGCACAGTGCTGTCAGGGAAATCAGACGGCAACATCTGAAAAGAACTTTGCTCCATTTACCATGCACAGCAATCATTCAACCAGATTAATTGGACATTTTCGTCACTCTATTACCTACTGACCATAGATTTTTCCTGCTTTTTGCCATGAACATGGAAAGAAGCACAATTCCTTTACCCAAATAGCAAAACAGCTGAATCTTCAAAGTGTGAATTTAACGAAATAAATCAATCAAATTACAACAAACCTAACAAAAATTTCAGAAAACACCATGCAGCTCTAAAGATCAAGAATACACACACACATGAATTGAGGTACACATTTAAATCAAAATGGTTAATCCTCACTAACTGTGAATAACTTTCAGCATTCAATATCATTTTCAAAACTCACCAGGTTCAATACAGTCAGGTTTAAACTTCAAAGATGCTCAAACTTTCCACAAAATCTAGTGCTCTACAAAATGCTATATAAAAACAGAATTAGGATGTAAAACCTCAAAGGAGTCATACGAACTCTTAAGCTGTTCCATTAGCATAGGGTTTCGGGACAGCACTGTCTGTATCATATATCGCATCAATAAAACAATTAGCTATGTCTGAGACCAGGGTTCTGTCAGGTATTGCCTGTGCCATACCATACAATGCACCAGCTCCAGTTGTTTTAGCTTGTGGAGCCATCATGATTGCAGCAACAGATTCCTGGACATCTTTCAAAAAGCAATCAGCTACGCCTGGCTTAGTGTGAGGCATAGTGCAGCAGATATGAATGCTGGATGGAAATTGCAGATTATTCAAGTTCCAACCACGATTTACCAGTTCAGACGACAATCTGAAAATGTCAAAGTCCAAGCTTCCAATAGCGATTACTGACATTTCAGGCTTGCCAAATACAAAAATGTTTCCTATGTTTTGTAAACCGTTTTCAATATAACGAGCTGTTGAAATTACTTTTCTTGTATTAGCAACATAGCCTTCATAACCAATGTGAACCAAAGTTGCCCAGCATGCAGCAACTACAGCTCCGCTCCGACTGCCAGCAAACATTGGAGTGGCATATATCCCACCTTGCCAATCAGGGGCAACAAAGTACTGAAAATGAGCCCAGTCACGTGAACTGTACATTACAACTGATGACCCCTTTGGAGCATAGCCATATTTGTGTGTATCAGCAGAGATACTGGTAACACCATGCACAGAAAAATCACAGGGTGGTATAGGGAACCCAGCATCTTTCATAAATGGCAAAAGAAACCCACCTAAACAGGCATCAACATGAACAGGAACACTGTATCGTGAACCAAGTTTAGCTATTTCTTCTATCGGATCCAGTACACCATGTGGAAACTGTGGGGTAGATCCTACCAACATGCAAGTATTTCTGTTGATGGCCCTTTGCATTGCATAAAGATCAACCTTTCTTGTAGTTGGGTCGACTGGTACTTGAACAAACTTAATTTTAAACAATTGAGCAGCTTTGTAAAATGCAGCATGAGCACTGACAGGGACAATCATTTCCGGTTTTCTGACACCTTTTGAGGATGCCCAGTCCCTGTACGCTTTACAGGCAAGCAAAATGCTTTCAGTTCCACCAGACGTTACAAACCCACACGAGTTATGAGGGTCACCATGAAACAGATTGCAAGCCATACGGACCACTTCAGCTTCCATCTTTCGCAGAGAAGGAAAAACGTCGGCATGCAATGGATTTGACCAAGCAAACTTGTGGTACACACTTGATGCAACAGCAGTCAACTCTGGGTCACCACTGTAAACTGTCCCAGAAACTTTACCTCCCGTCCAATCAACCTCATCAAGACTCAAGTACTCATCAACTAAATGCAACAAGTTCTTCAGATTTCTGCCAGATTGAGGCATGTGATTCATGTAGCTCATTCCAGGTTTTAGGGGAAACAGCTTCTGCACATTCACATCACATAGGACACTGCCCATTTCCTTTTGTACAATGGAACGAATTATTGGAAGTTTCTTGAAGTAATAGTAAAAGCTCATTTTTAATCGCTTGCCAAGACTCAAATCATTGTCAAATAGAAAGGAGTGCAGCCAACTTGCAATAAAACCAGTAACAACAGTTGCTAATATAATTTGCCATGGTTCCTTACCAGAACATTGATCATTAACAAATTCTTTTCCTAGGTTAGCGTATACTAGCACATGCTGCACCACCACGGCATAACTTGCAGTGGTATTATTCATCCTGTTTGCTGAAAAAAGAAATGTGCCTTTTGACATTCAACCACTTAGTCAGAAACACAAACAACAACCACTTTGACTAATCACACAACTGTTCATCACAGGTACCTACACTGTCTTTGTATTTTTTTCGATTGTATCAGTGATATTCACATGCAATTGTCATTATTCTTATAAGAACATATGTAGCAACTACCAACATGTTCTAAAATTATAACCCATACAATTATTTGTATATATTTGGTAAGTCTAACCTACCTGGGGATCTATTCCATGAATTCTGGGAAAGTATAAAAGTATCAATGGTGTTACCATGCTACTTAGTCAGACATGCAATATTATACCATTTTAGATGGCTGAGAAAATTATTTGTTTTAGTCTGATGCAATAGGTCATCATTTTTATTTTTTCCAAACATTGTAATGCACTAAGAGTAGGAAAACGTATCCTACTACTACACTTATTTTCAGGTTTTACAATAGAATGACTAAAGGTGGCTTAACACAGAATCTGGTTACGGCTTACGAATCAGCTTATGGCCAATGGCAGTCTTCGCTGCTATTGGCTGAATTTTCTCAGTCACCAACGGCTTACTTAAAATTGGTTTAAGACGGATTGCAGTGGTTACCAGTGATGGTGTTCTTGCTGCATGTGTGAAGACTGCCATTGGCCATAAGCCAGTTCGTAAGCATAACCAGATTCTGTGTGAAGTCACCTTAAGGCTTTACACTACCAGATTTGTAAATTGGTTAGCAGTCCAACAACGGTGGAGCTACGTAGTGAGTCTTGGTTATCAAGAATGTAGTCATATAAGCCTAGACAAGTGCTTCTTAAACATGTGAAACGGTTCACCTCAGGGTGAATGCAATTTCTGTACCTAATTTTTGTATCATCTGGTAACGTGCTTGTTTTTAACTCAATGGATATCAGCAATTGTGAATAAAATGGCAAACTTCAAGTGCTTTAACTTCAAGTCGATAGCAGTCCGCAACACCTCAGAAAAGCCATACTATATGGTGCAGTTAACTGCGTCTAATAGTGGTTCTTAACCTTTTTTCTCTCATTTACCCTTTAACAACATCAAAAATTGATTCTATCCCCAACAATCTTTGGTGTGTCAAGGTATGATTTATCTGGAGGGCAGTGACGTAAATGACGTAAACTGGGGGCAGTGACGTAAATGACAGCTACGGCCGTCGCTTCCTGTCCCTGTATTCCTGATGAAGTATTCTGTGCTTGGTCGGGATGCATAAATAAACTGAACTGAACTGGAAAGGGTCCAGGTAGGTTCTCCTGAAAAAAAACGTTGTTAACTTACACTCAATGGTATGAATTTTTGTGCTTACTGGAATTAATTTTAGGGTAATGCTTGTACGAAACGTATCCATCTCCAGCCTTTTTTCTAGGGATCGTGAGAGGTTCTGACAAAAATATTCATATTTACTTCTCTATTTTATATTTCTTATGGAACTACTTTTTGTCGTAGCCAAAATAATAGGATCACTTGGCTAAAATGATAGCCTACTTTTTCATTCAAAATTGTTTTAAGTGTGATTATGACCACCACAGTACAGAATACTGTTGCGTTTGGCAACGCACGAATAACTTTGTGACGTAATAATATGATGTGTTTGTAAATTAGATATCTGATTGCGGCAGCTAAAGGAGTTTTTTATTCTAGTATTCAATGAGTTGTGCTGTGGAGTGATTTGTGTACGGCGTGGGTCTCTATCACTGATGCTGCCATGTGCATAAATTTAACAAATGAGTCTTGGTTCAACACAGTGATATCGTACGTTATTTTATAGTCATTGTGATTTTCTATTGTGCAAACACAACTGCATTTCATATGTCTGACTGGAAATTTTCAAAAAAAGGTCATTAGGTTAAATTGGGTTGCAAAATGGGTCGCCGCATGAAAAAGGTTGAAAACAACTGGTTTAGAGGTTCTACGTATTTTCACTCAAAAAATGTTGGTGAGCCAATTAAATATTCGAGGCGTTTGCCATTGCCATGCTTCAATAAATTTGTTTTGACTTAGAAAAATTTTAATTGGTTTGTTCGTTACAAAACAACACCAACCCTTCTGTGTAAGGACAGGAGGTGATGCCCTGGTGAAGGTCCAATGTTCTGGTCTCCTACCTAGTATTAAAGTAGGCCTATTTCATCGTTTATATCATTTGCCAATGAAATAACAAACTTTTAAAGTTTTTTACTATCTACCACCTACTTGTTTCACTACATTCTTTTTATTTTGACATTGGGCATCTGCACTGACATTCAAATTTATTCGCCACATATTTCGTGTATTTTGGCTAACGAAGTTTTGCCATTTTTTGTAACGTTACCTACACCTTTCCTAATTACTCTCCTCCTCACACAACAAGTAACTGAGAAAGATTTATCCAAAGATTTTGAAGTAAGATGTTATAAATTTAGAGATTAAAAAAAAACAAAAGCACTACTTTGAATTTCAAAACGCAAAATTGTAACTAAATTTTCATCCATCCAAACTTGCTCACTCTGTCGAAAACAAGTTTCAAAAATGTTGCTCGTGATTCTGCTGTTGACGGAAAGAAAAAAAATATTTAGGCCTATTAGAGCAATAGACTTTTTTGGCACAAATTAAGTTTACACTTTGAACCAGCGAGGTAATATCCCACCGCATGCTCTACCGCAGTGACATAGCGATGTTAAAATCTCCCGAGGCCGACCGTAACAATGCTTCCTCTTTCTACTCCTCACATTTGCTTACAACAACATAAAATGAGAGAAAATCATGTATCATGCTTATTATAACAATAAAGCATCTTGAACATCATAATCAAATACTCAGAAACTAAAAGGGACCTTGTTTTTAATTCCCAATTATGCATCTTGCTTTCTCTACTTGTTAGCCACCCTTCTCGTCATTACTTTTCCTATTTTTTTGCCTTCTTTAGATTTGCATGTATGCATGGCTAAATAAATAGCATAGCTGGCAGATGCTAGGCTGTGGTTCAGCAGGAAAGTTTTATTTTTTGTCATTACTTGGCAATCAGTTGGCGCGTGGATTCGATGTGTTTTCCATGGCAACAACAAAGTGCACAGGGCTAATGAAGCCCTGAAGCAACTTGGGTTTGCTTTTTTGTCTTACTTAGGGCAAGGTGCTCGTAGTTTGTCAATTTTTTTACAACTGCGGAAGATCTTTTGCAGGTGACCATTGCCTCCGTGTTGAAGATTTTTTCTTTCTCTGATGAAAAAAAAGTGTTAGATGCTTTCAACAAGCATTGTTGGGACGCATCATGGTGCAGTAGAATGAGCAAAGTTTGGGATTACCAGTGTAGTTGACTAGCAGTGAAATGGTGCAGCGCCTTCCCGCTGATTTTATGGCTCTATGTATGACTCCTAGATTTGCTATCTTTTATTGTCAAGTTTTTATATTTTCAAGTTTTTCATAATTTCCATATTTTTATGTTAAACTGATATTCACAACCGTTCAAAATTTCCGTTGTTGCTGACACACTTCGAATTTTTGCAACACCGCATGTCGGTTAGAAAACGCAGAAAGGCCGTAAAGGCTGTAGCAGTAGGCTACGTCAAAGTGACTGATCAGCCATGACACATTATTTGTTCTCTGTATAAAACTCTTATGAGCAAAACTTTTCCTCGAGAGTTCCAAGGCATTTTTGAACTTAAGAAAGTCTGCATTACCCAGGACAAAAAAAACTTCACCAGCGTGTTGTAACAGAGTGCTTTGAAAAGCACTTAAAAAAAATACATGGTTTCATTTGACTTCTCAAAAAATAAACTTTTTGGCACTCTTCCACCTCTTTTGAATAAGCTTATGGGTTTCATAACAAAACTCTTGGAAAAACAGTTGAAAGATAGTCCTTAGCAAGGTACTCCCAGCCTCTCACTGCAGAGATTACGCGCTGCGGTTTCATTGATGCATGCACATTTTTTATTGAATTCAGTATAAATTTAAACAGGGTAGAGGGCAAATTGTTTTTTCCATCTCACAAACAACAAAGAAAGCTTAGCCACTGACCTTGCTGAAAGGCTAAATTTTGAACAATCATTTTTAAAACCGTTTTTTTTTAAGGAACTCCTTACTGCAAAACTTCAAAAAAATAAGCTATGCAAAGTCTCGAGACAAAGAGCTCAAGACCGAGACTTCAAAAACCAGGTCTCGAGACTCCATCACTGATGCGATGCAAATGGCATGTACGAGTCATTCTAACACCAAGTGTTTCAGTGAAATTTTGCACACATTCAGACCTTACTGATATATTAAGAATACAAAAAATTTTTTGGAAAACTATTTTGGGTAAAACATAGCGAAACCAATGCCTGTTCTGTATGTCCTTTGTGTAGTGACAGAAAACACTTGTCATCTGCAGTAAGGACACCACTGAAATTTTTCCACACTTTTCAGTATAGCTTGATTTATGACAATTGGTTTGTGCATATATTCCAACAATACAGTTATCAAGTGCACCAGCAATAAAACATCTTTCCTGTATTGCTAACAACCATTCGCAGGCTATATTATACAGCATACCTGAATGAAAAGGGAGCACAGATGTATAAAGCAGCTAGCTGTCTTGAACATGCAAATACATACACAAAATTAAAAACATTTTTAGATCATCTATAACCATTTTGATTATTGGCTCCACTCTTATGTATTGTTTTCATTGTTTGATAAGTTGTCCTCCATGTCCAAAGTACTATTCTATTGCCAGCCATAAATCAAAAATATTATTTTTGTGAGAAGTTTTGCTCATGACAGGTAACAAACCTGGTAGATAAAAACTTAAGTTGAGAATAGTGGCACGCTGATATGAAAATGTTAATTTTTCATACCATGACAGTTGCCTCCTACGTTAAATTTTGGGAAGTGACTACAGATACACCTAGCCTGCTTGACGCAATTCAAATAAAAGGGTCAGTTTGTCATTCAAACGGCAGGGATCTCGTAGCCTAGTGTTTATGCGTTGCAGCTGCTGTGCCAATGGTTTTTGGTTCAACTCTCACCTTGCCGACTTTGCT
>Ga0210059_1014168_pt1 | contig 11824 bp, 8 predicted proteins | sample Ectturendosymbi2_FD_188042 | JGI IMG/M metagenome (GOLD analysis project Ga0210059, IMG submission 188042) | Ecteinascidia turbinata endosymbiont from Florida, USA - Sample 2 (SPAdes) (version 2) | ecosystem: Host-associated > Tunicates > Ascidians > Unclassified | place: Key West, Florida... | reverse complement strand
AATCTCAAACAATATTTACGACCAGCTGATAAAAATGTTGTAGTTTTTTCCTCTCGTTTCATGCACTACCATCTTGACATGCGGCTGCTACAAGGTAATCACAACATGTTCTGTGATATTCACATTTTTTCTGCAACAACAACAGCAGAAGCGTTACATTATAGGATCTAAGAGCGGATAATTGTCGAATGCTCAGCCCACGTGCAAGTAAAATTTTGCGTTGTTTTTTCGTGCAAAGAAAATTTTGTTTGACTTTTTCATGCGAAAAACAAATTTTGCGTGTTTTTTCGTTGTACAATGTGTGTAATAATTTTTTTCGTAGTTCAGTTAGTGCAACGAAAACATCTATGAAAGTTTTAAGTATCAAAACGAAAGTGCTGCACGTTTTAGTCAAATCGAAACCAAACTGGGTTATTTAGCGATCGGCAAAAACAGCTGAACGCATGTACGTTTTTGGACGGAGTCGAAAGGCAGAAATCCTGTCTAGGACCAGGTGATATAAAAACTGTTATAACTTTTCTTCTCTGTAATTTTTTATTTCAACACTTGGCAGGATGCTTTGTAACAGCTATAGGAACTGTTTCTGTGATTTGTACATTTTTACCATTGTTGGAATAGGCGCAATAAATTTTCAAAGTCAAAAAACAGACAATCCACCCTTGTTTCAGGGTGTTTTTTCTCTCCAAAAGAAGTGGAAAAATTACTTGATTTCGATTTTCATAAACTACACAATATGACTAACGTTTTCGTGCAGAATTTGGGCTTCTATCCTGCAAGGTTTTCCATTCAGAGCCTTTTTAAAACAACGCCTTGCCCACTCAAGCGCCAGCACGAAAACCATACCGGCATTCTGGCATCAGACAGCAGCCACGAATATACCGTGAACCGGCGGTCAATTAGTCTGTGAGCAGTTATCATTGGCGTAGTCGGAGGAAGGCGAGAGTATCTTCCCCCACTTCTCTTGAAGCGCAATCATGATTCCCAATTTTTCTTGATGTGTCACGAAATTACTGACGATTGAAGTGTCACTTTCTTATGGGGGGTTTCTAATTCAAAAATCTACCTGCGTTCACATAAAAAATCACGCCTCTGTTTTTAATAAGTGTTGTTCTGTCGTACTATGCAAGCAATGATTTTCCTACTCATTTTGTGTCATGTAAATAGTCTCTGCAAATGCGACGCAGTCGAATCTATTAGCGATTTGTCTTTGTTTGAAATCAGTTATGTTTGGATGAGATTTGAGGATGGGCGGAGTTACGCAAAATTTTTTTCCTATTAAAGATTCGTGCCGAATGCCTTTGTGGAGCCTAGTGACTTGAACAAAGATACTGTATGCAGATGTCTGAATCATCGCAAAATCATGAAAGCATATCAAAAAGTTGGCAGATTGATCAAAAGATTGTAGCAAAACTTCTGCATTGCATTTTATGTCAAGTAGGCTATATATTGAATCAAATGTGCCTGAGGTAGGCCATTGCTGAAGCGTTGTTACAGAATGCTGCTTACATTATTATGTAGCGTGCCACTCAAGTTTCTTTACAGCATGCCACTTAAATTTTCTTGCAGCCTGACACTCAAGTTTTTTACAGCATGCTACTTAAATTTTCTTGCAGCCTGCCATTCAAGTTTCCTTACAGCATTCCGCTTAAATTTTCTTGCAGCCTGCCACTCAAGTTCTTTTACAGCATGCCACTTAAATTTTCTTGCAGCCTCCCACTCAAGTTTCTTTAGAGCATGACACTCAAATATTGTTGCATCCTGCCACTCAAGTTTCCTTACAGCATGCCATTTAAAATTTCTTGCAACCTGCCAACCAAGTTTCCTTACAGCATGCCACTTAAATTTTCTTGCAGCCTGAAACTCAAATTTCCTTACAGCATGCCACTTAAATTTTCTTGAAGCCTGCCTCTCAAGTTTCCTTACAGCATGCCACTAAAATTTTCTTGCAGTGTGCCACTCAAGTTTCTTTATAGCATGCCATTTAATTTTCTTGCAGCCTGCCACTCAAGTTCTTTTACAACATGCCACTTAATTTTTTTTTGCAAACTGCCACTCAAGTTTTTTTACAGCATGCCACTTAAATTTTCTTGCAGCCTCCCACTCAAGTTTCTTTAGAGCATGCCACTCAAATATTGTTGCATCCTGCCACTCAAGTTTCCTTACAGCATGCCATTTAAAATTTCTTGCAGTCTGCCACTCAAGTTTTTTCAGAGCATGCCACTTAAATTTTCTTGCAGCCTGCCACTCAAGTTTCCTTACAGCATGCCACTTAAATTTTCTTGCAGTCTGCCTCTCAAGTTTGTTTATAGCAAGCCACTCAACTTTTCTTTCAGCCCGCCACTCAAGTTTTTTCACAGCGTGTCACTTAAATTTTCTTGCAGCCTGCCACTCAAGTTTCCTTTCAGCATGACACTTAAATTTTCGTGCAGCCTGCCACTCAAGTTTCATTACAGCGTGCCACTTAAATTTTCTTGCAGCCTGACACTCAAGTTTCTTTACAGCATGCCACTTAAGTTTTCTTGCAAACTGCCACTCAACTTTCCTTACAGCATGCCATTTAAGTTTTTTTGCAGTCTGCCACTCAAGTTTCTTTAGAGCATACCACTTAAATTTTCTTGCAGTGTGCCACTCAAGTTTCCTTACAGCGTGCCACTCAAATTTTCTTGCAGCCTGCCACTCAAGTTTCTTCAGAGCATGCCACTTAAATTTTCTTCCAGCCTGCCACTCAAGTTTCCTTACAGCATGCCACTTGAATTTTCTTGCAGTCTGCCTCTCAAGTTTTTTTACAGCATGCCATTTAAATTTTCTTGCAGTCTGCCACTCAAGTTTCTTTTGAGCATGCCACTAAAATTTTCTTGCAGTGTACCACTCAAGTTTCCCTACAGCATGCCACTTGAATTTTCTTGCAGTCTGCCTCTCAAGTTTGTTTACAGCATGCCATTTAAATTTTCTTGCAGTCTGCCACTCAAGTTTCTTTAGAGCATGCCACTAAAATTTTCTTGCAGTGTACCACTCAAGTTTCCCTACAGCATGCCATTTAAATTTTCTTGCAGCCTGATACTTAAATTTTTCTACAATATACCTGTGAAACTTTGCTGCAGCGCATGTCACTGAAATAGTTTCGTTTGCTCGTCGCACTGTTATTGAGACGCAAGCATCAAATCTGGAGAGTGAAGAGCCAGCGCAAGCAAACTAAAACTGAAAGTTCAATTGTCAAATGGAACTGACTATTCGTCTTGACATTTATGGGCTAAAACAAATATTCTGTAAATGAGTAAAAATTAAGTTGCTTCCTACTGTGGGGAAAAATTTTTTGTTGAGTTGGAAAAAAAGCCTATGAATCAAGTGGCTGCTTCTGTCGCCGCTGCCAATCACCGTGAGAGGTTTGCTTTTGCCATGAAGGTTGTTTATGGTGATACCACTCGGACAGAAATTGCGTCGCTTTTAAACAAACAATGTAGCCTCACACTACCTTTCTTCACAATTTCCACCGTAAACATCATTCCCTCGTCTTCGTGTTCGAGCAGGTGACAATGTATCACTGCTTTTCCATGGTATTTGTGGGCTTTGAAGCGAATCTGTCAACAGTTGTATTGGGTTAAATGAATATACTGAAAAAAAAATTTTTATAACAACTGTCGTCGTCGTTTGAAGCAGTCTTTTCAACCCACTGCTAGGCCGCACTAGATCTCGGGGAAGGTGTCAACCATTCGATTGTCTCATCGTCCAGAACCGTCAGGCCATGCAGTCCATGAGGAGGTCGATGGATTGGACATCGAAGGACAACATGGTCGACGGTTTGTTCTTCTACGCCACACCCACAGGCCACAGAGGGTGCCACACCCCATTTGTGCCAGCAGGAGCGGAAACATCCGGCACTGGTGCGGAGGCCATAACTTACCACCCAATTTAACATTATAACTTGTTATCGTAACACCTAATAATAACTCACAGAAATTGGGCCTTGCTTATAAATTCGAGATTTCATAAAAAGATCTGAGGTCCTGTTCTTCGTCACACATTCGAGCAAGAAGTAGGGTTTACGGACGCATGAAACAGTGTTTACCAATTCCTAAAGTGGTATTTACCGATGCATGATAATTTTAAAATGAGAACGAAATCGTTAGATTTTTGCTGTAGTTTCACTAATTGACGGAATTTTTTTGAAAGGTGGGTCTAAAGAAAACTGGCTCGTAACGAAAAGAAGAAATTTCTCTTGATGTAGCAAATTCAATTTATAAGCTGCAAGTTTGTGAATACAGACGGGTCAATTGGAATAGGTAGCATTTGGTGTACGTATAGAAAAACAGCCAACTGACAATGAGAGAATCGTGTGTCTTCAATGCAGAAACCGGCAAAGCGTATTACTTTACTTGCTGAGCAGATTACGCACCACGTCATAACACAATATGCTGTACATAGCGAGCAGTCACAGCACCAACTTCGCAAAAATGGGTTGGTGGGACTTACCGTAATATTGGACATCGGGGGTACATGTATGACATCTCTGAAGACACCAGGGCGCGAGTATCCGAGGGTTCCAGAACCACCTTTTTTCCAAAGGGTTTCATGACCCAAATATTCATGCGGATTATTATTTTTCACTGGTTTTCCAGGCCAAGAAGCTGTGAAAAAATGTTTCATATGAAGTAATAAATAAAAATGTTAAAGTCCACAATGTTTTTAGATTGTGGTGAAAACAGACGTATATAAAATGTTGGATTTGATTGTATTCAGCTATGCGATTTCATGGCAATTCGTTTTAAAATAAAGTAATTGGTTGTGGCAGTAATGATATTACTTTGCAGGACTACTGAACTCCACATCGTTGCAATGTGTAAACTCAGTAAAAACGTAATATCAGCAAGCTGTAGATATGTGTGTCAAGAGAAAAAAGTTTTCTGTGATTCTCAAGTGATGGTTTGTTGAGCTCGCAAAAAAGTTTACCAACAAATTTTTTGATAATATGTGCAATTTCTGCTTTTTAGTCTGTCAAGCGAAAAACGTTAACGGACTTTTTCCAGAGCTAGTTTGTACTTGATTGACAGGAAATACATTCACCGTCGCTGCAAAATCGCAAAGTGGGTAAGAAATGTTCCCAACACCACTCAGGCTTACTGAAATGTTTTTGGCGCACAAGCGAGTTTTTAAGCAACTCAGCAATTGTTCTGAAGGTCATTCAACCCAAAAATGCAACTTGTTCAATCACGAAAAAATTTATTATTGCAAAAACAAAAACAATGTCCAAATAAAACTGGGGAGTACGAACAGTCAAGACACGAAAAAAGCACAAAAAATCAGGAATTCCGCTGGTAGCCGTTATTAGCGGTCGTTTGAAGATCAGTGTCGTTTTGCGTTCGAAGCTTGCGGATGCACATGAAAAAGAAGCAAATTACGTTGAGACACGAACATGTGTTATTTTCAGGATGATTTTGGAATTTTTAGGCACATGAGGTCCCTCCGGTCAAAACGGCAAAATTATTTTACGAAAGTCCAATGTAATGAGCCGCCACAAAGAAGCTAACAGAAAGTGTCACAGCAGTCTTTGCTTTGACAAACTAATTTGCTGTTGACTTTTGCGTCATGCAAGCGCAAGTACTTGAACACACAGCTCTTGCAGAAGAACTGCTTTTACACATTATAGCAACGTTCAGATGTACTATACAACAGAAGCCACATTGTAAACGCTTACCTCCCAGAAATCTTTGCAGAAGAGTCTTGAAATGTTGACTGACAACCCCTTTCTGACTAATGGAACTATACAAACTTTTACGTAAAAAATCAGATCGAATCCCTTGCCTAACAGCGGTTAGGTACCACAGTTTAGAAATGTTCAAGAGCCGAAGTTGAGCATGTGTCTGGCGTATCGAATTGGATCAGCGCCTTCATTCAAGTATTGAAATAACTTCTCATCAGCGCCTTCATTCAAGTATTGAAATAACCAATAATCTTCTCATCAGCGCCTTCATTCAAGTATTGAAATAATCAAGCTTGCTCGTGCATCAACATGTCAAATTGTTTTTGCTAAAATTACCATGGTGTCCTCAAGCTGTGAAACGTCAAGTATGCATAGCCACCTTGGCCAATTATCCCCAACTTTCTGGAATAATGCAAAACTTCTGCAGATTTCGATACATCTGCTTTGCAGAGCGCATAAAAAATCAGCTACTGAAAAAATCAGCTTAGACGTGAATAGTAAGCATTTCTAAAATGAAGTTGAAAACTGTTTTGGCCATCTTTGGATCATACACCGGAGGAAGGTTAAAAAATTGCAAGACATATCTAAATACTTGAACTTGAACAAATGGTGGTGATCTTTAAATAGACATCGCAGCAAACAACCAATTGAAGAGTTCTTGCAACATCCATTTTTCATCTTTTGTTGTTAGAATGCTCAGTAGCTAGCCTCAAAACAGCCTCCTTTCTAATAGACTTCAGGTTGATTGATTCTAATACTTCAATTAAAACAAGCCTGGTACAGAAACGTTGCATGATAGTTATTAGTTAGGCCACATACCAATAAAGCCGCAAAGCAAGTTTGCTGTAGTCAGTGGCGTACGCAGTAAATTTGCGTGGTATTTTCATTCAGTGGCATAGGCGGTCATTTGTATTTGGTGTGTGCTATTTATGACAGAATTTGACGTCATATTCATGTTTCCAAGCCAAGTGTTTGGCGAAATTTGTTTACACAATATGCATGTTATTCTACACGCGCTCTCCTTATTTTTTTGTGTTACTGCCTTGAATACAAACTATCAGCTCTCCAAATTATGATATCAGAGGAATATGCACTTAACGCTACGACACAGTAGTTCATAACTATAAATATATCAGGCTGCGCAACGAAGCAAGGAAGCAAAACACACTCATCACTACGTCAGAGCAATTTACAACTGCAAAATCAGGCTGCGCTAATGTCTCGTCGAATACGAGCAATTGAGCATAGGTATGAGGCTGGATTGGCTGGCGCAGACCCCTGTTTGCAAGATCGAATCTTCCCAAACTAAAAAAGAATTGAGAATGCGCATAAAGTACGCAAAAGAAGTTCCGTTTTTTTGTTATGTGTAGAAGTCTAGCAAACTTTTAGTTTTCTTTTTTACCTGCTGAGACGATATCAAATGCCTGAATGCTTCTATGTTAACAACTGCTCTTTTGAGCTCGTGCAACGGTTCTATCATGTTACAGAAATTGGTAATGTATCCAATGCGGTTAGCGCATACGTTGATCAGCCATTGCAGACAAAATAAAGACAATTATTTCAGTTAAAGTGAACCATCGCGGAACACAATCTCAAACATGTGTAGTTGACGAAAGGTCTGCAAAAAGTGGTGAGATGGTTTCTGGACGCAGACGATAACCCGGATTTCCACAAAACGTAATTATTTCTTTTTGGCCCATTCACAGTGTTCCTTGAAATTTGTACCCAAATTCATTACGTGGAATTTGCATTAAGTCGACAAATTACCAAGCAAAAATTATGCGAAAGCAATTAAGCTCCTTTGCGCAGGTAATAAAGTTTTTGTAACATATCAAACTAAAGGGTGTTAACCCTAAGCCCCCTTGCGTACGCCCTTGGCTGTAATGCAGAAGATGAAAAAATGGAGGATAGTTGCCGCTTTAATTCAAGTATTTTAAATTAAGCAAGGCATAGCGCAAGTTTTTGAGACGTTGCCATGAATGCAACTTAGTGATTGCTAGCATGTCAACAATTATTTAACGAAACCGAAACCGTATTTGTCCAACTTTTAGAATCTATCTTTCTTGTTCTGAGCAGTTACCGCATCAAAGAGTTAGCAAAACTTCAATGCGTTATATCATGAGGAAACTGTCAAAACAAAGTACCTCATATATCATTACAAAGAAACTACCTCATATATCATATCATAAGGAAGTTGACCAGCTAAGTCATGCTTTTGCGCACTCATGAGAAAACCGAACTCGCGAAAGTTGAAAAGACCAACTGAACAGAAACCGTTCATGCCACTAAAGCGCTCACGTTGGTATCCTGCCATCTGAGCCTCGCATCTCGTTCTGTTCTGATCAAAAAATACAAGTTCTTTATTTTTGTGTGTTGCGTAGGGCCCGGTGTACTTGTTGTAGCTGATAACCTGTCGAAAAAGAAACATTTTATTACACGTACCATGTTTTGAATGGGAGTTTGAGATATATTTGAAAAAAGATTTTTTCAGCTGAAACTTTTGGTGCAATTTAGGGTTTTTTGAAATCTCAGTCAGCAAACAAGTCGATTGTCTGAAAGAAGCTGTCAAGTGAAGTTATGCTGGGAAACAATCGCTGTCAAACCACATGTAAAACTTTAAGTAAGAACAAAATTCTAAAAATTCCTTTTATATCACGAAACTTCGGTATTTGAAGTAGCAAAAATGAAATTTTTAGAGAACTGAACCTGCAAATTTTACCGCTAATCCTAAGCATCTTACAAATTCCTGCCAGGCTTGAGTCACGCCTATACAGAAGAACAAGATTCGTGCGATACTCTAAGAGTATACGGAGCTTCATTCAGCATCCACCGAACTGCAGACATGCATTATATGACTTGAAATTATGCTTATCTTATTAATCAACAACAATTTCGCACACTCGTCTGAAAATTTCCTTGCGTGGTCACTTTTATCATAAACTTCAACGCATTAAATGCTTCCTAACAACGCCACTGCATTCCATGCTGTTACGACACATTACAGTATTTTATATATTTTTATATTTACATTTGCTTCACATACCTGAAAATGATTGACATGAATGTGAATAGGGTGGGCGGAGTGTGTGTTGGCGTTTGTAAAGTACCATTCCTGGATTGTTCCTTTCTCCATTTTGAATCTAGATTTGAACAGGAATTGCGCATGTTTCCACTTGAAAACGGAAGAAAATTGAGCAGTGCAATTAGCAAATCTGAATTCAGCTGATATCAAAATTTCTAGTTTTACGCAACATCTTCAAACGAGTGTGCAACGTTGTCGTTCAAAACAACTTACAGAACGTATGTCATGTGTTGCATTAATGAAAATCCCATTGTAAGATGATTCCCTAAAAAATGCGCGCAGCAAAGTACTACAGTAGTTCAATGCAAATCTTGCTACCCATCTAAAGTGACACTGCGTTTTGCGCAATTTGTTGCTAATAAAAGATTTTTTAGCGATGTCAACAGAAATATTGTTACTGTAAAAGCGTGCCATTACTCTTGGTAAATGCATTTTTTGTAAAACTTTAACGATAATTTAGCGAAAGAGACCTGAAGCAAAAGTGGTGATCTTAAGTTCATACTTTAACATCTTTTAAACAAAATCTAAAACGTGATTGTAGTTGTTTGACTGGTCAAAAACGTTCTTAGTTCACATTCTTACTTGAAATGGTCTTCGCTGATGAAGCTTTCTCTGTTCAGTCTATCTGAGGGGTCAACCTCGATGACAAACCGACCGGTAACCTGGTCCTGCCTTAAGTTGCGAAAATCCATGTTGAAGCTGGCCCGGGCCGGAAGCGAGGTCGGGATGGTGACGCTGGTGCTGGGTCCATGGACATTGATTATCAGCAACTTCTCGTTGTACCGCTGGGTATTAGCCAATGACCGTACATCAGCCATGTCATTTACAGAGCGTATCTGACAACAATCAAAAAAGTTTCAGGGTTTAAGATGAAATTCTGGCACAAAATAGGAATAATCCACATGCTATAGCCTAAAATTTTTAAATGTCACTCTTAAGCGACCAATGTGCTGAAGAAATAAAACTTTTGTCGAAAGTAGTTGGTGACAGGCCAATTTTGTGAACTGAAAACTGGATGGAAAAACAACGAAGAACGCAGTGAGGCGTGAAGAACGTGCAGTTTTCAAATGCAACCAAGCGTACCGCTTTATCACTTTCCTTTAGTTGTCCTGCCAGTCTTATTTGAAAATTTCTCCCAACGTCTCCTTTAGAGGATTGCACTCCTTACTTCGATTTTAACCGGGAACAGCAAGACAGGAAATAAAGTCAGTTCTTCACAGAATTGATCATAAAGTGCGCGGGCGCTGAGTAGCAACGTCAGTAGGTTTTGAAACTTTCTTCGCAAAAACTAAGTTTGTGACAGCAGCGCACACTGCGTAAACCTGGAGATACTTTTGTGTACATCATGGCAAGCCATTCTGTTCGCCATAAGGTGACTTCCGGATTATGTCATGCACGCTTTATTACGAAACACGTTCAAGCTTGCTAACTAATCCTTCCTGTCTGGCCGTGATGATGGCTTCAGAAGTGGAGTCTGACAACCATCGAGGTAGGTCCTTTGGCCGATACATAAATACACAATTTTCGTTGCTTTTGTCACGCAAATAAGTTTCAAAGCTTACGATTGCGTGCTTCGTCTGCCTCGGGTTTTCTTCACAGTACCTGAGCTGTTGTTTTTTGAACTTTTAGTCGCTTGTGCAACATTGGATACGAAAAAACTTCCAATTAACGGTATATAACTTTAAGACTTTGCATAGCGTTCGTAAATAGAACTGGTTGAAGTAACAACCACTTAAAGCAAGCAAACCGTCCTTCAAACAAGAGACAAAAAGCATTCGTCGAATCTTACTAAGCCAGGGGTTCCCAACCTTTCTTTTACCATGTACCCCTTCGGCATGTTGATAGATGAATATGTACCCCTAAAATTTCCTGTGACAAAATACATCATCATGATCATTCATAGATATATTTTACAATAAGCATATAAGGATTTTTTAAAATCATACTCAGTGATATATGTATAAATATTTGGAAATAAATAAAATGTGAATATATTTTCTCATCTTCTGCTAGCCTTAAATATACCCCTTCGGATAGACAAATGTATCCTATGGAGTACATGCACCCCAGGTTGGAAACCTCTGCACAAAGCGATCATTTACAGTGATTGCATATTGCGATGTGTAAGGTAAACTGGTCAACTGACGAAAAGGTGGAAAAAGCTTTATATAATAACGAATTCGCTTTAAAGGGGAGATAGGTTATAAGAAGCCGTTTTTACATCACTTGAAAAAAATGCATAAAAAAAAGTTTTTCAACAACCCGTGTTTCGTATTCTAATCATCTCAATGACTCATAATCCTGTTTCTATAATCTGTCGTACGTTTTTTATTACTACTGGGTTACGTGTCATAGATAAGACGACAGCTCGTTTGATTACAGTTCCGATAATTTTAAAGATTTTATTTCCAAACGAACGTTAGGAAAATAGCGTTCTCATGATACTTCGTTGAAAAACGTGATGGCAATTCTGAATATTTTCTGATGCTATGTCCGGTTGCTGAATTACCTAAAAAGATAACGTCAACTAGAAAGTCATAACAAGTCCGAAAACGTGCCAGCCAAAACCTTATTACTGTATTTTGAATGTTTCTCAGCACCGGCGAAAGATTAAACCATCGAAAGCAATTGTGATGCTTATATATGTACCGCCACAGCTCGAACCGTCAAAGCAGCCAATCAAAATACTGCACATTTGTGCTGATAAACCTTGTTATTTGCGTTTTGCGGAACGTGTAACTGTGTGATCACGAATCCTGAATGACTCATCGCGTAAAACGTCAACTAGTTGCGCGTCATTTGTCTCAAATGATAAGTGCACTCAGCAGTGACCTTACAAACAAACGTACAGTACTTTTGCATTTATTCTCGTGTTTCAAGTCAAGCATACTTGATACGTTCCCGGTGCGTTACAAACGACCAGCCATTCGGTTCTTGCCGATGGAACCAGAAAAGTTTTTCCGAGTGTTGGTGGGACCGCTTCATCCAAATAAACTCCGTCGATGGCGATCTCCCGAACCTCGCATCCGCTGGTAGATTTGCCA
>Ga0210059_1014167_pt1 | contig 11824 bp, 10 predicted proteins | sample Ectturendosymbi2_FD_188042 | JGI IMG/M metagenome (GOLD analysis project Ga0210059, IMG submission 188042) | Ecteinascidia turbinata endosymbiont from Florida, USA - Sample 2 (SPAdes) (version 2) | ecosystem: Host-associated > Tunicates > Ascidians > Unclassified | place: Key West, Florida... | reverse complement strand
TTATTTCCATTTGGCCCGGCAATACTGCGTGGTTGCACACCCCTGCCTTGAAACATCACAGCTGGACTGACTGTCATAACAAGATGACTATTGTGACTTCTGCGTATGAGTGGATAGGCAATGTGACGTTAATAGTAAACACTGATAAGTCCACATAATTTGTACTGCAGCTGTGAATGAGAAAAAAAATGATGAAGTTTTTAGTTTTTACTGCTGTCGCTTTTCTGTGATAGGATGGCGGCGTAGCACTTGTGACCGTTTTGTTGCACTTTCATTGCATGATGGTACTCTACCTTACATCTTTAAAAATATCGTTGGACAAATTAGCATTTTTGGCAAAACCGGAAATTAGAGTAGAACTAGACTTAGAACACAAGCTTTTAGCGAATTAGATTAGAATTACCGTCATTTCGCTCTAATTCATCGAATTAGAAAACTATAATTATTCAGTTGTCCAAGTCTGGTACGAGGTTTTGAGAGATCAGCCTCAGTTTTTCTGTGCTTTGGTTGAGAAGAACAGGTTTCACTGAAGAAATAAACAAGAGTGACAAAGACAAAGGAAACTCGTTACAATTAATATGGTCCGTAGTCTCGAACTCCTCTGAATACTGACGCATGCTACAGCTTTAGCAACCACAAATAAGTTTATCAACAGCTGGTTTCTTTCCCGTCTCAATTCCGAGGTGATAAATCATCTAACAACCATCTTACCTTTCCTCTGCAGCCTTACCTTCACATTTTACTATGCTGTGAATAGACATAAACATTCCGCAAAGACTACAGTACAATCTTCTTGACGATTCTCTTTTTCTCGAGATAACTTTCCATATCGGGTTCGTACGTTTTGAGGCAAGCAAACGTCTGCATTGTTCACCAAGATCAACAAACGTCGATCTTTTCTATTCTATGCCACTGAAACCGCAAGTTACTCTTTCCAAACAAAGACAAACATTCGCTCCGAAAGCTGCTGCGACTCCGGACCCCGTCGTTTTGCACCGCGAATAAAAAGCATTCCGAACGGTAAGAATTATCATTTGAATCGATAAGGTGGTAGTTTTCTGCCAAAGCACCCATTTCTTGCTCTGATTTTTCACCTGAAACAATATCGTTGCCATCCCCAAACAATTGTTGCCATCACCAAACAATTGTTGCCATCACCAAACAATTGCCGAAATTAACTGAAAGCTACTGACAGTGAAAAGGAAACAATACTGTCCATTGAGCGATTAGGCGATACCTTGCGTTTGAGCGATTACGCAATACCATTCATGTGTTTATTTAAGCAGTTGCTTTGAAACAGCAACAGTGATTAAACTTCAGCAATAACTCCGTGATTATTCTAGCCTGTTGTTTGATTTTATTTAGTCTTTCATTTTTACCAAACTTGGAAATTGGGCAAAGCCTGACTTATATTTGGTCTATTCACAAATTTACCTTCTCCGTGTCGATGTAACGTCACAAAAATGCCAATTTGATGGCAGCGACAGTTTGCCGCTTGAATTTAAATTACTGCGGTTTTCCTGCGTGACTTCCATTTGCTGTTGCAAATTTAGCATCAGTAGCTGCTTGGCTTTACATTAACCTGCGGGCGTTATTCGTTCGCATTTCTCTACTAACAGTTTGAGGAGAAACATTAGTCAAATCAGAAAGATTTCTACAAACTCAATTCTGGAGCTGAACTTGTCAACGTGCAACCAAGTGTGCAGGGTGTCGTATGGTTGCAACCTCTCCGCTGGCGTTGCGTTGAATGCGCGGTTCACCACGAACGGAATGTGCGCGAAGAACAACACCATATGTATGTGGCGCGAACAGAGTGATCTCGTCGGGTGATCTCTGTTGTTGCTTGCTGCCACAGTGCGAAGCTTTGCGCACATGCCGCTCGGGTTTTCCGATCGCAACAAAATGGTTTCACTGTCATCTGATATTGGAACTAGCAGAGATTTGTTCGATCCAAACATAATCGCTTGCTGTAGGACTTTAGATCAAACATTCGATCCTTTTTTATTCACTTAAGAATTTCCACACGTTTTTGTTTAAAACACAGTCTTAGGTTCATTTTTATAAAAAGAATTCAGATTAAATATCTTCTAAACCATGGCCAGGTGGTGTAGAGTCTTTGCTTGGTTTGATTAATATGGAGTTAACATCCGATAAAGACAAATATTGGCAAGAGCGGCCAACACTGATTGGTTCTTGTCGCTTCTAACAGAAATAGTATTATTCTCTCAGTTCCTACATCATGCAAACATCACGCAGTGGACTTATCTTGCTAATTCGCCGCTTACAATAATGATCGATTGTTTTTCCTGCTCCATTTTTTTCACTAATGACGTCAGCATGCCCTGTGGCATAACGCCTTTGCGTTTCATTCAAGGAATCTTTGCTGACGATGAAAACAGATGTATTTTGAAACGTCCAAATGAACCAATGGGGAGAACAAAACTAAATTTGTTTGAAAAGCTCCACAAGCTTCGAGTTTTTGTTTCATTCAGAAAAGATAAGACAAGAGATCCAGCATCTTTTATGGATCGTTTCTCCACATTCAATATCTGCTGGGGTAGATAAATACAAAATGGCCGTTTGTATATATTTATATAATGAACTACATTAGGAACATCTTTGAGATGGAATCTACATTACGTCACGAGCATTCACGGCTTGAAGAAGTGAGAAAGTTGTTTACAGAAAACAATATGGCAGCCGGTAGAAACCTGATACGTAGGATTTGGTATCAGAGAGTAAGAAACAATTGCTCCTGGAACTGATCCCGACGCTGCGCAAGCGTCAAGCGTCACCACAATATGCTACTGAGTGGTATGCGCTTTGTATGAGACGGCATTTGTAAAAAAAAAATTGTGTTACATCGGACACATCTAAGGCAAAAACTACCATGTCGGGCGAATCTACCTCACAGACCGCTGAAAACACATGAAAGATAAATCTAACAGATATCACTCACAAAGTGTTCGTATTAAGAAGTCATGCATAAATAGCGCTGAAGCGTGAAAGCTTAGGCAACGATGATTGGTTGGAAAACTACCATTCAACTACCTGATCACCCTAGAGTGCTATATCTATCTGACCCCAAATCAGGGCAAGGTCAGGTCCATTCATACAGTATACCATTCATTCATTTTCACGCCCATTTATTCTCTTGGGAGGGTGGGGTGGCAGCAGGGCCGGATTAAGAGGGGACAAAGGGGGCAATTGCCCCGGGGCCCCCGCTGCAAGGGGGTCCCCCGTGATGAAATTTATTTGTTTCAAATAAAATACTCGTTCGAAAAATTTTTGTGAATCAAAAGCTACAGTATACAGGAATACAACTCTGTATTGTATTCCTATGTTGCGTGAAGTATCAGGGCCCCCAATAGCAACTGATTTCTCTACAACTTTGACTGTCTGCCAGTTTTAGTAATCGCTACTGAAAAGCCTATTAATATTTTCGGTTTTGTTCAATGCAAATATATTTGATTTCGCTGGTAACTTTCCCTAATGATCGTTCTTTTGGCATGGGTATGACTCTCGTGCATCACGCCTATTGCACAAATGTCACGAAAATGTTGCTATTTGCGTGCTAAAGCTAGTGGTTGCTAACCGCTGTTTAGTATCAATCAATGTTGACACTGCGGTCAGTCTCGTAAACATCAGATTGCTGCCTTTTTCAACATCAGATAACATCAAATTTTTTCGTTACAGTTTCATCTAAGCTAAATGCTTCTATTAACAAACCTGACAAAGCGCGGTTACCGTCGTTGAAACAGAGCGAAATATCGCCCTTAAATGGAGAAGACGTTTATAATTTACGTAAAATGTTAGTCTCAACGCAGCGAAGAGAGCTTCTTTAGTTTGAAACGACAACCAAACAGACATTAGGGTGGGAAACTGATAAAAGGAACTTAAAAAATCGTGAATCTAACGCATTTTCGTCCCAAAATGAGACGAATGTTGAAAACAAAAAAACAACCTGGTCAACATCAGATTTGTCGACAAAACATCAGATCAGGGTTTTTTAAGGCGTTTTAGGGACCCGATTTCGGGTCCCTAGAATTGAAAAAGGGGTCCCTAGAATCAGAGAAAATTATCATCGGGTCCCTAGAATCAGAGAAAATCGGGTCCCTGCAGATCCATACCGGGTACCTAACATCAAAAAACCCTGCATCAGATATCAGAAATTTATCTGAGAACATCACATGTGATGTCATTTTGTCCGCGGAACACTGCAAGATTATTTTTAGTGGACAAGGAACCCCCGCCAGAACTGCCAAGTAAACATAAACGCTTTTTCCAACCGAATTACCGTTATTAAGCTAGATCAAACGATATAGCGACTGCCACACGCCCAAAGGGTTAAGGACATATCAGCAGTTTTTCCTTAACACTGGAAAGTATAGCTCGTGGAACCCTTCAGACTTGTCTATGGTTCCGCGGAAACCACTTTGGGAATCGCTGTGTTAATATGTCAGAAGTGGCAACACTGACACTAGTATCAATGATCCCAAACTTCTGGTGCAGTCTCCAGGTTGCCGCAGCCGAACTGCACCTTTGTTTCGTCATAAAGGGTAACATGTGGTGGAAACGCACTTTTCTTTCGATGGTTGTTATTGTTGTGTTACATCATAAACACATGAACCTGTTCAAACCATTTATACCACATGTTATTGCATGGTCCGTCAGAAAAGGTTTTAATCAGTCGATTCGTAAAACAAAAGAGCAGAAAACCAGATTGTAGTGTTTAGATTGAACAATGCCGAAACCTGTAATGCTAAAACGCCGCATCACACATTCAGGAGTTATGAAAAGCGCAAAGCTTCAAAGAAGAAAAAGTGCAAAAATCTGGCAGTGTTAGCTAAAACGCCGCGACTGAATTGCTTTTTCTAGCAAAACTTTCAAGCAGTGGCGTTAACCAGAGCACCTGAAAATGAAGGTGAAAATCAAGACATTAGCTTGGAAACAACTTTCACACTCAGCCTGGCTGGCCATACTGCCATGTTCTTTTTCCGATGTTTTTGTTTGTAATCTCTGGTTTCTGCTCATTGGTCGGGTCAGAGCCGTATCAGCGGCACTCCATACCCCCCAATTGGGGGGTGCCCACGCTGTCACAGGGGCTCAAAATTCAGCTGCCGCCACAGGGCCCAAAATTCAGTCCCGTCACCACTTAGCCCCCAAAGAAAACTTCGACCCTCCAAATTGAAATATGAAGCACTAGAAATCAGTGAAGTTGGGGGGTCCTTTGAAAGAGAAGTGCTTATACATTACAGTTACCTTGGGCCCCTTTGAAAGTAAGGTATTTACACATTACAACTGCTGTTGGGGGCCCCTTTGAAAGTAAAGTAGCGCACTTATACACTACAGTTGCTGTTGGGCCTCTTTGAAAGCAATGTAGCCTACTTTACGCTTTACTACTGCTATTGGGGACCCCTTTGAAAGCGTAGTGAGCCTACGTACACATTACATTTGCTATTGTGGTCCTTTGAAAGCAGAGTACTTACACAATGCAGTTGCTGTTGGGCGCCCTTGCAAAGCAGAGTACCCGCACATTACAGCTGTTGTTGGGGGCCCTTTAAAAGCAGAGTAGCCTACTTACACATTACAGTTGTTGTTGCTCTTGGGGTCCCATTGAAGGCAGAGTACTTTAAGTATGGTGTGGTTAGGAAAATATTGTATGAGCGGATAATAATTTTTTTCACCAAAAATGAGGAATATTTACGTGCGAAATGCCATGAGTGGGGGCCCTGGAAAGAGGGGCCCGAGGCAAGTGCTTCGCTTGCCTTTCCTTGCGCCACTGTATATAACCCTGAAAACGATCTTATATGAGAATATGAAACCGATTGAACACGTTCTGCTTCATCCGATATACATACTTTCTCACCTGGTGTGCGCATGTAAGCACTGTTATATGAAGTTATCTTTACATTATTGAACACATTGAAGTTACTGATGAATTTAGTTGAAGTTGCTAATGAATTTATCACTTCATCAAAAACAGATTTAACGCGATTTTTCATAATTAAACCTGCATAGCCAGGTCGACTAAAAACTCAGATATGGGTGAAAAAAACCCTCAGTGGGAGTCCTAGTCACACGTGGCAAAACGCCGCCCACCTCTTGAAGTGGACGTTTGAGGATTTATCGCCGTGTTATTGTTACGCAATAAAGACCAAGAGTACAACAATCCGCTAGGAATTTTCGCAACCTGCCTCTGCAGGCAAAGGATCGGAAATGAGCAAACTGCGCAGTTGCATTGAGCAGTGTTGCCACTTTTGATGTTTTAGCATCAGATCTGATGTTTTGAGAGAAATTTCTGATGTCTGATGTTTTGTCAACAAATCTGATGTTGACTGAGCCGTTGTTTTTTCCCAAATTTCTAAACTTTTAGGATGAAGATGAGTTAGATTCGTGATTTGTAAGTTTCTTTCATCAATTTCCCACCCTCCCTCATGTGTGTTTGGTAATCGTTCCAAACTGAAGAAGCGTTGGGAACGACGCTATGAAGTGTTACACATAAATAACCTTTACACATAAATAATGCGTAACGCATAAATAACCGACTTTTCCATTTAATGACGATACTTCCCTTTGTTTCGGATTCAACGTGAGTAATCGGACTTTTTTAGGTATTGGTAATGGAAACATTTAACTCATATTAAACTGTAATGTACAAATTCGATGTTATTTGATGTTGAAAAAGGCAATCTGATGTTAATGCGACTGACCCCAGTGGTAACACTGGCACTGAGCGTTTCGGTGGCGTCGCGATCACGACTTTGCCCTGATGGGACTGGCGTTTATTTATCCGGCCCTGCCTACATGCCTAGTTGCATACGTCCAGAAGTCAGACTTCCATTTTATCAACATGTTTTGTGTAGTGATTGTTGCAAAAATGTACTATGGCTAACCCAGGTGCTCTTCTCTTATTTTGTACTGCATAGAAGCAAGATACCTTTGGTGCTTACGACCAAACTTACACATTTGCGCAGCCTGCTGTTCAACAGCCAGAGTTAATTGTGTAGTTAGAAGAGTCTATTTAGCAATCATTGCTAAGTTGTCCCAAAACATAGTGCAGTTAGTGAATATTGGATTATGGATGTTAACCGTAGCGCCCACGTAGGCGTTACTCTATATTTGTTAACATTTATAGGCGATTTGAGATCCAAATGTTAATCTAAACATGTGCCATGCACCAGGAGATTAACAAGTCCAAACATCAGCAACGTTTATGCATGCGTATTTCGGCCAGTAAAAAGCCCAATGCGCACGCTTTATAAGCATATTTCACTTAAGCTCATGGTGAAGTTTATCAATTTCCGCTAATGAAAGAAAACATTCATCGCGGCGCACATGCTTTGACCGACCTCATGTTTGCTCTTTCGGTATTAATGTTTTCATAACTGAATGATAGGATTGATTCTGAGTTCCTGAATTTTTTTTTACATTTGCCTTTCATTACGACGTCTCTAAATAATCGCGGTCAATTAAATGACAATGACAGATTTACGACACGATTCCTTTTGTTAAGCTCGTTCAAAATATTTTAGTTGGAAACTACGAACCTATTACAGGCATTTGCGGAAAACTATTTATAATTAATTTGCACAACCTGCAAATACTGTTCATGTTGTGAATTAAATATAAATTTTAAGAACGTCTGGTCCCACTGCACAAAGATGAAGGCCCAAAATAGAAGACTTTCTGGCGACAGTTCTGCCCAGGCCCGCAGACACGCGGGGAGCATTTGGGGGAAGTTACCCCGCAAATCTTTTTTATGCCCCACAAATTTTGTTGATCTCAGAAAAACTTGTTTTAAACATATGATAAAAAAATCTTTCCCTTTTTGAAAAATGTATCTTGCCCCTCCAAACCTCAAAACCTGGCTACGGTCCTGGTTCTGCCAAAATTGTGTCTGCAATTAGGATATTTTGTTTTGAAGGCCATTCGGCCTCGAGATGTAGCATAACGTCGAAAACTCTTTTAATAAATCACCATTAGGGGGACCTTGTAACCATTTTGGGGGGCCCAGAGTTGGGCTGCTACGGCACTGGTACGGGTGAATGTTGTTTCCTGCCGAGTCATTCTCTAGCCTGTCAAATATTTTTTCTTAGTAAAAATACACTCTATTATTTACCTCTCGCAGCCAACTGTATGTGCATTTGAGTAAGCACGTTCTCGTATACCGGAAAAAGCAAACGAGAACCTTGCGAAACAGCGAAAACATAACTTCTACAAACGATGACGTCATGAATTACGTCATAGGGGTCCTCCAGTAAAAATTGCGGCGGACCCCCCTACCCTACCCGGCTCTGGGTGGCACCCCCAACAGGGCTCGAAATACCTCACGGTCAACAGCAATTTCAAGTAATTCTGCTGGCTCCACACCATGACGAGACCCAGGTATGTAACCAGCTTGGGACACCAGGTGGGGCGAAGAGTTTTCCGAGAGGGGCCCAATTTTTTTTAACTATGTCCAATAGTTTCAAACTGTGTCCAAAACATTTTTCCAGGGGGGACGAATAAATTTTCAGGGGTGGATTCGCCCCCCCTGCGAACCCCTGGTTACGGGCCTGACAAGACCAAGTGAGGTCAGAGATGTAGTCACTCCACTTGGCCCTCGGACGGCCTCCGGGCCGCTTTCCCGTGGCCAGCAGGAGTTGCAGTATTGCCAGTCTTTCCTGGGACATTTGGATACCTGGCCGAACGAACTAGTTGGGATCTTTCGATTCGTAGAAGTTGCTTTACATTCCGGGTTTTATAGATTTCACAGCTGCGCACTTGGTCGCGAAGTGCCACGCCGTGAACTCAACACAAAAATCCCATCTCTGCCGCTTGTATTTAGGATACTCTTCTTTCAGTCATTACCCAAGATTCATGACCATATGTGAGGATCGGAACAAGACAAATTTACAAATTCAAAGCTTTGAAGTGGTTCAAAGCTTTGAACGAAAAAGCTCATGAAATAGTGTCTTTGCTTTACCAACCCGTGTATCAATCTCCTTGTACTGTCTTCCTCAGTGCCGGATTAACATTAGTAGCAAATGTAGCAATTGCTACGGTCCCCGCGTTTTTGGGGCCCCGCGGTCTTTTGTATGAAATTTGTTCTTCATTATATGCAAGGTTATATATTAGAATTTAGGTGTCCGAGGCAAACTCTCAGAAAGGGGGGGCCTATATTTTACACATACTATACAGAAACTTTATTCGCTGAAAGCAAGTTCAATTTTTCATTTTGTCCGGTAGTTTGCTTCTGCATCAAAGTGCCTTTTACAATGTAAATTATTTGAAGTCAATTGATTTTAAATTGTTCTTTGTCTACACATTAAGTTCTTGAGGGGCCCCTTCTTTTAGCATATTAACACATAATTTTTGCTTTATTTTGAAAAATATATGACTTGCTTCATATGTTCTTAAATGTGGCTTTCAGTTATTAATATGGTTTTTAACAAAACAGTGCAAAAGCTAAGTGCAAAACTCGCATAAGCGGGGCCTTCACGGCACATAAGCGGGGCCTTCACGGCACTTCCGCAAAAGCGGGCCCGCGGAGGCGACCATTCGTTCGCCTCCCCTAACATCCACCCCTGATTATTGTACAGACAGAGAATTTTTAAAAAAGCTCATTGACAGCTCTGGATTTGGTGCCTATTCACAAGCCTTTGGGTAGTGTACTTACTTGGAGTCTTTTTTTAGAAATGTGGGAAATGATTTGCGCATTTATTTATCTCTCACTGTAACCAATTGCAGTGGAGAACGGTCATTTTGTAAACTTAAGATGGTAGAGTGAACAAAGGAGCACAATTAAACGAAACAAGCTGAACAGCTTGATTCTAAAGAGTATAGAGCATGAACTTCTATGTGAAATTGCGGTATAATATACAAATTCGCTATGGCAAAATCTAGAACATGCAATCTTAAGCAATAGGTTTGCTGCTTTTGACAATCGACTTCAACATTCACTGAGACTACACTGTCTAGATCAGTGGTTCCCAAAACAAGATTTTCGGGGGTCCGAAACGCGATTTTACTATTCAGAAGTACAGAATCAGGGCATGTAGGACAGGAAACATGTAATCATAAACAATGAAGTGATTGATACGATAGGAAGTGAAGCTGATGTTGAGCAAGCTGTTGAAATAGTACCAGATACTTAAATCGCACAAAAGGAGTTTTCGAAGTGGGACATTAACTTGTTCGCTGGATGGAAAACAAGCATGAGAAACACACTCACAACCAAACGGGAGGCTGCAGCCACCGAAGAGTTCATTTTCGAGCTATACACCATTTCGTGCAGTTTTTTGTGAATATCGAGAAGATTGACAAAACCGATCTATACACCCTTTTATGTAGATGTTTTGTGGTTATCGGAAAGATTGACAAAACCGATCCGTATTCGTTGTTTGCGGTAAATGCCTGCAAGTGTTCTGCTGTCAACAACTTGCAAAATTACAATTTCAAGAGTTATTGGAATGTTGAACAGGAAGTATCATGCACAAAAGTTCACTGTAAAAGGGACGTCAGTGGTGTTTGCATTGTCTCACAAATGTAGTGTTTGGACTTCGTTTTTAATCAACATTTTTGTGCTGTTCTATACAGATTTCCAGTGGAAAGTTATGTTGAAAACTTGCTCCAGCATCCGATTTTATCAATAGCAAAGTCACCAAGTTTAAAAAGTAAATGCGTGTGAATTGTGATTAATCGTTTTAATGAGCTTCACTTCCAGTACTCATTTCTTGACAAACATATTACTACATATATTTCCTATACTTAACCAAAAGCTATTGCTACTAATGCTATATCCGTGTAATCATTGATGAAATGAACGAATTAACCGGCTGCATTATTCGAGTGCTAAAACGACTGTGAAAATGTTTTTACAATGCTACCCGTATAGTTAGCTGTAGCAAACATGTCAGAAAAGATTCGGACCTGCTTGTGCGAATTGTAAAACGAAATGAAGATTTTCAGCCGTCACGTGCGCGTGGAACCCTTGAACAGAAGGAAAAAAGATTCGTTTTACAGAAAAAATATTTCGGGGCGCGGCTGGCAAGTCGGAACACGTGACAGAGTGACGTACAATAACTCAGGAAACCGTGAAAAACCTTTTTCGCGGCACTGGTCATTCAAACAACAACATCACAGCTATTGTTTCATCCCTTTTTTACGCCAGAAGGTATTTCGTAACAGCTTTGAAGCTTGCTTTTCTAAGCGTAATCACCGGTCGGTCATGCTGCGTAAAATTAGCACTTGTGTAACGTTTGAAAGGGACACATTCCCGTTCAAAAGCTTTCCATGTTGTAGAGCAGGGGTTCCCAACCTTTTTCTTACCATGTACCCCTTCAGCATTCCGAAAAATGAGCATGTACCCCTACAGCATTTCAATAGATAAGTTGTTTGCTTGTGAATAACAGTTTTGTTTCTTTTCCTACAGCAAGTTAGCAACACAGACAAGAGGAATCTTGAAAGAGGTTTAGGCTAAAGGTGGAAAATCTGACATTACCTGCAATCATGCAAAATCACAAAATGTCTGTTAAATCCATTGTTTGGCAGTTGTCTATTTCAAAAGCAATGCAATCAGAATTTATTTTTATTTTTTGCCTTAAAACAAAGATGACAGTTGAGAAAGGAATAAAATGCAAGGTAAATGCAAGCCAAGGCTTCTGCATCAAATATTTTGAAAAAATTACAGTGTCATCTTTACAAAGCAAGCTACACTCCAGTTGGGACATTGCGTGATATTTTATCTGTTTTCCAGTGGCGGATCCAAAGGGCAGTTTGGCTGCTTGTGGCAGCTGTTCCTGTTCCCCCAGAGGTCTGTGGGACCCTTTTGACAGCAATT
>Ga0210059_1014166_pt1 | contig 11824 bp, 6 predicted proteins | sample Ectturendosymbi2_FD_188042 | JGI IMG/M metagenome (GOLD analysis project Ga0210059, IMG submission 188042) | Ecteinascidia turbinata endosymbiont from Florida, USA - Sample 2 (SPAdes) (version 2) | ecosystem: Host-associated > Tunicates > Ascidians > Unclassified | place: Key West, Florida... | reverse complement strand
GGCTGAAGTTTTTGCTGGAAACTAGGCTACAATCCGAGTCTTTTGATACTTTGGATGACCTGCTGGGGTTTCGGGTTCAAAAGTTATGATGTTAGTTAGTAAAAATATTAGATTAATTAGCTATTTAATTAATTTGTTTATTTAAGATCATAACTTTTGAACCAGAAACGCTAGAAAGTCAATCAAAGGCTCAAAAGACTCGGACTCGAGTCTAGATTCCAATGAAAACTTCAGCGAAATACTTTGGCCTAGCGGTTGGGCCCTAGGCCGGGCAACATGTGCCAAAATGACCTTTAAACTACTTCACTTATGACGTCAGTCACAAAAAATCCGCACCCCCCAACCAAAAATTTTTTTTTCGAGTGTAATCTACTAGACTAGCCAATTCTTTTGAGCCATTCAACAGCTCTCTAGCGCAATCGGTGGAGGAGCTAGGGCGTTGGTAAGGCAACCGAAAACTGCTGTTTTTTCGGCTGAAATCGAAGTACGAATATATCGTACGCCGGTTTTCAAAGTGTTAAAAACTCTGTTTGCTGTATGAGTATACAGTAATTTGTAGAAAATAGGTCAAACAAATGTGTGGAAGCAGGGTAGGCTTAGTGTGTGAAAGCAGAACAGAAGCAATGCAAAATATAAAATATCTTGAACTCACTGGCAGCCATAATTCATAAAATTAAACGTAATGCGGCCGGCACTAGCGAAAAGGTTGTGCAGCCCTGATCTAAAGTAAACAAAATATTTGATTAATCCCTTAATTAGATACTTAATTAGTTTATTTAAGATCATAACTTTTGAACCAGAAACGCCAGGAAGTTGATCTAAGGCTCAAAAGACTCTGACTCAAGCGTAGTTTGCAATGAAAACTTCAGCGAAATACTTGTCTAGCGGTTGGGCCCTAGGCCAGGTAACATGAGCCAATATGGCCAAAAGTTAACTGACTTATGACATCACGCACAAAAAATTTACAACCCCCAACCAAAGAAAATGTTTTTCATTGCAGACTAGAAGACTTGTCAAATCTTTTGAGGGTTTGAACAGCTCTAACACAATCGGTGAAAGAGTTATGGCGTTGGTAAGACAACTGAAAACTGCTAGTTTAGGCCAATTTCAAAGTACGAATATATCATACACCGGCAGCCAACGTGTAAAAAATAAATCCAACCAGTAGCAAAGTGTTAAGCTATGTAGGAAGAATTGTAACGCTCATTTTGTCATAAACATTTTCAAGAAATAGCTACCCATTTCCCAGCCCTGATTGTCTACATAGCAAGAATTTATTGCTTTTTCAACAAAAAGGTTTAATTTCTACATTAGTCAGGTTTAATATAAGAGCACCAAAACCCTGAAATTCCTAACCCTAAGCAAAAATAATGCCTAACTGCGTTCTGAGTCATGTGGCAATCATCAATGATGCAACATGCAACAGCTCAGCTTGTGTAGCCATAGCTGCTTAGTCACTGCTACCTATTAGTATTAGTTTCTGAAATTGAGATTATTAAAAAAGATAAAGTAATTACAAAACCTTTAATTTTTTTTACTAAGAAGCTAAACTTTAAAGGGAATGGCTACAGATACGCCTGCGGATCTTGAAATTTGAAAGCTTATTCATACGCCACCTGTGACAGTAACACAGGACATGAGTGCAGTAGGCTTGGTAGAAACGAACTAAACATAAAAGATAAACCCTAAACCTAACTCTAAACCTAACCCGTAAAGGTAACATCTAAGTCTGAAAAAAAGTAAAGAAAAAAAACTTAAGTCGGCAAGGTGAGTGTCGAATGGAAAACCATTGGGCATAGCAGCCGTAGCGCATAACCCTAGGTTACAAGTAACAAGATTCACGCTGTTTGAATGACAAACTGACCCTTTTACTTGAATTGCGTCAGGCTAGGCGTATCCGTAGTCACTTCCAATTTTAAACGTATCAAGTGTAGGTGTAATAAGTCAGTTGATCAAAATTACACTTCAAAAAAAGTTAGCAAAATTAAGAAAAAAAGCAATAATGTATATGATACCTTATTCTAAGAGTTCTCTGTACCAACTGTTCTTTGAATAAATTAATTTTTTTAAGTTGCATTGACAATCTTGCAGAATTCATAATTCTTAAAAAAAATTCAAGTACTGTAATCAGCCATTTCATAGTTATACTGTAAGTACAATACTGTATATCATGCCATAACTTGCTAGAAAACCATTATTTTAAGCATGAACTACTTGAACTAAGGCGTTTTTTTGAATTTGACTGAAAAATATTACTAGGCCCATTTATTGCAATGCAAGTTTCCCAAAAATTTAACGGGCAGAAAGTCGCACTATTTCCACACATGGCTTCTTGAAAATCCAATAACCTACCATTTTTTCCCGGAGTAATCACCGCACCACTTCAATGTGCTGGTTTTTCGACAGAAAGGTGGTATTAGGCTCAGAACAGTCTGAACTCTTGTTCAGTGTTGCGAAAAATATTAGAGCACATGTTGAAACAACCAGAGGTTGCGGAGTCACATTTTCGAACTCCGATTCGTGCATCCCACTCCGTTCCAAAAAGTTTTCAATACAGATCCAGGTCCGAAATTTTTTTAAATTTGAGAATCCGACTGGTGTTTAAACTCCGACAACCATCGATGCAACCGAAATTGATCAATGCTTGCACTTAAGCATCGACGTTCATAAAGACCACGCATACTCCTGCTTCTGCCGAAAAAAAAATTGACACCGGTATCAAACGAAATTTCTGACTTAACAGTCACAGCATGTGCGGCGTGCACATGCACAGAGAGTGATATTCTACATATGAAATACGCTGAGAAAGCTGATGATTAGGGCTCAGACTTTTGTGTTTAGTTAAGTGTGTCGGGTTAGGTTTGGGTTAGGGTTAGAAAAAGAAAAATAATTGAAATCTAAGACTACGTCCAATATTTTTCAGTGGTCATACTTATTCCCGTGCTGTAGCTTGTTGTGGGTATCTGACATGTAACCAAAAAGTATTAATTTACACAACATACATCAAAAAAGTTATTGCCACACTTTATTCCTTTACTCTGAGAAGCAAAATAACTGACAAACAATGATATGTCAAAAATTTCGCTTGAAACGGGATCCCATTTATCGCAAATTTTTGACTTGGATCCAGGTCCGAAAAAAACGCAGAATCCAGCCAGAGTCAACGCTGTCACTCCAGATCCGTGGCCACCTTAGGAAACAATCGGTCCGATTGAAGGAGAGTAGCCTACACCCAAATTCCATAAAAGCAATATGTGCCCGACTCAAATCTGCAAGTTTCTTGATTGTACGTGTCTCAAAATACATACCTTTCAGTGATGCCTGTGATACCATAGCCTGAGATACCGAGACTTGCTTCAGAGAACGAAACCAAGACTTGGTGAAAATAAACTACTGATGCTGGAAAATCTTTCTGCTTTGCTAAAAATTTATATGAATTTATTAAAAATGACTTCCACATTTCCAGTCTATGTTCACAGTGTTTTGCATTTTTATCACATTTTTTTACTTTTCCTTACCAAGGATCAGAATAACAGCAGCAATTTCGAACTGCTGGAGTTTTCCAAATCATGTCGACAGGCCACGCAAAGTCTCAATCTGAACAGCAAAAATGCAGCGTAAAGGATTCTGTCCGTAGCTTTGCTAAAGTAATTTCATAACCGACCTGAATAAAAATTATAAAACTCATGTTGGTTACGAGTCTGTGTGATGAGTAGGCCTATAACGGCGCTGTATCCATTTCCAAAAACAAACGAAATACGTCCTTTCCTTGTTACGAGCTAATACCTACCATTTTTTACCTTATAGAATAGAAAAAGCGTGGTTGCAAATCCTTCTCTTGGCCGCCATAAATCAAAAAAATCTCACCTTCATAGAACATTTAACCAATGGGTGCCAAGTCAAACTTTTCGGTAATGTGGTCGTGTTAGATGTTTCAAGTCACAATATTAGCTGAGCCACAAGCTGGAGTTAAAGTCAGCTGAAAATTTTTCAAGTCGAGTGCTGTAATTTTTTGTACCGTGTTTTAAAAAGTTTGCAAAATATCTTTTACTAAATTTTTCTACTTGATCCACACCACAATGGTATTCTTTGTCAGACTAAAGTTTCTTCGGCGCATTGTAGAATGTATCAGTACTAAAAATAACCAAGTTAATGGCTCTCCGCCAGTTATGTGTTAGGCTACTGCTAGCATTCTGCTTATCTCGCTGTTATCTTCCCAGCAAACCAAAAACATTGCAAAGTGTTTATATCTACCGGATAAATGGCCTTGTTGGTTGAGCCTCTAAAGTTGATAGACTGGCTTCGACTACCGGTTGGATCATACAGAAGTGTTTTTGCCACATCTTTTATTTTTTTATTCTCCGAATATAAAACATTGAGCTATGGAAACTGTGCAAAATGATATTGATGAAAAGTCATGAGAGAATAGGCTCAAATACGAGATCTGCAACCATCGAAATAGAGACGAGATCAGATACTTTGGAGACCGTGACCAAGATTCACAAAAATGATCTTCGAAACGGGTGTCCTGATCCCATAGTTGGTGAGCAGGCTTGTTGTAACCGTTTTAAAAGTCCACGCATATTTATCAAAATACCAACGTTAACAAAGTTACAGAGCTTTTTGATTTGGTCGATTGGTTGAAAAAAGCAGGGCGAGTGTTTTTGCATTCGGGTAATATCTCATAACGTTGCTAAATCTTCAGTCTGCACTCTTGCAGTCTAAATGACTTCATCAGGTGGGTTTGAATAAAAATGCTTAGCAAACATTAAAAATTAATCGTGATGTAGTCTAGGCCTAAACTTAGAAACCGAGACTGAGACTTCATCAAGAAATCCGAGACCGAGACTCGAGATTTGAAAATTTGTGGATAATGCCAAAACATGCTGAAACACAGAAATTTTACCACGCCATATTGTTGCAATATTCGAAGTCTCAAGGCAACAGGCTTGTAACCGAGACCTGCAACCTTCGAGACCGAGACTAGCACAAATGGGCCTCGAAACGAGTCTCGAGACCGAGACCAAGTCTCGAGACCGACACCAAGTCTCGAGACTAAAATTATACTCAAAGTGTTGATTGTTTTCGAAATCTATTAGCTAAACCAAAAATTTTTTAAAAGTCATGCCTGTAAAACTGATCAACTCTTTGGCATAGTATCATGATATGTAGGCGATCTTTTCTTACCTGTAGGTCTGTTCATAAACGGGTTTTGGTAGATTCCCCAAATAAGAAACGGCCTTGCTTTGATGACTTTTCGAAATTATTTTTATTTTAGAAAATATGCGTGTGCTATCCGATAAAACTGGCACATGATTTTTTGAAATGGAATTGATACAGTTAACAACTATTGACGCAAAAGAGCAGTACACGCTCATAAAACTAACTCAGGGCTAGGAAAATACCATTGCATGAAAAGATTAGCCTACTTCTCCTTCACAAGAAATTCAAAATGTTTTTTTGCATAAACTAACGTTTTTGGCCGCACAACGTCATACCAGCCCTTTTCCTTCTAAAAAAAACTGTTTCAGCCAATTTAGGAAACGGGATTTGTATGTAATATTCTGTGACCGCATTTTCACTTATACCTTTTGTTTCCTGCAGCACTTTCGAATCCAAGGTGATTTTCCTAAGATTGAACCATGGTCTTTACGGTTTACCAGTTTACCAAAATTAAATGTTAAGTTTTTGTATATGAATGCATGGATTGCGCCAAATGTAAGCAACTAATTTGATTATATTTCAAGTCCACACGACAAGTTATCAGACTATTGAACGGCAACGGCACATAGTTTTTTGTAACTGATGACAAGACCGATGAATAATTATTTCACAAGTGAAATAGCTCTCCATGTAAATTACATTTTCGTCAACTTCGAAAACATTTTGAGAAATTGAATCAAACTGATGCAGTGCGTCGCTCAGTACTTCATAGATACCTCTAAATCTTGTCCTCACAAGTATATTGGATAATATGATCCTCTAATGCTCCGCCCCGATCAAACACGCTTCACCAGCGTTATACTCATCGGTACTTCAATTATTGCAGCAAATGACCAAGGAATTAAAAGAGTAAAGTCAAGGAAAGCAGATGCCTGTTCGATTCATATGGTCATTTAAGTGAGTTTTATTCATTGCTACCACAAAGTTGCCATTCACTTTTGAAATTCCAGGGCTAGAAAAATTTTTATAACTGACTTCATCGCTTTCAGTTGCATTAAACATTTTCCGAAACAAATTAGCAACAACGATTTTTTGTGAAGCAATAGTAGTGTATTGTGTTTTTGTGTCCAAATAATGGTTCACACAAGTCAGTAGATCATACAGCATTGCGTAGAAGAAAACTGACCAGTTAAACAAATAATTATACAAGTGCAAATCAGTTTTTATAATTTACGGCAGATTCAAATTTGTTTGGCATGAAACTGCATGAGCACAAGTAAAATCTATGGGTAGCAGTAAGCAGTGACGGATTTACGCATAGGCCAGATAGGTCATGGCCTAGGGCCCCGCGCTTTGGGGGGCCCCGCGCAACTCTTTCCAATGACGACTCAATGTTAACTAAAAATTTGCAAAACTGCTCGGAGGTACAACTTCACAATTTACCTTGAAACGAGCGGAAATGCAAATCTTTACTCTAGGCTCTTAATCAGTAGCCTACAGCAACAACATGACAATATTGTGCATATGAGCGTGAGGGAGATGCAGGCCATCTGTATGAAAGCGGTTACAAAAAAGAATGAAAAAGAAAAAAAACGTACTTAAGTACGATTTTTCACTGACAATAAGCTCGCAACAACGCAAGACCGCCAGACACTACAAAACTCCGATGAAAAGCAATATCGTCAGTATTGGATTATATGCTTGGTTGTGTTCAACTAGATTTCCCGCAAACAGAGGTTGCTTGTTGAAGCTCTATATCAGGGTCTACAAACTTTTTTGTCCGAAGGCCACGTAAGCTATTACACAACAGTCCGAGGGCCGCGCATCTTATGTAATGTGAATTGTTTCGGGCACGGCCGGCCCTAGCAGGTGCGGGGCCCAATGCAAGACCTAGGCGCGGGGCCCCTCTGAGTAGTGATTTTATGACGTCATCGTGTTCAGTCAACCGTGTTACGAATCGTGGTACAGATATACAGTAAAACACTAACACGAGAACTGAGCACCTTTGCTAAGGTTCGAGAGGAAATTCGCTGGTTCTGACCAGAGCGTTCTTTGTTAACAATGAAATTTATATGGCGTTTCTACTGAATTCTCAAGCGCAAGGTGTATCTGGCAATAATGAACAATCTACCCAAACACCATGGCGCGGGGCCCAATACAGCTGCATCGGTTGCATCGGCTTAAGGCCGGCCCTGGTTTCGGGATATGCTACACGCTGCCAAATCTCTTCGTAGGCCTAAATATATTATTTTTTCATTATTGACAAAATCTCTTTCGCAGGCCAGATGAAATGGCGTTGCGGGCCGGATTTGGCTCGCGGTCCGTAGTTTGGAGACCCCTGATCCACGGCAATCGTAGAAACAAAGTTGGCACAACAAAAGATAGATTTCTGAGGGGGCACTACACATACGAGGGGCACACTTTCATGCTTTTCAGACAGGCCCGTAGCCAGGTGTCAAGATTTGGTGGGGCACAATACATTTTTAGGGGGAAAAATCCTTGCTTTTACTGTATGTTTAAATCAAATTTTTCTGGGCGCAACAAAATTTTGGTGGGGGCACAAAAGAAATTTGGGGGCACTGCCCCCGAATGCCCCCCGTGGCTACGGGCCTGTTTTCAGACAAACGGCCAAATAGGTCACACCTGCGCGGGGCCCAAAAACTAAGATGGCCTAGGGCCCGCACTGCCTAAATCCGTCCCTGGCAGAATGTAGTAAACGTGACAGATTCGTTCACTGCAAATACTGTGATAACAGTAATATCAATGCATGATTTGTTATAAATATAATGCAGAAGCGCAGAAGCTATACCATATTAAGAGCAAAGTTTTACACAAGTAACAACATTTTCTGGTTTCTTTGTCACAAAGGATTGGTGAAAGGCTATGAGGTCATTTAATCTACCAACCAGACATATCTAATAATAAAAACTATCCTAATCATATGTACAGCCACGAGCGTCGGAAGAATTTTTTCCAGGCGGGGGGCCAATGGTAGATTTTTCCAGAAAAAATATTTGTTTCATGGTAGTGCAACAGTAGTGAAATTTCATTTTGCCAAGTCGAAACTGAGAGAAAAACATAATTCTACTAAAACTTTAACAGGAAAAATTCGAATTTCAAACTCCAGGGAGGTCTTGAGCTCCTCCTGCCCTCCTTACGACGCCCATGAATACAGGCAGTACGCCTTTAGCCAAAATCGACTCGCAATGTGGTCTTTGGACTTCGAAATAACCGTGAAACAATTTTTAAAGACAGTCTGTGAATTAACAAACCGTTTCCTTAAGTGCCATTATCTTGCCCACTGGTTCATGTTTTGACTAGTCGCGCTTTTGAAAAGGAATGTTGGCCATGACAGGTATAGCAAACAATAATTGTCAACAAAGAACATGGTCAAGTGTTGCGCTACAAATCTATGATCACCGCATTACACCAAAGCTGTCATCTAATCTTACAGCAAGCCAACCAATACTTTGCTAACAACAGTGCCTCCAGCGACACCGTAAATATTCTATACAATTTGTATTGGCAAGTCGCATCCTCCAAGACAACATGTATGTCTTAACTTGGATAACAGTGAATGTTATAATGTTTTATTCGTTGCAAACGATTGATAAAACATTTGATCTGTAAAATCCGTCAATTTTCTGATAAGAAACCGCAAAGATTAGAAGTATGTTCACAACAAAATTTCTTCCAAAAATTGGCCATAAGTTTGTAAGAAGTTCATGTTTACGCAGAATTAAACAATAGTTTTAGTGAGTAAATTCTTTTGTATCGACCGAAAAAAGTTAAAATAAAATAAAGCGATTCCAACAATTTGTTAAGCGGTCAAATTTGTTGGCGTATCTGTAAAGATAAGTGTTATGGATTTACAGGGTTGATACCAGATCAAAGTTAAACAACAACCAAAGAGAGTCTTTCTTAAAGTTGTGCAGTTTTGAGTGATTGCTACCAGTGGCGATTCTAGAACTTAAAAAGTGGGGGGCCACTGTAGGGCCAAGGACAAAGTAGGGGGGCCAACATAAATGTTTATCTTGCATGGTGATTATTCGTTGTTTTGACGATCAAGTTGCTATGATTTACTTTATCAAACTCAACATAACCTTATGAATATCGTTAAATATGAACTAGCGTTTTTATTCACTTAGAGACACCTGAACGCCACTGTAGATGCAATCACACACGTGTACTGCTATATGTCGAATATTCTGTGCTAACCATGCAACTTCCACAGCACTACACATGTAAAACGAATCACCATTTCCCGTACACAATTGCGCCTACCCCACATCAATGAAAACAGCTCCACGAAAGTGAATACAATTAACATAAAAGAATTCCATTTTGATACAGAGACAAGTAGGCTGTTGATAGCCAAATAATTCCTGTCAAAATATTCTTACTACAAAACACGTAAAAAATAAACCATCTGCCAAGGGATTGGTGACTACTGACTAATCCGTTTTTGTGGTAGCTTATGGGCATTTGTGATTGTGGTGTAACCACAACAATGTTATGCAACTACTATTACGAGTGTAATGCCCATCTGCAACGAGGATAGGGTGAGGATTATTCAATGCAGCATGCAGTTAACAGCAGCGAGGTTTCGGCACCAGTGGCGCCTAAAGTAGCAAAGCAGCGCCGCAGATAGGCGTGCATCGGCGTTTAGGGCGTGTACCTGATAGTAAGATGTAACAGCAGGCGTAAAACTTATTTTGCAGAGTATTCCCAACAAAGTCGTTCATTTTAATATTCACACTGAATTTTCCCTTGATCCTCAAAAGCTGACTTTTCAACCAGGGCGGGAATAAGCGGGGGCATCGGAGGCAATTGCCTTGGGCCCCCCGCTGCAAGGGGCCCCCCCGTGATGAAATTTATTTGTTTCAAATAAAATACTCGCTTGAAAAATTTCGTAATCCAGAAGCGATGCAAGCATACAACTCTATATTATATTCCTATGTTGCGTTAAGTATCAAGGGGACAAGGGCCCCCAACAGCAACTGATTTATCTACAAGTTTGACTGTCTGCCAGTTTTAGCAATCGCTATTGAATAGCCTATAAGTATTTTCGGTTTTGTTGAATGCAAATATATTTGATTTCGCTGGTGACTTTTTCCTAACAATCGTTCTTTTGGCATGGGTATTACTCTCTACACATGCATCACGCCTATTGCACAAATGTCACGAAAACATCACTGTTTGCGTGCTAAAAGCTAGTCACTAGTGGCTGCTGACTGCTGTTTAGTATCAATCAACGTTGCCACTGGGGCCAGTCTTGTTAAGATCAGATTGTTGCCTTCTTCAACATCAGATAACATCAAATTTTTACGCTACGGTTTCACATAAGCTAAATGCTTCTGTTAACAAACCTAACAAAGCGCGAATACCCTCGTTGAATCCGAAACAGAGCGAAATATCGCCATTAAATGGAGAAGTCGTTTATAATTTACGTAAAATTTTAGTTTCAACGCGGCGAAGAGAGCTTCTTTAATTTGAAACGACAACCAAACACACATGAGTGTCAGTGACTTAACTGACTGGGGGAAAAGGGCGACCTTCTCCCCTGGGAAGCTCAATGTAAAAGCTGGGCCCCCTCCAGTTGACATTTTGATATTTAGTATTCTTTAGGTTGTTTTTTTGCGTTTTTCGGGGTGTTTTCATTTTTTATCTAGTACAAACGTCCACGACATCCAGAGATTCACTATCTTTCTTAACTTTTTTTCTGAGATTTGGCTAGTGGGCCCCCTTCAACTAAGCTTTCCCCCCAAGGGTCAAACCTCTAGTTACGCCACTGATTAGGGTGCGAGATTGATGAAAGAAACTTAAAAATCATGCATCTAACTTGTTTTCGTCCTGAAATGAGAGGAAATGTGAAAAAAACAACAGCTCAGTCAACATCAGATTTGTCGCCAAAACATCAGACATCAGAAATTTATCTGAGAACATCACATCTGATGTCATGTTAAAATATCAGAAGTGGCAACACTACTATCAATAATCCCGAACTTTTGGTGCTGTCTCGAGGCCGCTGCAACCGAACTGCACCTTTGTTTCGTCATAAAGGGTAACGTGTGGTGGAAACTCCCTTTTCTTCCGATGGCTACTATCGTTCTGTTACATCATAAACACATGACGCTATTCAAGCTATTTACACCACATGTTATTGCGTGGTCCGTCAGAAAAGGTTTTAATCAGTCGATTCGTAGAACGAAAGAAAGGAAAACCAGATTGCGATGTTTAGCTAACGCGATGCCGAAACCTGTAATGCCATTAGGACATCAGGAGCTATGAAAAGCGCAAAGCTTCTAAGAAGAAAAAACGCAAGGATCTGGCAGTGTTAACAAAAACGCCGCGACTGAATCGCTTTTTTTGGCAAAACTTTCAAGCAGCAACGTTAAAGCAGTGGCGTTAACCAGAGCACTTGAAAATTAAGGTGAAAATCAAGACATTAGCTTGGAAACAAATTTCACACTTAGCCTGGCTGGCCATATTGACATGTTATTTTTGCGGTGTTTTTGTTTGTAATCTCAGGTTTCTGTTTATTGTTCGGGTGAATGTTGTTTCTTGCTGAGTCACTCTGTAGTCTGTGAAATATTTTTTCTTAGTAAAAATACACCCTAGTATCCATATCACAAATTCCCTTCTCGGAGCTAACTGTATG
>Ga0210059_1014165_pt1 | contig 11825 bp, 7 predicted proteins | sample Ectturendosymbi2_FD_188042 | JGI IMG/M metagenome (GOLD analysis project Ga0210059, IMG submission 188042) | Ecteinascidia turbinata endosymbiont from Florida, USA - Sample 2 (SPAdes) (version 2) | ecosystem: Host-associated > Tunicates > Ascidians > Unclassified | place: Key West, Florida... | reverse complement strand
CGCCCGGGGAATTGCTTCCCCCTTGCCCCCCCGTCGTAAAGCCTCTGGCAGTCAAGTTTGTTTATATTCGTCCTTATTCTTTGAACACTACAACCGCATTTTACTTTGCGACTGAGTGCTCGGACGTTACAGTGTTTATTTGAGGGCGTGTGCATACCACTGTACTTTCGTACGTGACTTGACCCTTGACCAGGGTTGGACTCACTTCGTGTCCTACTCTGGATGTAGTGTTGTACCAAGTGTTACGGGTTAATGAACAATAGTGTGAAAATGTCTGTAACCCTGTTGGTCTACCTCCAAACTCGCTATTTGTTGTATTGTTGTGTCTGCTTTATCAATCTGCATTGCGCAGACTGTGTGTGTTTGTACTCGATGGACTTAGTGTCTGTTAAAAAAAATCTTAACCCTGCTCAGGTAACCTCTGCACAATTTGGGCAAACGGTTCTTCTACTTAAGTTTAAAACTAGTAAAGGTTCACGTAGAAAGCTGGTTCTTTCGGTAGCTGCATTTTTTAGACGCTCTTTCGGGCAGTTCTATCGAAATCTGCATAAGTTTTGCAGTTTTCGATGGGGAACAAAAATTTGCCCAAATTGACCCATGGTTACCTGGGGTGTAACAAAGTTCCTTCGCAAAGATCCCTCCTAAGGTAACCTTGACCAATTTGGGCAAAAGGAGTTGGTGCATGTAGGTTCACTAGTAGGCCAAGCCAGCAACCTTTGACCGAAGCCAGCACGGGAGTAGTTCACACGAGTGCAAGCCCTGACGACACAAATCAATTTGGCACGAATGGCTCCTGCTCAGCTCGTGGTTTTCATTGAAAAACAGGCAGGAGAATGTATGACGCCTTCTCCGTCAGAGGAAAGAAATTGGAGCCAGAAAGGGCCTACATCTTGTTGTGTGTGTGTACCTAATTGAAGTTTCTAGAACTCTGGCTTTGCCAAAAAAGGCTTCCTCCTTGTTGTGCGTGAACTTGTGGTGAAAGGCCAAAGCATTTTGTTGAGGACATGAACTTTGAAACCAGACAACGCTGTGGAACCTGTCCGCCATCAAAATGCCAACGATGGGGAGCACCTGTCTGCATTGATCACTTTCAAATTTTCTGCAAAGATTACTCACATCCCTGGAATACTAACCCCTTGTGATTTCCACCCAGACAGGAGTGGTTGCCACGTGGTCCCTGAGTGAAAATCACCCGACATTATGGTTAGTGTGAGTTTGGGGTGAAAATCACCCGACGTTATGGTTAGAGTGAGTTTTTGGTTTCCCTGTTAATGCCTTGACATTGTACAAATTGACAAAACTCCACTAATTTATAGTTTTCATATTTCAATTTGGGTGGCTTGGTGCATTGTTTGGGTAGACTTAGCCCACCAAATCCCCCCTGTGGCGACGATACTGGCCGTATGTCAGACATGAAAGTCAATTTCAGTGCCGCGATCAATCTGATTGCCCAGCATTTGCCCATTTTGGACAAGTTTACCTTATGTGCCTGATTTTCGTAAAAAGTTTGCCCATTTTGGGCAAGGTTGATTAATGTGGCTGAAAATTGCAATGAAAATAGAAAAAATTCATGTCTCAACCTAATTTACTTTTATTGCAGATAGAACCACAAGCTTGAAATGAGATTCTGTTTAAACCTTAAACCGACCACCATAGACGTCTACTGGTGGAATTTTTTGATTTTTCTTTACTTTTTCGATCATTTGTTAAGAGCGCTTCCCACATTTTTGTTTGGAAAATTGCTTTTGTTCTTTATCATATAAAAATTTTCCAAAATCAACACGTTGTTTTTTTCTGATCGGATGAGCTTGAGAAGACTTGCTAAGTTGTACAAAAACCCTCGCGCGCGTCTAAACCTGTCAGTTAGTCCAGTATAAGCGAATAAACAAAATCTGCCCATTTTGGGCAAGGACAACAACGGTGTTTGTGTTTAGAGGTTACCTGAGCAGGGTTAAAACTAAAAAATGAAATAAATTCACCAAGAAATACATTTGTTTTTACAACTAATTTACCGTCAGGGGGGCGCGAACCAAAGGAAAATTACATAAAGGGGGCATGGCAGAGAAAAGATTAAGAACCACTGTTATAGATATACTTCGCCTACTGATTAGGCATCATCAGCTCTCTTATTCAAATAGAATCTTTGCTGTTGATCGTGGCACATGAGGTATTTCGAATCCTCCTAGGACTGCTGCCCACGTAAATAAATGAATTGGGGCTTGATTTGAGCTGAAAGCATGTTAGGGCCGAAACATTTTCGTTAGTCTTTCGCAGATATTGTATTTTCACTTTCCATCTTCGCAACAAAAAGTTCACTGGTTCTTTCGTTGTTTTTCATTATTGTTGCAATTGATGCACTTCAATAACAGAGTGGGCACTTCATTCCTTTTTACCGTGACGTGCACCACATTAAATTCGCAGATTTCTGCCAACGTCTAGCTTCACTTTGCTTTCTCAAGAATCGTGGGCTTAGCTGATTTCTTCCGCGTTCGATTTTCCAAATGTGATGTTGTTGCCTTCCAGGTGCTTTCAAACTCCTGTTTAATTTCTAGAACTCACGAAAAATGATATGGGAAGTAAAATCTTGTTACTCGGAGAAGGTACATATAAAATACAGTAATAATTTTGGACATTTCTGAAGTTTTTTTATCATAAATGTTTAGGCTTATTTCACGACATATAAATTCTTTGCAGATAAAAAAAATTGTAAAAAAGAAAAAATTATTAATCAAACTGTTTTTAGAAACGGAAGTGTCCAACATTTGCTCAGAACGATAAAGAATCTTGAAAATAGCGTTTGCAGTGATATTTCATGCAAGGCCGGGAAACTTTTTGTGTAAGCAACTTCAGACTATTCTGTTATATAATCACTTTAGGGTAACAACTTTCAACAGAGGCTCCCAATACTCTGTTCCCAGCACATGCGTTTGTCTCACCAGCCCTGTTGCAAAGCAACGATTCCCATGGTTGGTTATGAAGATATGCATGTAGTGAAAATATTTCTTCGCTGATATCGACGAGGTCACCCAGAAGTGAAAAAGTCGTGAAACTCCGTAGATTTTGAGAAACACTAACACCTTTGTGAAAATAAACCGAGCAAACGAGCAAATACATGCAAATAGTATGAAAAACGGGAAACATGTAGTTTACAAAAATCTGTAAAGCTGTTATTTTTGAGAGGAAACTACGTTAATCTCCGCATTAAGATAGTATTTTGTCAAATATGACAATTAGTTTCACCAGTAAAGAAATTACTTGATCTCCTTCGAGAAAAGGGCGGTCACGAAGATTCTCCTGAATGCACAAGTGTAACAAAACTTTACTCCTACATTACATCTTGCAAATAAGATCACCTTGAACACACGAACGTTCAGTAAGTTATGAGACAATCATGATTTGCTGCGTACAATACAAAATGCAAAGTGCCACACGCAGGCAAACTAGTCAAGCGAATACCCCTGTGACAGCCACTGGTCACATCACAACACCCCAAGTCCCGTTTGCTCCTGGAGCGTGTGGTGCAGCGGTCAACACATGACTGAAGCCAATTCACCACAATAAGTGAGGTTTAGCGACACTTTGACCAAGAAATGAAGTTTTCTCGGTGTTTGCGCGTAACCATGGGTGTTGGAAAGAGTTTGCAAAAGGCCGCGTCGCGAGTACAACATTTTCAATATGGTGTGATTTCAAGCAATTGATTTTACGGATTAGACTCAAAAGAGGGCAATATGCTCGCAGGTATAAGTTAGACCCTTCTTTCATGTACTTTCTGGCGTTTTCGCATTTTTTTGAATGACTTGCCGGTTTAAGCGCACAAGGGCGTACAAATATGCTACAAACTTTTCTGGCAAATTTATGAGCATTTTGCTACATGCATGGGTCCTTTCTCGGTCATTCTTTCCAACTGAATCCCCCTGAAAAACACCATTCAAATTCCTTCTGGCATTGCCAAGATGCAAACCAACCAGGGGCGTGCAGAGGGGGTCAAAGTGGCGACGACCCGGACATCCAAGGCAGGGGGCATCCAAAGAGTGAAACTGCAAAAATTGAAATGCTGTAACTAGATGCTTTTTCTTATTTTTTTTCTTCTTCTAAGGCCACTAACACGTGATGCATGGATTTCATTTTTCGAAACTTATTTTTTGTCAACGCACGTTCTGCGATTTCAAATGCCTGTATTTCTCACATTGCGCAATACTACTATAGGATTTGCTAAGGGGGCATACAATCAAGCAGTTGCTCCGGGCATCACCCGACTTCTGCACGCCCATGAAACCATGAAACCAACTCAATTGCTTGGTAATATTTTGACAGAATCTCTAAAATCTGAATTCACAGTTGCTTACGAGATGCTGTAAAAGCAAATGTTAACTTGATCTTCTCTGAGCTTGCGCTCACCGTATTTTTTTCGGATTACAATGACGCACAATTTGCATTGCTGATTCAAGCTGATGCTTGAAAATATCAAAATATGTTCCACTACTTTGAAGAAGCAACAGTGCGTAATTTTTTCTTTTTGTTTCATATGTCGACTTTTGCGCAGGACTGAAGATGTGTAATACACGAAACTAGTTTCCTTACGCAATAAATTGCGATAGATTCGCTTGGTGTGGGTCACTGTTGTGGCTTTACAAATATTGCTGAATGATACGTACAAGCTGAATCATTGCAAGGAGATGGGAGCAAAACTAGGCAGGAGATTCCTCAAACAGCCGGCTGAAAAGCTCAAGGCGGTTTTTGTTACTTTGAAGAACATTGGCATTGCTGATATTAACGTTAATCAGGTTCAAAATCACTAATATTGTCATTCGTTTTATAGAAATAGTGCTGGGAAACAAAATATTTTCCTACATGCAGGCGCTACCACCACCTCGTCCCACCGTCTTCTCCTGTTCTTGCGAAAGATATCAAACACCTGCTTCGTCTACGTCAAGAATCTTTGAGCTCGAACTAGGGAGAGATTGCATGGCAGCACCAAACTCATATGACGCATCGGCGAACTCCTATTACGCTCATGACAACATCGCCGTAAAGTCCAAATGGAAATCGACGATGTTCGATGCTAGACAAAAACACTACAACTCGAAGATCTTTGCAGTGCGATCGATGTTGTACTTTCGTCTTTGTCTATGTAAAGGCAAGTTCGATCTGATGCATCAGTAAAGTTTCGTAATGCTCTTTTCGAAAAAAATTATAAACGAAATACAATGTGCTGCTGATACTCTTCGTTACACCAGTTTTGTTGAGTTTTGTTATCAGTTTTTTTTATTTGAATTGCAAGGCTGCTTTCCTAATAGGTTGTACAAAAACAATGAAAATGTGCATTCCATCCACTTCTAAGCTTAGCTGAATGTTCGTGGTTGACAATTTGGAAATGATCACGAACAAAGATTTTTTATAAATGAAAAGGTTGAAAATCTTGTGGATGAAAAAGCACATAGAGTGAATCTGTAGCAGTGCTTCCACAAGTTTGAAAAATCCATTAAAGTGTGAGATTGTGTGTGGGACCAATGTGCCTGAGTGAATAGCTTAATCATGCTGCGCTATGCAGGCTTCTTTCACACAGTATGAAACTACGTGGCTTGTTAGAAATACCCCTATGAAAGCCTTGTGGGAATAAATCTTAATCGTTAAGGCTTAGTTCTGACTTCTGAGCGAGTAGTAAGTGAAAACTATATTGGCTACGGTGAGTTTTCATAATTAATCTGCTCAGTTTTCACGCCTGCGTGGTGTTCTAATTTTAGTAAGTTCTAATTTTTGTAAATTGCCCGATAGTCATGTCAAGATACAGATCCATTTCTCATTGTTTGAAACAGATTTGCAAGAGTGTCTAACTTTCATTGTTTTTCACCGCTAATGTTAATCTGCTCGTTGATTGTTCTTAAAATTATGACTTATTTGTAGAAAGTGCTCTCAAAAATGGATATTAGGAAGTTTATAAAAAGAAAAGCATTTCTGATAGGCGAAGTGTAGAAAACAATTCGGACAAAAGATTTCAGAAGTGAGTCCTGTTCAACCAACACAGAATAGTGAGAGAACCACAAACGTATTTATTGATAGTTCACCTCCATTTCAGACACAGTTGTATGAATATGCGCCGATTCAGCAAAATCTGTAACGGGTGACAGAAAGCACATTCGTGTACAACTCCACTTGAAAAATATCAAAATAGATGCGAAGGGGGCGCGTGCTTTCATGGTAGGGCTGCGGAGCTCTTGTAAAAATGAAATGGCTCCGGCTCCACAGCTCTCTGTTTTCATAAGCATGGCTCCGGCTCCAGCTCCGGAGCTGTGTTTTTTTATAAAGTGGCTCCGGCTGTGCTTTGTTAATACACTTCAACAATTTCGGTATTCCTAGTGTCCTTCTTGTAGCAAGGGAGCGTGTTATTCCAACATATTTTGAACTAATTTTAAACACTGCTACCACTATCAGGCCTGCGTAGTCGAAGGCGGAAGGAGTTTGGTCTTGAGTAGTCAGATTCGGTACAAATTCTTTTAAAAAAATCTGACTCCGGGATGATCTTCTGCTCGCCGATTGTGACTAGTGTTGCCACTCTGTTATGAAGAAAGCCCCAGAATACCTTGAAAAAAAAACCCAGAAAATGATTAAAAAACAGACATACAAAATGTTTTTAAAAAAGTCAAAATCAAACTTGAAATGTACGCAACCGGTACTTGCACATAAAAAAAGGCATTTTAACAAGTTCAAGGCTATTTTGAACATACTGTCAATTTACAAGCAGGCTAGCAGCAAATCAAGTGCATGTAGTAACAGAAAAAGTTAGTTAGATCTTTTTTAAGAAACGTTTGATGTTTTCTTTTACCTTCACTTAAATGCACAAGTTGAAACATGTACATGATACATTCAAGGTCTTACAGTTTTTTTTACCCTAATCATTGCAATATTTGACTACTAATTTGACATTAAAAATTTTACATTCATACCTATGCCAATGCGTCTGCAAAACAATGAACAGATTATCAACCACAGCATATTCAAAACCAAACGAAGCTTTCCAAAATCATGCACAGTAAGCAGCCTTTGACATATCAGCGATAGATTGGAGTGCTGACCTATGTCTGGTCAGTGCTTAATCTGTAAAACATTGGATTTTAAACGATTTGGTCAAGCCTAGCCCTACTCAACTGTCAGAGATGAGCAGACTGAGAAATTTTTCAGTCCAAGTCCAGTCCTGATCCGATGAAATTGAATCCGATCCAGTCCTGATCCGCAAAATTTTTAAAAATCATCAGTCCGATCCATTCCTGATCCGCCAATGTAAAATCATGTATTTTTATTTTGCCTCATGAGGCAAAAGAACTGCTGGAGCTATTCTGCCTTTAGCCAAATACGATTTGTTGAAGGCAAAATAGTTCCAGCAGTGCTTTTGCCTCATGAGGCAAAATAGACACAGCCTTTTGGCATTTCCAAGATTTTTAACAAGGAAGTGTCTATTAGGCATCAGAGGGAAAAGCACTGATAGCAGTACTTAAATGTAAATTTTTGAGTTCAAGTTTTGGGTTAAGTTTTGGGTTTAAGTTTTGGGTTTAGGTTTTAGGTTTAGAGTTTCAGGTCATGTAACAAGGACCTTAGACTAATCCAAGTATATCGTCCATTTGTCGCCTTACCAATCAAAGCAACTGGATTCTCCTAATGGCAAATAACGCGAGGCCTCCTAAACGCGTAGCGCAATGGTGGGCAAACTGCGGCTCGCCGGCATGTTTTGAGTGGCTCTTCTAGCTGAATAGCAATATCTCAAACAATAGCGAATTATCGCCTCATATTTAATGTTTGCTTCATTTATGAATGTCTGTACACGAATTAATATGGTTAGTTGCCAAGGAGTCTACCAACATGATGTACGTCATTTTGTGTTAAACTTGCATTCTTTAATTAACTGTATTTGACACTTCCACTGATTTTGCGGCTCGCAGGTGTTTTTGGTTTTCTGCAAATGACTCTTTCTATTGAACTAGTTTGCCTACCCCTGGCTTAGCGCAACTGCGGAGCGTTTCACATTGCCCTCCTTTCGACTTTGCAGAAGCACCGTCAAAAACGTCAAAACTAATACGATTTGACAGCCTGCACTTCAGACTCTCTAAAGTTCAGAGACAGTTGGGGGTGACCATGTACGGTAGTTCAGATGTGGTTAATTTATTCAAACAGAAAGTAGTATAAAAAACGATCTTTTGCTACCGTCACACTACACAATCTTTTTGTCATAGACTCTCTGACCATCTTCAATGCACAAATCGTCCATACACGTATGTATTGAGGAAATATATATGTCTCCACTCTCTCGCTGATGAAAACGTACTCCGTTTAGAAAAAATGTTCTCAACGAAACATGACGCAAACGCAGCTTCAACCGTACTACTTCACTGAAGATTAGTGATGGGAGCATTACAATAGTTACACCTATTAACTGTTCCGTGATCTAGTGGACAACAGCGCTTTGTTTGATCTAAGACTGATATTCTCACGATCACGACAAGCATTTCGCAACTAATTGTTACGTCAGCGCATTATACGGTACAGTAATTCCAAAGGCGTTAGATTGTGACGAGTACTTAGTAACGAACTTATTGAATTGACCTTGGTCTCTGTCAATGTGTGCTTTTTGAAAAAAGTCAGCTACGAAAAGTTTCATGACGCTGCATATTTTTGCACGCAGAATCATTGATGATCATCTCCATGTTGTTCTGGCCGTTGATTGCTTTTAAATTATGACTTATTTGTAGATAGTGCTCTCAAAGATGGATATTAGGCAGTTCATTGAAAGAAAAAGCATTTCTGATAGACGAAGTGTAGAAAACATTTCAGACAAAAGATTGAGAATTGAGGTCTAACCAGCAAAGACTAATAGGGTAGAAAGGTAAAGCGTTTTGTGAACGTCCATTTGCATTGCATCGTCAGCAACCTGAAGAGGATAAGAAAAATTTCGACGTTGCCCCCTGGAAAATTTTCTGTGGACGCCCATGGATGCACTGATTTCGATCTAATTCTTGGGTCATAAAGTATGGTGCTGATTGTTTCAGCATGGTGCTGATTGTTGTACCGTTTTCGATTGATTCAATTCTTTTAAGTCAATCAAAAACGGTTAATGCCGAAGTTGTCAGTTTCATTAACCTATACACTAAAAACTCTACAATTCTTACGAGTGGTGAACAGCATAAAAACATGAAAAAACAGTAAAGGGGTGTTTTGATGTTCAAGCGCGAGGCCCCCACAGTGGTGGTCTCTTAGCAACTTGGGGGTCCCTGTGCAAAAAATTTTGGGGGTCCCTGTCATCACGGAAGTTTGCTAGGTAACGTGCGTTTCGGTGACGTCACCATGTTCATTCAACCGTGGTCCGACCTTTTTGCAAAATTGGCAAAATATTGTACAGTATATACTTTGGAGGTCATGACCTAAATGACCCCTGACTATGCCCATGGTACCATCTCATGTACTACTGAGCTTTGCAATGATCTTTTACCATAAGCGTACGGAAAGGCATTTTACAGGGGAGGCGGAAAAAATTTGCCCTGAAAATAGCAATTTGCCCTGAAAGTAACTTTTTTAGTTTAATGCGAATGGGGCCTGAAACCTCTTGTAAATCTGTTCTATACAGTTGAATTCGTTTATAACGGCTTCGTCTGTAACGTCAATTCGCCTATAACGTTCTTTATGCAATCCTCTAGAGCAGTCCTCTTCAACCTTTTTTGTTATGGTGCACCCTTGAAGATGTTTTGACAAACTCATGCAGCCTATTTATACTCATGCACCCTATTTACTGAAACGTCCCCCGTGTCCCCCACATTATTGCGCCCATGTCTGTAGGTACCCTGGTCTAAATAAGCAAGTACCCTAATTCAGTAACTCAGCTACATAATTCAATTGATAATGGCTCTTTGTCTGTTGCTTATGAATTACGAATAACCAATCAACTAATCAACTAAATACAACAATTAGCTTGACATGGTTAGATGCTTACGCACCACAGTTTAGAATATACAAAGTCTAGATTAAGTCCTTAAAGGCATTGGTTGGTTAATGGTTCATTTTTGCTAACAGAGAGTTTTTGTAAAAAGTATCTGTTTAGTGTGACAAGTTTGTGATGATACTTCTGAACCCCTTCGTAGTGGTGCACCCCACGCATATTTTGGTGCACCGTGCACACCGGTTGAAGAGCGCTGCTCTAGAGGTGCTCTTACGGGCAAATTCTGTAGTTACCTTGCTTGTTAACTCACGGGGGTGATGTTCCTTTCATGTTGTGTTCTCCCAGACAAGAAACCTTACGGTAATCACGGTTACTGATGCAAATATATACGCGACATCAATGGCGCAACGCAAAGGTTGAAAGCGATGGTTCCGTATCGAATGGTCTGACTCCCTGCACCTGCCTGTGTTATCGTTGCTGTGCGCTTGCACAAGGCACTTAAAGACGCGCATGGCGCACTAAAAGGGGCCAAGCAATCTCCACGTCCGTGCGGCCCGCTTCTACTGAAGATTACACCTCGGGAAATGAAACACGCACTCAAAATGCATGTGCCAGTGTGCCTATACGTATTGTATCGTATTCGTATACTGTCATTGTACCATGTACAGTACTGTACGATATTCTTTTAAATGTAGCCTATAAAACACTTTCCAAGTACTTTATACAATATTGTCATTTGTAACATCGGTCCATATTACACAAACCGCCGCCAGGTTGGTCCAAATTACACACTGCATTCACGAAACTAACTTCAAAATTTCCCTACCTTAGCGAGTCAGGTAAAATGTGATGTTAAGATCAAAGCTGCAACAGATAACAGAAAAGTTCTGAAAAAGGCACGAAAAACCTGGCATTAAAAAAAACGAGGACTTGGTCCAGATCAAAGTCATTATAACCAGTCACGACTTTAGTCCAGATTACACACTACACTAGCCCAAATTGCACGGATCACCCCAAGTGAATATACGTTGAATATACTGTATTGAAAATATTTTCACCGCTCAGGATTTTTGAGCAACTTGCGCTTGCCTTGAAAAACAGAGTTTTCCCGCAAAATTTTAACTGTATTGAATATATTTTTTACCATTCAAGATTTTTGAGCAACTCTGCGCTTACCCTGAAAAACAAAATTTGTCCTGAAATTTTTCACTGTATTCAATATACTTTTTACATTCAGGATCTTTGAGCAACTTGCGCTTGCCCTGAATTCGCTGTATTGAATATATATCTTTTACAGTGACGTGCGGTGAGGTTCATGACTGGGGAGGCAAGTCAACTTTGCGAGTGTATGAATTGAATGGAGTAGCATAAATTCACCACTCAACTGTCTGCTTGCAGAATGACTGCTGCTTATGCTTTCTATCCCATATCATAATTTGTTACACACATATAGGCACAATGGGGATTATAGATTTTAAAAAAAGTAACATATAGGAGGACCAAACTGAAGTGACTTGTCACCTACTTGTTTAACGGTTTTACTGAAAAGTTGAAACAGTCTTACAACTTATGCATACGTTTAGAATGCATACAGTGATCCAATCGAGAATGCAGACCATCAGTATGATCGGCAGCTGCAGAGAACTTCAATGAAATATGCAAAGTAAAAGCACGACTGCACGCAGTGTTGCAGATCACCAGTGCGCAACAACACGCACCAATTCACTTCATCCTCCCCCGCTTAAAATTAAATCGAACCGGAGGTTCAACGCACTGGCGAAGGAAGTGCAAAACACGTTCGATACGAAGCACAAAAAGCGACCGACTCACTACAAGGATACGATGCGGCCACAACAAGCAATCAGAAGCAACACGGAGCACATTTGCACGACTATGTTCATCC
>Ga0210059_1014164_pt1 | contig 11827 bp, 4 predicted proteins | sample Ectturendosymbi2_FD_188042 | JGI IMG/M metagenome (GOLD analysis project Ga0210059, IMG submission 188042) | Ecteinascidia turbinata endosymbiont from Florida, USA - Sample 2 (SPAdes) (version 2) | ecosystem: Host-associated > Tunicates > Ascidians > Unclassified | place: Key West, Florida... | reverse complement strand
CGTCGGAAGCGTCCGAACCAGATCTGTACCCCTTGCGCTTTTCGACGCTCGCACTTTCGGATTTTTCAGAGGCGTCCTGAACCGCGGATTCAGAATCGTCTTCCAAACTGGTGGAGGGTTCGCGTCGCGCAGATCTGGTGTGCGCGACGCCAGAACCAAAGTCAGACGGCCGCGGTTCCGCAGCGGCCCCGCTGTCATCCGGTAAGCCCAGTTTGTTGACGAGCCGAGTAAGGGCAGCATTTTCCTGTTTCAGTTCCGTGTTCTGTGCTTGCAAGTCGCCCAGCTCTTTGGCGTTCTGATGGACGAACGAGTTAATTTATTAAACGCCTTTAAGTCGATCTATCACAGGTGATAGACCATTGTGGCTTCCTAGAAACAAACTAGGCAACAGTCGCCCGCCAAATTAACGTTTACCACAAACGCAGGCGGCGTAACGAGATAGGTGAACATAATTGCAAAATTGTGCCACTTTTGCTTACATGCTCTCCGTTTGAAGAAGGCGCAGGAAACTAATTAGAAATGAATTCCTTTTAACAATAAGCCTGACTGTTCAAGTAATGCTTCAGAGCCTGGCAGATACAGGTTAACTCAGACAGGTTAGGTTAGACAAGCTTCTACTTTGTAGGTGCTAATTGTTCGACTGACTGTACTTGGACAAAGTAAGAAATTAAGAGCGTTCGGACTAGATTACTCCTGTTATTTTAGTCACGTAGTTTAGCACAAAAATTCAAGCATTGCCTGTTTCTAGCAACATGTCGAGAGCGGCGCACGTAAAAATCGCCACAACGCATATTAGCAAACAACAAACGTTCGACCGTAATATATTACGCATTAAAACTTGAACATGTCGGTGAACGACTAACGTATAGCTAAGCGCAAGGTCTGACCAATGCGATGCGACTCGGGGGCTACAAATCCAAAAAAAATTGTTTTGCGTTCACGCGAGCCTCATACGTAAGTTTTCCGCTTGGCAAAAAGACAGGCATTCAGCAAGCACTGCTACTACCCGAAAAACAAATGTATCTTGTTTCCTCCGAAGGGAGACCAGGTGCAATACTCTGCAACGGCAATGTACGTACGTGCAAATCGCTCGTCACGCATCGGCAGTTACCGGTCAGCCGCAAATGGGAAGATTTTGCTTGCAAGCAAGCCTGTGTGTCAAGTCGCATCGCACTGCTGTAATTTCAAGAACTACAGTACGCTCACAAACCACAAAGTAGAGGTCTGTAAAGTAAGTTTCTGTTCAAGTCAACATGAGCTGCAGAAACAGCAAACATACATGGGGTAGCGGCAAATCACGCACCCTGACATTTCGCAAAGCAGTTCTCAGGATTGAAAGCAGCGATTTCCGATTGGGGAGTGGGGGTAAGTCAAACAGGAGAGTTGAAAACTTGCCCTTTTTTGACCGGTTGGAGAGAGGAAATTTACCACAGCGTGCCATCAATAGCACAAATATTCGCTCTTACACAAAGCACAAAAGTAGTAAACTTTTAAGCATGAGGTGCAAAATTTCATCTCCGGAGAAGTTGCTACAAGAATTGGAAACCGCTGCTGAAAAGGAAACAGGGTTAGTTTAACGTTGTTGTTGTACAACAGTTATCCAGTTCCAAGCGTTTGATCACCAGATCAGCGAAGCCCTGAGCGCTATTTGAGAAACGTGTAGTAAGGAGTTATAACAACAACTTAACATTTCAGCCAAAGCGAAGCGACAGAACATTTGAGACTGGCCGAGAAACGCTGCGACCTGGCATCGTTCACTTACCCCGAGTTCTTTTTCCATGTCGGCCAGCTTTCGTTCGAGAACGCGTTTCTCGCGTTGCTCGCTTTCCGCCGCCTTGCGTCGCTCCTCGGCTCGCTTCAGTCTCGCTTCCAGGTCGGCGATCTCCTCCCTCGCCTCGGCCAGCTTCTCGCGGAGCGACTGGTTTTCTGCGCTCTTCTCTTCGCAAAGCTGAAGCGCAGTAAGCATCGGTATGATGAGTCGAAAGAACAAAACGTGAACTCTTCCAGCGTGTTCGTTAACTCATTATCATGCAGCATCGCGACCGTCAGCATCAAAAGCTTCGACTGACCGACAGCAGGTCACAAACGCAATACTTCCGGCACCAAGTCAACACGTAATCAAGACAGGAGCGATTTAAAGCTGGCGATTCGACTTGGAAACGTTTATTGACTGCAACAGCGGTGTACACGAGAGCAGCGCTCGACCGATATTTTTCGTTTTTCATTGCCGATAACCGATAACGATACATTTTGCGTTACCCAAACAACGGTTAGGCGACATTACAATGCATTTCATATTAAACTACCTCACAAGAAAATGGCTGCGCGCCGCATGGAATAGGACAAAGCATCGGCGTTTATAAATGAGAGATTGGGAGTAACAACTTGGGACTTCCGAACACACGTCGTACAAAACAGAAGCGCAGTGGATTTCATGCGCAAATATTGCCGATGAATATCGGCGGAATTAAGCCGATACACCATCATCACCGTTGCATCAGGATGCCGATGTATCAGTCGAGCTTTAGATGAGAACACAAACATGTTGTCAACGAAAGGTCGCAGAGTGCCGAAAAGATAAGGCAAGCCGCATTTTAACGATTTTACTGGAAAACGCCCGCTGCGCATTTTTTTAGTTTGATTCGGAACAGACCGCGACCTTTTACAGGCGGAAGGTCGTTCCTAGCACTTTCTTTCTGCACGGTCTGCTTGAAGTCCACTATAAACTCGATCGCAAAGAAACGTTAAATTGCAATAAAAAGTTGTTCACCGTGGACGCGTGCGCTGAGTGGATATGCGTGCAAAAACGGCAAGGTCGTGTTTATGCTGCTGGAATGTGAACATCGCACACGTTGGTTTTAACTTGACGTTAGTTTAGCTTTTCCGCGCATTTTAATCGTTTTGTACGGCCCGGAGGAAAAATTAAAAGCTTAAGTCTGCTTCAGAACGTGACCTTTGAAAAATGCAACGCACGCAACGACGTTCTTCAAACACCAAGCCGTTCGACTGGACATATACAGCACATGACACACCACCGAACCAAACCTGCCGTTGCAACAACGGCGGTTGCAAAGTACAGGCAAGCACAGTCGTCGGAAATCGTGATCGCTTTGTCCAAAACTCCTCTGTAGAACTCAGCGTAGACAAATTCACGTAAGTTGCTTAAATTGTTGCGCGCAGACAACAGAAGTTGAACAGATCGTGCTCCTAATGGTGGCACAAGTCTTCACATTAATTGATGGACTTACACAGGTGCTGATTTTCAATAACAAACAACGCTCGACAGGTGGGAAACACTAGTTTCGGTTGCACCATGGCAGGAGAACCTTAAAACCGATGTCAGCAAATGCTGAGGTGAGAACGTATGTAATTGCAACATGTCATTACATAATGACCTATTATAAACACAGCGATAGCAAGCGGACAGCACTTACAGGGCGATGGCAATTCTTGCCAGCACAAATAGGAAAAACTAAAAATGGGAAAACTAAAAATCTTTGTCAACACTGTTCATGGCTCCACTCCCCTGGATTCCAGAGTATCGGGGAGCAGTGCTGTTAGTGAGCCCCTCTGTTTTGGCCAAGGTACTTTGCTAAAGATTGAGATGGCGCTCTAAAAACTTGTTATTCAAAAATACTAAAAGAAACCATTCAGTGCTTCGGTAAAGCAGCAGCTTCTTGGGTTGAACTTCAACGTCTTGGTGCAAAACAGCATTCTGAACCTGGCTAAGCGGATTGTTTTTCACACTTCGCCACAAATCTCAGATAGAACCGTCCGAGCAACTTGACCAGATTATTGCCAGTTATAACAAAAAGCGTCTGAACACTTGACGTATTATTTAGCGCACTCACCGAAACACGTTTTTTGAACACTGTCAAAAAATTCCCGGTCCCAATTATGCGGGAGATCAAAGCCGACATGTTTCTGCAAAGACGCGCATTCGGACAAAGCTGTCGTTTAGTTGACATCTCGAAAATTATGAACCGGCAGCGAGAAAATCGGACACGATACAGCTAGACTGCGCCATTTCAATCAAATGTTGTCGGCCCGCCACTCAACGCACTCGCCAACAAACCACGAAGGGATCTTGCCAATGGATGCGGCCGCGGCACGGCAGCGATCTTGCCAAATTCATCGCGTTAATCGCACCACGCACCTCTATTCTGTCAACCGACCGAAAAAGCTTCTCTGGGCGATTTGATTGTCACTGTGATATGCGACTGTCACCTCGACATGGCCTGAAACCAACGATTGTTGACGCAGCAGACATGTCTGCTCTGAGCGAGAGAGCACTTTCGCGTTTATTTGAATATTGTTCGTGACAGTGTAATTAATCAAACGAAACATGAGTACAACAACAAAGAGCAAGATATTCTGGTGTGCGCCGCATGCTCCGTCACTGGAGTCAACGTATTCCACTGGACGGTCCAGAGCCAACGTGTTTAGTTATAATCTGCCACGACTTTCACATATACGGAAGAGATGGCTCTGTTTTTTACGTTTTTATTTTTACTGGCACCATATGGCGTTTGCATTGTTTTCAGGCTCGAAAAACAAGACCGATTTAAAACCAGTAATAACTTAACGACCGGTGTCAAGCGAAATATCTGACTTCACGCCATGTGCGCATGCACAGAGTGGTGTTCCACATTTCAAATACGCTGAGAAAACTGATGATTAGGGCTTCGGGTTGAGAGTTTATGTGTGTCGGGTTAGGGTTAAGAAATATAATTGAGGTTCAACACGTAAGTCCGATCCTTTTTAGTGGTAATAGTTATTTCCGCACTGTAGCTCGTTGTGGGTTGATGACATCTAACCAAAACGTTTTAATTGACACAACACACATCAAAAAAGTCATCCCCAAACTTTATTCCTTTACTCTGAAAAGCAAAATAACTGACAAATAATAATTAAGTCGGAAATTTCGCAGAGGTCAGAAATTTCGCTTGACACCGGCAACTAGCTTTAGCTAACAACAAAATATGGTTTTCTTTTGAATTGCGATGCGGTAGATCATTAACAGAGTTTGTTTTTGTTTTCCACAACAAAATTTACAGCATTTGTCCAACTAACTGAAACGAAGAACTTCCACGAAATGTTTTTTCGTAATCGGTGGTAAGCGAGTGATGGGAGGTGTTGAATTACACAGACAAGAAATTTTGCAAATTCGCCACCAACCTTTCTGTAGTGCTTCTCGCTGCTCTGCCGCTCGTCAGTCCCAGAACCAGCGAGGCGTGACGACACGTCGACGTCCATTGCGCTTGGCACACCACCGCGGTGACGCGTGTGGCGATCGGGGAGTGAGGACGACTCATTGCGCGATTTTCCTGCGTAACGTTCAGCCTGCAATGGAAGAACTGCACTTGTAAAATCATGCAGGCGCGAGTGAGACAAAAGTAAATTTTTAACGGCAGGGGGTCATTTCGCGATGAGTCTGGTCTGGCTTGATGTAAGTCAACCCTTTCCTCGAAAAAACTCAGGCAATTACCGTTAATCAAAGCTTGCGGTTGCCTTTGGATACGGGAAGCGGATAATCCTCACCTCAGGAAGCGCTGCTGGCTTGTCATAATGGCACTTGTCACCATAACAATATTGCTATAAAACACGTCTCCAAACTACGGCCCGCAAAGTTATTTCATCCGGCCCGCGAAGCCGTTTTGTCAATGAGAAAAATATTACACTTAAAAGCACTAGTGTTTCTGTGTGCTTTCGAGGAATCAGTCGACTGCCATCTGCTTTCGTCTTTTTGCGATGATTCAAACTTGCACATACCTCTATTCAAGTACGTACTTTCCCAATGGGTGTAAGCAAGGAACCGATCAGCAAAATTTTAATAGGAAATCGATTTCACGTAAAATTACGCATCCTCAGTCATTTATTAATTTATTTGAGTAAACGTCTTTTTAATTTTTGAGCAAACACTTATTTCATGAGTCAGTTTTTTTGTCGCCACTAGTAATCTTGACGTCAGTCAGTTTGTTAAGATGTTATGAGCTTGTGTTACGAAAATTTGATTGCAGTCTTGAGTTTGTTTTTTCTCTGCTGTTACTTCAGCCTTTTAACTTTTCACCCGTAAGCTTTGCTTGCAATTTTCAGGACTGAGGAGAAAAATATTAATCACGAAAAATTTGTTGATTTGGTAAAATATAACATATCCCGTAACAATCACACTACGTAAGACGTCCGGCCCTCGACATGTTCTGTATTAGCTTATGTGGCCTTCGGACAAAAAGGTTTGGAGACCCCTGCTATAAAAGATTGCATTGGTGTTTTAATTTTCTTGTTGCGTTACGTCCATTTATCGCTTTTCCTTCGGCCAGCTGCCCTTCAAGCTACTTGCCAATGACGCCAAGTAGCTGGAAGGTTTGTTACTATACGTTGCCGCAGGTAACAAAATCAACCGGTTCTGTTTCGGGTACAAGAGCAAGCAGCAGTGTTCCCTCTTGAAAATTTTACACTGAGCAAATGTTTTAGTGGTGAGCATGCAATTGCGCAACAATACAGGCGCACAGTGAAACGTTAAGGGCTGTGCGATGTATATACGACATTAAATATGGAATGTTGCAAGTGCGCGAGAATGAGATTTCACTGCGCAAATGCTCTGGTGGCGCTGTGCATGTGCGCACCTTCATAGGGAGTACTGTTAACAAGTGTTCACATAACCAACTACAATGTAGCGATTGCAGTCGCGTAACGGCAGCAAACCCCCTTCGGATTGCCAAATATCTGCATTGAAAAGGTTCTGCACTTAAAACAAAATGACAGTTTCAAATCGTTTTGGATGACCGATATTCTCTTAAAGCAGCTATGTCCAACCGCAATTCCTTACTGAGTCCAAAATCGTGTCGCTATCTTAGAAAAGGCCGCACATTGAACGACTTATTTTGATCTTAGCAAACTAAAATTTAGTTTAAACTACCGCACTGAAAAAGTTCGAATCCTTAATGTAATGACAGCAACTGTTTGGCTGCTTCAAACCACTCCGTAACCACTCTGTAAGTGATTTCATAAGCAAGTGTAGTGCCAATGGAACAAGGGTGGAACTCAGAAAACTAGGAATACGTTTTGCACTAAGGTGTCAGTGGGCACGTGGAAATCTCCCGCTACGCAGCACAGACGTGATAAAGTGGCACTGAGGACCATTATTACAAATGTCAAATTGAAAATGATCAAAATAAGGACAGGTTGTCCGATTGTACTTATGCTACAGCGAAAACCTGAATTGGGCCGCACAAAAACTTTGACCAAGCCGAATGTGGCCCGCAGGACGCGCGTTGGGCATAGCTGCCTTAAAGTGTTCTTGATAGTCTCCCACGGGCAGTAACTGGGTTGAGAATTTCGCCGATTGGATTTTTAACGAAGCATGTCAATTATACAAGCCGCGGCAATCCGAAAATTTCGGCGGTGCAGTGTTTCCCTTTCTCTTTCACTGCTGGCTGAACAGCGCACACCTCTTGGCATTTATGAAAAACTGCACTTGATCTTTTCCACATGGCTGGCGGTTTGTTCATGCAATTTATTGCACTGCAAAGCAAATGCGCCTCTAGAGAATGCAGCAGAACTTATTTTTGATTTGAGAAATGTATTGAACTTACAGCCGTTAACATCTATAGCCAATGTCGGTGGCCAAATTTCTAAACAGTTCATTTGCGTGCGCTCGCAAATTGGAAATACCAATGGAAGTTTAATCAGAGGTAATTGACTACGCTTACAAAAAGCGAACAGGACGTACTTTTTTGATAAGTAATGAGGTACGATAAGTTAAGGAAGTGGCCCACCAGCTAACCATTCAGGGCAGAGCAGTCTAGCAATCGAATAAATTTGAATGATCAACGAATGCGAGGGTTATTCGCCTGTTAACAGATAACAGAACTTAGTTTATTACGTCAATATGCCTCTTTTCCCGCCACCACAAGAATTAGTAATCGATTACACTTGAGTCAAAGAAGAGTGCTTTTGGTAGCAACAAAACAACTTCTTGTATGCAGGGTGCGAAACAAACGACTTCATGTCGCCTCGAAAACCATTACCACTGACGTAAGCATGCTTGCGCTCGAACTGCAAACTGACGACGTCAATAAGAAACACCGCGAAAATTACCGTTTCGTTATGATGAAGAAACCGTTGCTCAATTGCTAAACACGAGAAGTCACTTAACTATGCGCCGAATGGAATAGTGAAGGAACCTTTTGTAATGCATACAACATAACGAAACTTACAATGAAGCAGCAATTCTTGAACGAAGTAGAAAACAAAAAGCAAAACCAACGCATTTACTAGGGTCAGCCTCGACGGGGAGCCGAAGCGACGCGGCTTGTTGTCTTCATCCGTTCTAGAGCTTAACAATCGGCGCGTCGAATACTTGGACGTCATTTCCGCCAACTACGTCGGAGCATTTCTCCCGATGCAGAGAAGCAGCTCAGGCACGCGCGATCCCTTGTTGCAGTATCTACCTGACTACTCTAACCTATACCTGGACTCGTGGACAACACGTGATTTGACAAAAACTACTGGCATGTTGCTGATGAGCACTTTCTTGAAAAGTTACAACACATCGCTAAAAACAAGCAGTCTCTTTGTTTCAACAGCTTGAAGCCACAAAAATCGAACTCAGGGTTCCCACGCAATTTTGAATATAAATTTTCGGACTTTTTCTTAATTTTTCCCAGACTTAACTTGTGCGAATGACATACCCAGGTCGAATAGAGGCATTACAACAGTTAACAAGATGAAGGTGAAATTATAAACCTCACCAAGAATATCAGAACCAACATTGAAGGGTTAATTTTGTTTCCTAAAGAAAGAATAATGCAGCGACCATGACATTACACAACAAAAACATGCAGCAAAGGTAAAAACAATGTTTATCCACACAAATCGTGAAGAACCAATACAATTACCCATGGACCATACAAATTGCACAACTATCAGTTTTGCTATTGCCCAAACATGAATTATGAGATGTAAGCTATTGCGAACAAAACATTCTAGACAGCATACCGTCTATCAGCAACAACAACAGACCATGTACTCCAAAAGAACACGGATACGCGACTAGGCGATGGCTTATTATGTTATTTCTGTCCTCCGATCATCGTCACGCTTGCTGCACTTGAAGTTCTTTCACTAAGCCCGGGCGTATTATGCGGTAACAACTTTATTGATAGGCAATGAGTGTGTTGCGAAGGTCTGGCTCACGTTTTCACTGCACTTCTGACTTGCGTACATGCAACGCTTTTGCTTTAAAACGCAAACCTAACACGTACGCCACATTACGCTTTGACTGCATAGCGCATCCTATCCTAACGAAAAACAGGTTCCCACAGAGCAGGTCAGTTTACATTTGTTGACCTGATCAAAACACCTTATGCAATGGTTAGAATCTGTAAGCCTGTATTCTTGGAAACAAGGACTGTCCTGCGCTGCATCATTGATAACAACCGCACCTCACACAAGTGCATTGACTTGCACATGCTAAGCTTACTCAAAGGCCTGCAAACATGTCTTTCTACTTCAGGCTCAAATGATCAAAGGCCCACCTTGTTACCTTGTTTGTCACCAACGTGCCGTGTAAAACTGAAAAAGCCGCAATGCCTTCTGCCACGTCTGCTCAACCTTAGGCTTTAAGAAAACATTTCCGAACAACCAGTTCGGCGCAACTCAAAACTGATACCGTTTCAGACACTGCCCCCTACTTGTCAACAATCGCGCAAAGGTACTCCGCTCGCGATCTGCTGCGCGGAGACCTGATGTCGCTCACGCTCAAAGCACGTTTGTCGCAACGCCATGAATGACTGCGTCAAACGGGCAATACCTGCCACTAGCAGGTGAGGCAGCCGCAGGCTAATCAGCCGTCGAGATAGCAGCGGGACAAGCAATTTTACTTAAAGCCGTGCAATTCGGAATTCCTTCCCACGCAAAGCATTTATGACAAAGCTCTCCACTTGCCAAGCTAACGACTGACCGACCCTGCTGCAGCGACTACTTGTTGGTCGAAAGACTTGCGAAGATAACAACGAGCTGCTTGCCCGACACCCGAAATAATAACTGACATCACAATGCGCGCGCGATGTCGGAGGCCGGCGCACTGAGCGGCCGCCGCAACGGTTTTGCCAAGCGTCGAACTTTCTGCCGCCGCAGACACTTGCGCGATATGAAAAAGGTCGCCCCGGTCGAGATGCTGGTGATGCCATAGCGCAGCGAAGCGTACCATGACGCGCTGGGCGATGCAGGAGAAAAATACAGAACGAAATTCACGCTCTGCAGGTAATGTCAATCACCAAGGCAAGCTTTAAAGCAACGAACCACAAAAACATCGAATGCTCCGTTACACGCGCGGATTTTCCAGAACATTCTGACAGCGCCCGCTGCCAATCCGCAAATGGATAAGTGCGGCCCGGGCAGCGCTTGAACTGCGCGTGACTCAAGCGAGTCGACCTGAAACGACGCATTCGAAACTGTGCAGAGCATCGGCGACGCGCAGTTCAAGGAAGCGCTGCACCGCCGTCAGGAAAGCAATTCCGGAACAAAACTGATACAAATCGACTGCAAGGCGTCACCGCAGAAACGCGTCGTTTGGCCGAGCAGCCGAGCGTGCGCTCGCGGCACATTCGGTAGAAAGCTGCCCGAGCATTTTCAATGCCTGGACTGAATGAATAGGTCCCCGGTGACTGGAACGAACGACATCGCATCGCAACACGAAAGGGCAATGACCTTGTGCAGTGCTCGCGCAGCTGAACCGCCGTGAATCAGATTATGTCAGCCGGTGATGGTCTCTACAGCGACAGCTTGCCGCGGCATTCTGCATTCGCCGACAAGAAAGACAGTGTCGTGTTCTCAGCTCGACCTTCCTCACAGCGTGTGCAGCGCTACTCGCTATGTGCGAACAAGGAATGGGTAAACAGATGGGTGCTGTCAGGCCCGTAACTAGGGGGGCACTGGGGGGGACTAGTGGGGCGAGCCCCTTCTGGAAAATTTTCGCCCACTCCTGAAAAAATACGTTAGACATTGTGTAAACAGTGGTTCCCAAAGTATGGGTCGTGACCCAAACAAGGGTCGCGCCGAGGCGATCCAAACCAGAGTTATGCATTTTCACCGTTACCGCCGCTTGTGTTTGTCTGTGTGTAGTGTAGGTACTTGAGAAAAGAGTAAATTGCTGACATTGAAAACGAACTTAGCAACTTACTGCTAAAAAAATCAACATTATATTTTGTCATATGTTGTTTGAGGCTTGGGTCGAGACGCGTTCAGCCAATTAGGATTTCGGTTGCGTTCAGAAAAGTTGAGGAACTGCTTGTTTAAAACTATTGGACACAGTTAAAAAAAATTAGGGCCTCTCAGAAAATTCTTCGCCACCCCTGGTGTCTCAAGCTGGTTACGGGTCTGGGTGCTGCCAGCGACAAAGAATGGTGCTTAACAGAGAGTCAAGAGAATGGAAAGATCGGGACAGCTCATGTCCGGCGCTGGAAGCAAGACCTTTAAAAACGAAAACTGGCCGAGGGCGCCTGGTCTCAACCTGTGCATCACCGATTCTTGATATTTACCAACGAGCCGACCGCTTGACATTCCTATTCGGCGCAGAAATATTCTTCGACAATAGCGATAGCAATCAAGCGCTTGGAGAGCACTCCAATCGAACAGTTGGCAGCACTTGGAACAACGCGCCCGGGATTTTCACCTTCTACGCGACTGGGAACGTAACGCAATAAGCAGTGTGTGAACAGTGGGTGAACGAGCTGCTCAACAGCGCTAAAAATACCGCGATCAACCCCCAGTCCAAACAAATCCGGTCTGGCGGTCGGTGCCGCGCCCACAACTTGACCTGAGA
>Ga0210059_1014163_pt1 | contig 11827 bp, 3 predicted proteins | sample Ectturendosymbi2_FD_188042 | JGI IMG/M metagenome (GOLD analysis project Ga0210059, IMG submission 188042) | Ecteinascidia turbinata endosymbiont from Florida, USA - Sample 2 (SPAdes) (version 2) | ecosystem: Host-associated > Tunicates > Ascidians > Unclassified | place: Key West, Florida... | reverse complement strand
TGGGTGCCCTTTGAAAGGAGAGTACTTACACATTGCAATTGCTGTTGGGAGGAGTACTTACTTATGATCAGTTTAGGAGTAGGCCTATACTACGTGAGTGGATAACAGGTTTTTCACCAGAAATGAGAAAAATTTACGCGCGAAACAGTTCGAGCGGGAACCCCTAAAAAGGGGGTCCCAAGGCAAATGTTTCGCTCGCCCCCTTAAATCCACCACTGGTTGTCAATGTCATTCATGACCAATATTTCGTCCAAAACTTTGTTTTTACCTCAATCAGACATGTGAAAGCTATATCTCGATTGATTCGTGCAGTCTTAAAATAACGTTTACGTTTACCTCAAATGAAAAAAAATCCACTCATTGGAATTTATGGCCAATACCGTTGTACCTGTCGGTTGATAACAACTTTTCTACTTGCCAGTACGTAAGCATAAGACATCGACGGAAAGGGAAGACAAATGTCAAAGTGTGGATTTGTTTTGGAACGAATACTGGCAGCACATCTTCATTGGCAACAGTTGGGAGTTTGTAAAAGAGCGTTTATCAAAAAACAGCGCAAATGTATTTAGAAAAACAAAAGCGTTTGCTACAAAAAGCCTGGTCACATGGAAGTACTGCATAAACCATAAGCCAAGCTGTGTTGAAATGTTTTAGAAAAATTGTTTTTCTGAGCTATTACGAAATGCCAACCAAGACACTCTTGGCTTTGCACGTGATTTATTGCGTTGCGGAGCTACACTGTAGACCCGATATAACGCGGAGTCGGATATAAGGCCGTTTGGGTATGGACCCCGATTTCATAACTGATTTGCTGCGATACAGTACTTTTAGATAAATAATTATGAACATCTCAAAATGCGCAGTTGCATACGGTTTTGTCACAAACGAGACCATGTATGACGCTTGGGATTCAATCACTGTGCAAACAATTCAGAAATGTTGGTACCGAGAGTTAGCAGGGGCATTTTCAGGTGAGGGAAACGAATCAGATCGTGATGTTGCATCTAATCAAATTGAGACTGATACTGACGTAGAGCATTGCGAAGAGTTGTTGAGAAAGATTGGGATTGAAGACAAACATGAGTGGATACATGTCGATGACGACTGTCCAAGGTATGAATACCTTACAACCATGATATTGTGACAAGTGTTCTCAATGGCAACAAACGAACCGCCTTGCGACAAGCTTCTGAGGAATCTGTCTGCTTTCAGCGTTCATTCTTCTGCGACGATTAATGAAACTTGCAAACGTACTATTTTTCTTAGTTAAAGGCCACTAAGATGGCGGCAAGTAAATCAGTCACAGTTTATTGACTAGGAAACACTTTCGGGTTTTCCAAAGCATCATCAGTCCTGTAAATGTAAGACAAATCTTACAGGCGAAATGTTGGCACTTTTAAACAAGAAAAACACACAAACTGTGGATAGTTACAACGACATTACTCAAAATTTTCGAAGCTAAAAGGCTGACCTTCCCAGAGCCTCACCAACCAGTCACTCCTAAGAAAATCTGGGTTTGGTAGCGGTCCAAGAGAGACACTTTTCCTCTGGAGATAACACACGTGCGTGATGACGAGTGCCAGAGAGAAACCACGCGATTAAACAGAGCGTAACAGTTCACGAAAAATCAAGAAAGGCCGAGCCTTGCAGCGTAAACTAGAAAGTTTGAACAAGTGAATAGAACAATTACCTTAACTGAAAAAAATTTTTTTGTACAAAGAAACAATATATTGGAAGAGTGCAATGAAGCCAATTTTTAATTATTCCTTGTTCCAAACACGACGTTTTTGTTGGTGGGCGGTTTGTCAAATCTCCCTTTTCCTGTCCCATAGTTCTTTCAGTAAATGTCAACATTTGCAGAAAACAGTAGTGGCGGGGATTCTCTCAACGGATCGAAGACAATAAACAAACTTTAGCCTTGTGGCAAGCTTCTGAGGAATCTGCCTACTTTCTGCTTTCATTCTTCTGCGACGTTTAAAACTTGCAAACGTTTCTATTTTTCGTAGTTAAAGGCCACAAAGATGGCGGCAAGTAAATCAGTCAGTTTATTGACGGGAAAACTGCTTTAGGGTTTTTCAACGCATCCTCAGTCCTGTAAAACAAACCTTACAGGCGAAATGTTGGTATTTGACAACAAGTAAAGAAAAACACACGAACTGTGGCTAATTGCAACGACATGACTCAAACGTTTCGCCGCCCGGATAGTTGCAACGACATTACTCAAAGTGTTCAATGTTTCTGCGAATGAGTATGCTACCGATATAGATCATATGGAGAAAGATGATGAACTACTACCACTTTCGCCAAAACTATGTGATGCCATAGCAGCGATCGATACAGCCTTGCAGTGGCTAGAGTGTGAGAACGTGGACAAGATTCATGTCCTACACTTGAAAGAAATACGCAAGATCGCAAGGAAAAATGGACAAGCACTGAAATAGTCAACCCTGGACACGTTTTTGGAATAAACATCACATTGTCATGGAAATATACGTTCTTGGTCATGACTGTACCATTCGTTACGTAATAAAATACCTCGCTATAACGCGACTCACTTATAACGCGGTCTGATGTTGTGGATCGCGACATCCACATTATATCGCGACATCCGCGTTCTATGTCTGCAGTGTATTTTCAAATATTTATAAATGCTAGCCCGAGTGAAGTGTCCTTGAACTATGACCGTGCAAGGCAACGCGCATTATACAGTGACGTGACTGATAGGCAGCTAAAAGCGAATGATTTTAGACATCCATTATGGCCTTCATTCCTGCAGGCTGGAAACAAAACCACGGTCGCAGCAAAAATGACGTTATGTCCACAGGTTGTATTCACTATTAATAAACATACATATTTTTCCGCACATTTTTTATCACACATATGTTTCGCAAAAGTATGCAGTACTTCAATATGAAATGAAACAATCCTGACTGGACATTGTTTTGAGATTTAGCAAAACACCAGACGGGTGAATCAATTACTGCAATGTGATTCAAACGTTGAAACTTGTGCCAACTCCTGATGCGAAGTTCAGTAAAAGTAATCTGGATGCCGCACGGTTTGATTAGCTTTTATTCTCTCCAAGGTGCTTATTCCACCTATATAAAGCTTCTGAAATGAAAATATACAATGGAGACCTGATCAATAGCCATTTCCGGTAAAATTAATGCAAAAGCTTTGATAACATACCGTAAAGTCTCCTTGTTGAAACCACTTGGCCAACAATCGCTCTGCATAAAAGTTAGATGCGTTTCAGATTAATCATGTATTCAGCCTGCAGATCAACAGCATACATTTGGACCAAGTTCGAAATATAAAACCTTATGGACTTTCTTCAAAACTTTTGTATGACAATGAAGAAGCGATGCTATACCTCATATAAAATTGTGTATTCAAACAATTTTGTGGCATGCATCACCAAACTTATTGCGAACTTATACAAGATTTGTCCTTGAAAATACGCATTTGTAGATATCAAAAGCAAGCTTTATTCATACTCGTCGTAAACGTTAAACAATACTTTGAGGTAAAAAATGTGCACTTTCAGATTTTGCAAAGATGACAGCTGCCATTGTGACCAGATCCTAGGAGGTTGCTTTTAAATCTGAGCACCCGGTTTACACAAAATCAAAAAAGCATATTTTAGGACAGTATTACATCTTTGCTCAATTTTCTGTGCAATCGAGATGTCAGCATACATGCATACAATGACTGCACTTCAAATATTTCCTCAAACACAAATCTTACACGAGATGGCGCACTCGCGGCATCGCTGTTAGAATCACTGCATGTGTTCTCGGTTTGTCTGCCAAGTACCAGAGCAGTGGTTCACCACAGCCGTGCTGCGGGACAGCAACGTGTCGCGAGAACCCCTATACCGCTGCTCGAAGCCATTGCACCGCGCGGATGATGGTAGCCTTATTCTTTGGTGCTGCGGAACACTGCGCCTCATACGTGGAGGCGTGTGCAAGGGAAAAAGAAATAGGGACCCTCATTTTGAATTTACGCGCTTTGAGGGGCCCAATTTTGGCATGAACGTTTCCAAGATTTATGAGCTTTTTTCATGATTGCATATTTATTATGATCATTATTTTAATTAGTAGAAAACGTAGTCTAGTTTGCTACATAAGATTGTGATTAAATTTTTTTTAACACAATTGCATTTTCAACCTGAAGATTTCAAGCTACACTAAAATTGTGAAACATAAATACCCTACCATCAAAGTTCAAGTGGCCTCAATCAAAAGGTGAGAGGACCGCAACCAAGATTGCGATCCTCTCCAAATCAAAGGAGAAGCAACCCTTTTTTTGGTTATGGATAAAGGGTCCAAGATTTATCAATATAAAGATGCTCTTATATATTGTTCATATGAAAAGAGATCTGCATAACCTCAACTTAGGCTTTATTCACCTAAAATGTAACGTGCACTTCGACAGCACAGATCACGACTGTCCTAAAGAACCATCACGATCAGATTAAGCACCAAATCATGCAAGGGCACCAATCGCGCAAGATTCCTCGAAGGGTTATCAATGCACACGCAGAAGTAAGCATGCCACGAACAGAATGCGGCGCACGCGCTTATCAGCTCATCACAAGGAAATTATCGCACAACAATTGTATATTTATATATTTTGTGTATTGTGCAACGTCTTCACTCCCACACGCAAAACGCTAGACTTTAAACATGCATCGCAGTAAAGAGAAAAACATAAATACACGAAAGAAGACGAGGGTACATCCATTGCAGTAGTATAGAGTATACGCTTGTTGGCGCTAATGTTGGCGCATATACTGGACTTTGATGAAATACAAGCTTTTAATACACACGCATGAATGTTGCCGTCATAATCAGTATTATGAAGAACTGCAATGACTTCAAAGTACATCGATGTATAGAATGCATGATGGAGGCTGCGAAGAACCAAGGGTCATCTCGGCTACAGACCTCCCAAGGACGAAGCTGCTTGTAGTGTGAAGGGAACAGTATATAATAGTTAAAGTCTTTTGCTCTGGGTAGAAAATGTAAATATGTGCAAAGCGATTATATGGTAAATTGAAGTGAAATGCGTTGCAGGCAAGAACAAGTCACCAGAAGAAAACGGTTTAATTTTGTCACATTAAACATTTAATATTTTTATACATTCAAAACATTTGTGAATGCCAAAGAGGAAATGCGTCAAAAGCTATAGACCGCTGAAGAACCACTATAGTGTCACGAGATTTAAGCAGGTTGAGAACCGGTCGCGCAATCATGTTTTGCGGAAAAGAACTCGTCAATGCATTCTTGAGAAACGGAAGTGCATTTGCTTTGTGTCTATAGATTGGGCATCCCACAACTTCATACACTGGTTTGATGCGACTAGTTTCTGTGAGCGCAACAAAAGCCTAGCGATGTAATACATAACAGAGATACTTCATGATTTGACACTTCCACTGTAATAGCGATACGTATTTAAATCAATCCACTTGGTTTATTTACAACAATAAATAAGAGCACAAAGTATGGTTCTAGTAGCTGAGTAGTACATATTTCTTATACTCTGCCAGAAAAAGTGCCAAACACGTTTCATTTTTTATCTCCGTAGGAATTTTTGACCAGATTTCTACTGCACTATATTTTATCATTTTAGCACCTGAGTTTAAACGTGCTTTTGGTAAAGCAAATTGTCGAGTTTCGATCTGTCTTGTATTATATGAATGAACATCAGTAATGAGTTTAAAATAATTGTTAAACATAGCCGGTAACTGAGAGGTAGTATATTTGTACATGAATTTGCTCACTTCAAGGTTGTATATATCTTTTAGTTGGAGAATTTTTTGCATTTTATAAATGTTAGTAACTTTGTTTGTCAAAAGTTTATCTGTGATTAAGCATCTCATGGCGCGGTTTAAAACAACCGATAATGGCTTTAAATGAAATGTAGCTGCTATTCCCCAGGCAATAATCCCATACTGCACTCGTGAGTTTATACAACTGTGATACAACATACGTAATGCTTGGTTATTCACATAATGTTTAACTTTATATATTACACTGACATATTTGGATGAAGTACAACACAACCATTTGCAATGCTCTTTCCAGGTCAGTTGTTGATCTACAATTACACCAAGGTACTTGTAAGTCGAAGTTCTTTCAATACGATTACTGTCTACATTTATTGCAAAGGATTCAGTGCTTGCATGTTTGTTTGTGATCAACATATATTTTGTTTTGGAAATATTTAGTGAGAGTTTGTTTGCGGTTAGCCAATCCATTACTTTTGTCGTTTGATGAATAACCGATTTTTGTAATTTTCCCAGATTGTTGTCGTTTTCAACTAAAACTGTATCATCAGCAAAAAGTGTACTTTTCGAAGAATTTGACTTTGGAAAGTCCTTTATGAGTATTAAAAAACAACGGGCCTAGAATTGAGCCTTGTGGGAACCCAGAAAGGATTGAATTTAAAGATGATTTAATATTTCCCCCTTGAACGTACTGTTTTCTTATGGAGTGATAAGACTGTACTAGTTTGAGCGCATTTCCTCTTACGCCGTAATGCTCGAGTTGTGTTAGCAAAATGGAGTGATTCACGGATTCAAATGCTTTTCTTAGATCTAAGAAAACCGCACATGATATAAGTTTTTTATCGAGGTCATGAAGAAGGTTTTCGTACAAGTCTGCAATAGCCAGGGATGTGGAATGGTTGTTGCGAAAACCGTATTTTTGCCTACTCAACAAGTTTCTTTTGGTAAAATAATCGTTAAGTCTTAGGTACAGTACCTTTTCAAAGATTTTTTAAAAGGATGGAACTGATATCGGTCTGTAATTAGAAGGAATTTCGCTATCTCCCGACTTAAAAATTGGTACTACTTTAGAGATTTTTAGATTGTCCAGAAAGACACCGTTACATATGCTTTCGTTCATGACATTTGATAGAAGTGGTGCCAGTAAGTATTATGAGAATTTCAAAGTGCGCTCCGGAATATGAATATCATCGTGTCCGCATGATTTTTTAGAGTCTAATCCGTTGATTAGCGAAAGTATTTCTTCAGGAGTGGTTGGTGATAAAAAAATTTAATTTGCTTGGCGTGGTAGAAGACATTTTTTTATATGTGTATCAGTGGTTTTAGGTGGGCCAATAAGAGTGAAATTTGCCTGAGCCGAAGTAACAAAGCTATGATTTAATGAATCTGCAATTAATTTTGTGGATGAGTAAATTCGTCCATCAACTTTTATTCTTTGAGGAAAACTAGATGGTTTGGTTTTGCCAAAAATATCATCAATTATTGTCCAAGTTCTTTTTGAGTTTCTGCTGTTTTGGGTAAATTGCTCTTCGTATTATATGCGTTTAGCTAATTCTTTGAAATGAGCAAGGTGGTTTCAAAATGTTTTGTAACTTTCGAAATCTGTAAGTAGTTTTGATCTTTTGTAAACGCGAAACAAGTAGTCTCTATGTTTGATAGAAGAAATGACACCTTGTGTTATCCATGGCTTTAATTTAAGTTTATATTCCCTTCTTGTGCATTTCCGAACAGGCATGTGTGTATCCACAAGACTTTTCGTGGACCTTACAATAAAATCAAATTTTTCATTAGCATTCCATTCTGATTGTTGCATCGGTAGCGAATCTAAAGTTTCGTGCAGATCGCGATCAAAAGCAATGCCATCAACGTTACTTGTATCTCTAAAAAATCTTTGTTTGACACCTCTTTTTAATCGAGCTTTACTCACAGTCAAATAAACTGGATAGTGGCCACTAATATCATGCAGCATAATATAGGGCTTCAATTCGGTGGATAAATTATGTGTATATAAATGGTCGATACACGACTCTGCTTCGTTTACCGCTGTGGTTGGTTTATTTATAATTGGGTAACAACCAAGAGTGCATAAAGTATCCATATACTGTTGTGTTCTGCTATCATTTGTTTCATTAAGTGCATTTATGTTAATATCGCCTACTAATACATAGTACGCATAGTTATTTTTTGCGATTTTTGTGATTGTTTCAGAAAGTGATTGAGAAAACTCATCTATGTTATACTGAGGTGTCTGTACACTATTCAGATTGTTATTTTCTGACGTTTTCCTAATATCTCAAACCATATGTTTTCGCATCCAAACATTTTGAACAGGAGGTCACGTTGGGCCCCCAATCAAAATTTGAAAGGTTTTAATTTGCGAATATTTTACCGTTGCTTTTATGAATCATTTTGCTAACAGTTGCAAGATTTCGCTGCATAGCCTACCATTCGTGCTTATAAATCTACTAAATACCTGGTTTACATGTCCTTTAGCCAAATACAATGCAGATAAAGCCATTAGCATAATTGTGTTTATTAAGCACTTGCCAAAGATTTGTGCTTTTGCGATATTAACTTGTTTTACTGCCATAAGTGTAGAGGTTGTAGTCTATTAATTTCAAGGCAACATTGAAATCTGATTGAAATTTGTGAGTCAACATTGCATATTACATTTTAATTCCAGTCTCAGCATAAAAAATTATCTTTGGTTCGTTTTTTCTGAATTGATTTACTGTTGATAAAAGGCATGATTATCTGCATATTTGGACAGTGAACATACAATACGTTCCCACAAAGCTTTAGTTGGCCTTAGGGTAACTCCATTGTTCAAATCAGCTATATGTGAAAGGGTTTTGCTAGAGAGACTTGCAAGGTAAACAGTAATCACCGTGTGCATTTGTATACGTGCATGGTCTGCTGTCTACTTCATGTGCTGCTAATGCAATGTTACATCAATAAATCTGTTAATCAATTGTTTTTTCAGATGATGCTGGGTCAGAGATCAAGTTTTTTTGAAGTAGATGCTACTTTTACCTTGATAAATGGCAAGCCAACTCCTGTTTCCGAAATAAGATTTCAAGCAATATCGTCCATTTCAAACTGTGGGTTGCGACGCCTTAATGCATCGTTTTAATTTTCCAAGGGCGTCGCACAAAAGCAAAGTCAGTGAAGTTTTTATCATTGAGCTCATGACAGTAAAATTTTGTGCAGCTTTATAACTTCACCAAAGAACAGTGCGCAAGTGCGGCCATGCCAACAGTGGATTGCCTATTCATATCTCATGACTACGGAATAGCAGTTATGTTTAGTAAATATATGTTTACTAATGAACGCATTGCTCAATTTTAGTTATTTTGCGTCAGACAAATAAAGGCTGTACTAGAGTAGTCAGTTATAAAAATAATGAACTTGCTGATTGCTTAGAACGAATTTTTATTCAAATGGGGCTTACTTGTGTGACATCTTTGGTAAATTGAATAAACTCAATATTTCTAGTGCAAGGGTCCTATAAAAATGTGTTTGACGCATCAGATACAATTGCGGCGTTCATTGAAAGCTATCGTTATGGAAGGAAGATATAGCAAACGTGTCTGGAAGTTCTCAGTGCTTTGCTTTTATTTGAAAATAGTACAAATCAAACAAAATATCAGGATCGGTTTTATCTTGCTTCTATCAACTTTATATAAATATGACTTTGACATTATGTGTCTCTATTAATATCTTATTGCTCAGAAAATTTTTCCAAAGGCGTCGCAACGAAAAACGTTTGAGAACCACTAGTCCATTCTATCATTTTTTGATTGTGCAGGATGCGAGGCTGGCAATAATAATGCTGACTAAAGTTACAAGTTCAGTTTCATTACACTCGTGTTTTCAGCTCCTTTTCGCTTGTCACGAGTGGTACAGCGCCAGGAATGGAAACCTTTGTCGCTTATCAAGTACGACGTCTTTTCGTCCGAAAATGTTCCTCACCTGTTTCTTGAAGCAATAAAATTGATTCAAATAACTTTGAATAGTGCAGATAGTTCCCGGAATCGTTTTTATGCCTATTCATTTTTACGTTTGCCAGAAAAACGTAGGGTCACTCTGACAATTCATGCAAGGCAAGGTGAGCTGTCATGCAACCTACGGCCTACTTAAGACTTGAGGTATCTTAAGTAGGCCATGATGCAACCCATGAGTGTAATCATGTTTTCATGAAATTAGTATCCTTCATGGGAGGCGAAAGATGTTGTGCGTCCATTCGGATTACGAATTTTCTTGATGCCTACGCTGGCTTTTACTATTAGTGCGAATGAAATGAAAAGTAAAAGCAAAACCTTTAAGTCTATCAATAAAAAACAAAAAAGATGGCCGCAATTTTTGCTTTGATATATTCATGTCAGTTTTGATATGGGTTGCTTTCTCTGCTCTTGACGTAGTCCTTCAAGATTTCATCCTTAAGCACTGCTTGCAGATTTCAGGACTTAGGATGCGTATCCTTTCGTGAAATCGATTCCCTATTGAACGAAAATTTGCTAATAGTTTCGACTTCGCTGTCATTGTGAAAACTAATTATAGTACTTGAACACAGTTATGAGCAAGTTTCAATTATCCCCACGTGGTGAAAACACAGCCCTGCCGACTGATTCCTGAAAAGCATGTGGCAAACCCTGAGATTTCAAACATATATCATTATTTTTCAAATAGTATTCACTATCACAACCAACACGTGAAAACACTTTTAAGAAGTTGGAAAGGAAACGGTCTAAGTGTTGTTAAAATCACACAAGGCCCGCAGAGATCAAGATCTAAGATCGTACCTCTTGAAGCTATTACCGGCCATAACGCGCGAACGGAATACACTAGAGAATGAATGAAAATATCCTCGGATTCGGAAGACAGCAATCAATTCGTTGAGTTTAAAAGAAGGTACTTTAGCGCTTGAACATTTTGAGAAAAATGCAAATTTTTGATTTTCTGGAGGCGACGTTTCGGCAATTTTCCGAAAAATTCAAAAAATTCCTTCCACGCTTCCCTGTTAGCTTTTTCGAAACGTTACTTTCTTTTGGATTACGTCTGAGGAACATAAGTAACAAAAAATTCCAACCAATTTCAGTCATTACTCATTTGTGGACGAAAAATGTTTGGGTGAAAAAAGTGTCATTTTCCGATGACGTCATCGGGGCCTAGACAAAATAGTTTCTACTTTTCCTCTGAAACAAACTAGGCGAAAATCCGTATCTACAGAGCCCTTGATTGGCCTTCTAGCGTTAGTGGTTGGAAATTCATGGCATAAAAAGCAACAAATTAATTATCTAATCTCCTACCTTGGGATTTATCCAAAGAGGTTAAAAACAACCCAAAAATTTTGGGTTTTTCACCGTTTTACTACCCCAAAAACGAATGTTCATCTCTTGAATTATTTTCGCAAAGCTATAGTCATCACTGACATTTTTATGGAGACTTTATTAATAACGTGTTTCATTTCCGTTGCACGGCTTTTTGAACAAAACCACGAATGTTTTGGCAACGTGAAAAACAGGCTTCCCCCAAACATACCACAAGTACATGCAACATACTTCAAAAATGCTTTGCTGTCTTCCGAGTGCGAGGGTGTCTTCGCTGGCTCTCTAGCGCAATCCGTTCGCGAATTATGGCCGATAACAACTTCACAATGCACGATCGCGCCCTCTGCAGGCCTTAAAAGTGACATCTGCTGGAAAAGCACAGATCTGTAAGGTGATTGTAATATCTGATGTTCGCCCTATGTGCAGATTAACTGCACCATGCCTCGAACATACAATCACTAACTGATAGAACAGTTACAGATTAATTGAAACTATGGACATGCTCTCCGACTTCGCGACGATTAAAAAAGTACCAGTAGATTTGAATCACAAGGCTTTTGTTGAACATTTATTCACAAAGTTTTACCAGAGAATTTCAAGAAACATACATTATTTGTTGATTGAGAATGCAGCAGCCTTGTTTTGTTACATTTATTAGAAAGGTTGGTGACTAGCCATTGTTCCATGTGTGTTAATTACAAAAGCA
>Ga0210059_1014161_pt1 | contig 11827 bp, 7 predicted proteins | sample Ectturendosymbi2_FD_188042 | JGI IMG/M metagenome (GOLD analysis project Ga0210059, IMG submission 188042) | Ecteinascidia turbinata endosymbiont from Florida, USA - Sample 2 (SPAdes) (version 2) | ecosystem: Host-associated > Tunicates > Ascidians > Unclassified | place: Key West, Florida... | reverse complement strand
CCCTATTTTCGGCCATGCCCTTTCCCTCTTTAAGAGGGGACGGTGCGCTGGAGAGGGTAGGCGGACCAAAACACCTACTTCACGCCATCTTCAAGTTCTGTACCAACAAACGTCTTTTCAAATATTTTGAGTACTGTGCATGAGATTTCGATGCGACAAACATTTACATTATATTGGCATACTTCATATGAGAGTTTTTGCTTCGCCTGGATGTTGTTTGTTAGTGGACGTTGGTTGGAGATGCATGTAATTATAGAAGGAATGAGAATGCCACTAAGCACAGTTGCAACAGAAGTTACAGAGTAACAGGACTATTCTCTTTTGTTGTATTTGTCGCTGACCATTGCTTGAGGCAAGTCTGCAATACTTCAGGAATTTCGGATGAAATCTCCGTGAATGTTTCAAATGGGTGAAAACATATTTTTCCTAATTCAGGAAAACAACAAAAACAAAGAAAAATTGTAATATTTTAACCACTCAGATTTTACTAAGAAATAAATCCGTGTGTGGCGAAGGTATCCTTCAGCAAAGTTTTTTTTCCGGATCCAAAGCCACGCAACCCGATAAATGATCGCATGTGTGTGAAACACCTGTTGTTTGTGTGTTCTACACTTTTTGTTTGTGTCTTTACAGGTGTTGTTCGCATAAACGCATATCTAGCTTACCCTTACATAAACAACTTCCAGTAACTGAAAGACGTGATTGACATGGGCACAAGGATTCCAAGCGAAGTAGCGAAGATATTGTAGCTGTATGATTGCTGTAGGTCGAGTGTACACATCATCGTCTTTACGTCAAACCTGATAAAGAATGGGACACAGACAAGAATTTAAAACCAAAGAAACTTGCAAGTTTTAGCCTGCATGATTATTATAAAACGAGTTTGAATGTGAGAAAGAAAAATTTTAAGAAAACATCTTAGTAAACAATGAAAAATCATAGTTGTGAATCAGATTGTGAAATGAGCGTTGGATTGAGGGGAAGATGATGTACGTTTATACAGGGTGGATCCAGGGGTTGTGTGATTGGGGCGATCGCCATCCCTAAAACCTTCGAAAGTAGCTTTTCATACCATGATTTTGTACAATTCGGAAAACAGCGTTTGCGAGATGAGGTCATTTTGACGTCCATTGTTTTGTCACAGCAATGTTGTGAAGTATCCTTCATGTATCTTACAGTAGTGAACTTGTAATGAGACATTCTGCCAAATATTACTGAAATCGCCTTCCTAAGCTTACTGGCTGGACCCACTCCTGCGCTTGTATGCGATTCAAGCAATAATGAAATTATTGCTAAAGTCACTGCCGTCACAGTTTATCTCGATCTTTGTTGATTTTCACAGCGCCATTCTCCCTACTAGCTACAGAAAATTTGCAGCAAGCAGACTGCAGTTCATATTTCCTCCTACTGATGATGGACGATGGTAGCAGTAATTATCGAAATGTCTGCGACATGAATTTGCCTCTATTTGGTTTAACCATAATTTTTCTCATTGGTGCTAAAAGCTACAGTGTATTCAAAAATATTTAACGCTCGTGCTAAAAGTTATTGACAATCTTTTTAATCAGATTTAGTCAATTTGCTGGCTTGCGAAAAGAAAAAAAATATGTTTAAGTTTCGCAATACGAGTATACGATTTGTCCTCTGGTCAGGCGCGTAACCAGAAATTTTGATGGGGGGCAAACAACAACCAAGTCCCAACATTTAAATATTCGATTCTCCTTGTTTTTAAAGTATCATCCATAAAACATGCACTTTTTTGGTGCCCTTTTCAGAACATGCTTCAGATTTATGCCGGCAGATGTAACGTATATTTTCATTGAGTTGAAAAGTTTGAACAGTTTGTTTTCAGTGGAATTCCTAGCTTCTATTCTGGATCAAATCCTCCATTTGCTCGTAAAATTTTCCTGCCAAAGCGCATGTGAAAATCTCGATGCTACAAGTGCAAGATCTACAGTATGCTTTTTTCCAGGCAATATCGCAGTTGAACAAGAAATCGCTGCCACCACATTATGATCGCGCTTGTTATATTCGCATGCTTCTGATGTACACCACCACACTTTCAATCGAAGCCGAGTAGGAACTTCACTCTAACACACCGACGCCCGAAATACAAAACATGAGCGCATATAAGACGTGACTCTTGTCTTATTCGTGAGCGACTGGTTGACGTCAGTGGCGTAACTGGAGGTTTGAGGGCAAACTCCGCTGAGGGAAGCCTATTTGCTAAAACTTTGAAAAAAATGGAGAAATGATAATGGATCCTGATGTGGATATCTTGTACTAAAACCCGAAATCACTGGAAAACACTCCAATAAACGCAAAAAGCAATAACCTACTGAAAACCTAAAGAATAATAATTACCGAAATATGAGCGAAGTAGAGGCTTGGTTATTACGTTATCGTAGGTACTTCAAAAAAGAGTAGATTGCTGATAGAGAACGAACGTAGTCGTGAGATGTTCACCAAACTCAGATTTGGGTCGAACTCAAAATAGTTTGGGAACCACTGCTCTAGCATTGTAGCGTAAGCTATTGGAATATTTTTAAAAATCCATTCATGTTTAAATAACAAAATCCAATGGCGGGGAAAAATATTTTGGTTTCATTTTAGTCACATTCGCTTTATCGAAAAAACAGATTGCAAGCAATCTGTCAGTAATGCAAGTGTCAATTCCCTCAGCACTTACAAAATAAAAAGTGTATTCCTACTTACATTGGGTTTTGCTGCTGACTCTTCCTATCACAGCTGAATAACTTAAAATTTACTTTAGGATACGGTGGCAAACATCAAATGAAATTTGAAACACTTTCAGATTATGTACAGGTCGGACTCTGAGTAGGCCTACTAGAGAAAACTGTTTTTTTACTCTCCGGCAAAGTATGTGAAATCATTGATGAAAACGTTAAGGCTCCACATAATCATGATTCAACCGTCACAATATATGTTTAATCATCACAAATAAATATCTAGAATTAACGGTATTGTTGCTAAAAAGTGTCTATGGCCTTATAAAAAAGACTTCGGAACTGGATTGCTTCATAGCCAAAGTTTGATCTTCAAGCCATATAAAATGTGTATCACCACAATATTCCCGCATTTAGTTTTAAAGCGGTTCAAAACCAAAAATCTGCCATGTTAATAAGGCTACGGCTGATGCTGCAGACAAGGGTAAGTTATACACTATTTATAGCACAACAGAAACATCAGAGAGGAATTTCTGCAATGGTCTTGAAATGAAGTTTGCGCCACCCGTAAGATGGATGCAGCAAGCTGGTGCGTCAGAAACAGCAGCGAAAATCGTTACTCCTTGTTTGTATTTCATTATCACTAACGCCACGCGGAGCTTAAACTTCAGGCAAACGTTAGCCATGATATGAATTCTCCAGCATTTACACTATACACAACGTTTTATAAATCGTGGGCAATTGGTAAACCATACTGCTTTGATCAGGGTTCGACCAAAAGCTTAAGTAAGTCAGGTTCCTTGAGCAGTTTGGTTGATTTGTACTGATGTATTTATTTGGCTTACACATCAAAAGCTTGATTGACCTGAAAAAATTTGGTTCGACTTTCGAAATTTGGGGGACAATTGCCCCCCTGGCTACGCTCCTTCCTTTGGTCATCTCATGAAAACTGCCCTTATTTATAAATACAGAGGATGATGCCAGTTGAGTTGAAAAGAAAAGCAGGCGACAAAAACCAAGAATCTAGCACATGAGAGGATCGCTTCTTTTGATTCGTAGAGATTGGAAACAAGAGACGCAAAATCTTCTAAAAAGTACGTCTTTTTAGGTGCGAAGAAGATTCGTGACAAAGTCATAGAATAAACGATCTGACACCACCTGAAAGGCTATTTGGAAAAAAATTGGATGAAAATGTTTTTTACAGATTGATTAATTTTCACAAAACCCCATTACTGCAGTGGAGTCGTCTGACGCTTTCTGTTCTGCGAAGTTCAAATTTAAAATTTTTAAATGTACTTTATTCAGAAATACTAATCCTTCAACGTAGTTTCACAAGTACGAACAAATTCGCTGAACGCATTATTCACAGAAGAGCTTAAAGCTACTGTATTTATCTTGAAAGCTAACTTCCCATATATCTTACTTTACACTGCTCCAACCAGTCACCGATGGTAGTACAAGCAAATTTGACCAGACGAGATTCGCCAGAATGATCCAAAGAAGAACTTTTTTCGTGAAGACACCGCGGTAAGTTCCATTTCGGGCAACAAACCAGTACCTTAAAATATTTCACTTCATTCACATATTGAAACAACAGTGTGAACTTTAACTTGATTTTAAAAAAATTCCTGTTTTTGATACAGCAATTTATTCCCAATTATACAATTATTCATTCAGTATCGGTGTTTCATATGATTTTAATTACAGTGTCTCAGATGTTTTGCAAAACGATTTGTCCAGGTAGTCATCATTTTTTAACGGAAAGGAAATGTTAAAACCAAGCAAAAATCAGGAATGGTAAAAAATTTGTTTTTCAGCAGAGTTATCAACTCAAGCCTTCCACGCAATCCACAGAAGATTTTGAGCTCAATCGTGTTCCAGTTGTCCAAGCTTATAAAAGACCGCTTCCTCTCCTAAGACATCTGGTAACATGTTTGTGTGGCTGCCTCAGTTTTCTGATTCATTCGAACTTAGCAATGCTTAGTGATCTGGTATCAATCAATGTAACGTCAGCAAGTGATGAAACATTTTTAAGCAGAATGACGATCAATCTTGTTAAAGACTTCAGCGGAAAGAGGACGGTAAAGATCTGCCAGATATGAACGCTTTTTTATTACATAAACTACCACGTTAGTTAGGGTAATAGGCTGAGTAAATTTTACCCATGTGTGTGTATATATGAGACAAAACTCAGGCTACTCATGACTGAACAATCGTTGAAATATGTTGAAATTATTTCTATGAAATCAAGTTATTTCCTTGACTTTAAAATGTTTTTATGCGGTCTGTTCTTAGAACATTTGTGCGTATCGTGCGGAGCTTTTGCGCATTGTATGAATATTTAATGACTACAGTAGCAATATGTTTCAACATCTCTGACCTTTCAGCTCTTTAACTTTTACATCAGCCGACATTGTAGTAAATCGATATTTTATTCGTTTCCGAAATCGTAAATAGCAGTAGTGCAGCCAGAATGAGACCGATGAGGACATGGCACCCCTCGAAGCAAACTTGTTAAGATTTCCACTAGTGCTTTATATCAATTTTCAACTGTTACAAAACAAGGAGAAGGAACAACCGGACTCAAGACGACGTCAGTGACTGAATACTGTATGTCATTGACTGGTCATTGACTGATCCCTCCGAAACAAAGTTCTTGGCTGCACTACCGGTAAATAGTGTGTAATGAACGAATATATCTCACCAACAATTAAGCAAATTGAAGCAACATGTGCTGGAAACCTATGAAATCACAAAGTACTGTTTTTGTACTTCGTCGTTAGGTTTATAAGTGAAAAATTAATTTTTCATTGATAAGAAATTCCTTTAAAGGAGATGAGAAAGAATTGTGCTTCAGTGCTAATGTGCACTATTCACAATTAAATTAAAGTTAGCATGATAGTCTCCGTAAACGCACAGTTTACCCAAGCCACTTCCAATAACTCAGATGAAAAGAGCATTTCTCACCTGTTAAATGCAATACATGCCAATGTGCTCACTGAGCTTGTGCAACTTATGCAAAGAAAGTACCCGGCGACTTTGCACATTGAAGTAGAGAGAACACTTTTTCCAGCTATGATGTTTGCAATACCCAAGGGAATTATAAATGCTGTAACCTTTGAAATAATCAAGCGGCATTGCTAATTACCAGACGTCACAATGAAATAGAAAAAACTCAATTATGATTCAACCTACCGGTATTCGCTAACTTGTTTTGGCATTAAAGCGCAAGTCAAGTTAATGCCAACTAAACATTTATATGAATTAGCAGATTTTCTGCCCAAATACAAATCTGTATACAAAATTTGTACTTAAACAACAACGTTCATTTGCCGAGTAATGGTTAAATTTTGCATCACTCTTACTCACGATTAAGTCGACACACGCCAGACTGATGATGAAGATGTTTCCGTTTTTCCCAGCACACTTTCCGTGAATTATTGAAGAGATAATCAACAAGTTGCCCAAAGTTCCAACCATGCTGAGCACCATAAGGTATGCCAGGTCAAACCAATCGGTGCTTGAAGCAGGCAGTAACTGCAAATGATATTCCCCCTTATCTGAGTAATTGCTATCTTCAAAACTGTAATCGGTATTAATGCCGACTGCTTCCATTTTCGGATTTCTTGTGAATAGAAAAAGTTCCCACACTTTTGAATTTTACCACCAAACGAAGCAGGAGTTGTTGACAGAGATTTGTAAAAAATTAAATTTTTTGCCAATAATTAAAACAATCCGTTGACGCTGCAAGCAGAGAGAGACAGCAAAGTGCATATCCGTGTTAGTTATGCAATGTCTGATTCCAACGTAAACCCGCTCAGTACAGGTATGATTTAATTTGCATAGCGAAAATATTTGATAAATCCAATTGTTTTCAACGTCACTTGCTTCTCTTAAGTCTGGGTGATGCTTTGCAAAAAATAACATTACTTATATTAATGAGGAAACAGAATTGATGCAGTAAGTAAGGGCAATTTATTTGATTAGTTATCTAAATTTTAAAAGATGTTTTAAACGTAATCAATCAATCAAAAGTTTGTAGTTCAATCAAATTCGAACATCTACGACAAATACCCGAAACCACATTTACTTTTGAAATGGAAACTATGACAAAATGTGTTACTTATACAGCTAACACAATGCGGAAAAATTACAAACAAATTGAAGGTGAATTAAATGCCACCTCTTATGCTTCAAGCAGCGTTCTCTTATTGCTTGCTTTGACAAAACTGTCTTCACTGATTCCTTCACTGCATCTGAATGGTCATGACGTCTGCTATTATTTCGTTTTCTGTACCTCCGAACGAAAACATTGCGATTTATATAGGTTCCCTAATTTTCAGAAATTCTGGCAGTTTGACGATTCACAAAGCAATCGACGTTCAAGGTTCGCAGAGCTGAGCGATTTGTTCCTTCCGGTATAAACCAATTGCGTAACCCCAGTGTTTCTATTATTGTTTAGGAGGTCTATCAGTTTTTCTTCATTGAAGAAATTGGCTGCTTTTGTTGCAGTGACCAATTAAAGATACTCACTCTTCAATTTATATAAAACATACATTGTTTGTATTTTCATTCCCTGTGCAAACAATTTAAAACGCATGCTAAAAACTCAAATCAAATTGGCAGAGAGATTTTTCTACTTTTCCATAAACAAGAAAAAGTATGTGTTTGGGAGTAACAAAAATATATTCCAGTTGTTTTTCAGTCTAATGAGTTTGCGTTAATTTCCAGTTTTAGTTGTAATATAGAGTGAATCAACTTCGACTCTTATTTGAAAACTAAACCGGAAATTGCATTTTTCGTGTAGGCTACCTTACTTTGCATAAAACGGTCATTTATATTTGATGATATTCAGCAACAATCTTTGGACACCTGTGGGAAAAAGGCCTTTATTAGTTTTTCTGAAAAGCGTGTTGTTGCAATGACCTTTTCACATTTAAGAGTTGTTTAAATGTTACCTCCTGCATTAATCATTGTTATAAATTAATTTGAAGTCTAATTTTTGGAGCATAAAACTGGCATAGGTTTCACAGTTTGGTTAACACTAAAAAAGCCTTCAAAAAACTATGCATGTGTTATCTGGAGGCGTTTCGGATTATTCGTAATCCATCTTCAGTCAAAGAAATCCAAAACGTCTCAAAATAAAAAATAAAGCATGTGCAGTTTTTGAAGGCTTTTTTGATGTTTTTTTTGACTTGAGATGGATTAAGAATATTTCGAAACTTCTCAAAATAAAACATGTATAGATTTTGAAAACTTCAACTTTGTTAGTGTTGATGTAACTGTTAAGTCTAATTTGTTTAAAATTTTTTCAAAGCTTTGCTTCAAGGCTTCTTGTTCAACGATCTCATTTATTTGTGTGTGCTGACGGAATTATGAAGCACAATGTTTTATGGAGACCAACAGAGAAGACACGTTTTTGTTTACTTCGCGAACAGTGTAGTTCATCTGCACAAAAAAGATATTCAGTGTTTTTAGTCGTATATTTTCAAAAGCAACACTAAAACTGGGTGTTGTGCTTTTATCAAATTACGTAAAAATTCCACCAAATTCTTTAAGTCAGACAGTTGCTTCATTGTCATTAAATGATGTAAAATGAGATTTAAGGTTTTGCCGCTAAACCCATTAGCCTGATTCTGCAGCCTACGAAACTAATAAAATTGTTCTTAAGTAAGGTAACCAAGAACTAGTGTATATTTCCTTCTTCAACTCTAATAGTCTTTACACCATTCGAAAATGATTTGAAATAAGTTCCTAAGCTGACAGATTAGATGGTATGGTGGTTTCTTAAGAAAGAGGTTTAATCTTATTTGTAGCATTTAAACGAGAAAGCTTGGTTGTTTTCATAATTTGAATCTTGGTTTAACCACATGTATGTGTTTTTTATTTCAGATAGTAGATGCTCACACTTTACAGTGTTCATTCTCGATTGTTGTTTTCATATAAGATACTTTAGCGCTTACTTTTTTCGCATCTTTGCTGAAGATGAATACTTTCAGGTTTCATTTTTAACCCTGGGTTGTGCAAGTACGACACACGCTACAGATCGACCTCAGGTGAAAAAACTGCCCGTAGTTTTTAACATGCTGTTGATTTTTGCTGCTACCTTTGCTTGAGGTAGCAAAAAAACTTTGCTTGACCTTCGCAGAGTCTCCACTTTAACCAACCACTTTAACCAATGTATTTTTAACCAATGTATTCAGGGGTTTTCTGTGTATTTTTAACCAATGTATTCAGGGGTTTTCTCTCCACTTTAACCAATGTATTCAGGGGTTTTCTGTCTACGGGGAACTTAAAAACTAACTTCTTGTAGTGGAACGTTTTTCTCTCTCTTGAAAAGCCGAGCCCAAGCGTGTCGAAAGGCGCAGTTGGGAGTCGAAAATAGAGCTGCGCCAAAGGTTGACCTCCGAAATTCGCTTTCGCGCAACAACCAGTGAAACCACAAACTTCACCGAAAGAAGCATCACGATTGTGCAGCATTTTCACTGAGGTGAGGATAGTTGCTGATGCAGCATTATACGCAGGCCCGTAGCCAGGTTTTACGGTTAGGAGGTGCAAAGTACATTTTTAGGGGGCAAGATTTTTGTTTTTAGTATATGTTTGAAACAAATTCTTCTAGACGCAACAAAATTTTGGGGTGCACAAAAAGATTTTGAGGGGCACTGCCCCCAAATGCCTCCTCGTGGCTGCGGGCCTGATTATACGGCAAGCTTCCAAATTTGGCTTCAAAACTGCCACTAGGGAAGTTATTCAATTATGATGATACAGCATATGGTGCAAAATGCAATGAAGTAAATAAGTTCCCAACATTAACAACTAGTTTGCAAAATATATCTCATGCGATCAAAATCGAAATCGCAAAATTGCGGTTGGCATTGCAGTTGACGTTGAAAAGGCAAACCGACATTCGAAAAGCATTGGTGAATGGGAATATAATGGGAAGTAATGAGCGCAGTGTGACCATTGTCTAGGAGCGACTCCCCCGCAATTGAAATTTTCTTTACAATAAGTGTTCCCGTTATTGTGTTTAGCGATATGGGAGCAATTGCTTTGTGACCTCCCGCTACTCTTTCAGTTAATGCAGAAACCAGAGTGATTCAACAACAGTTCCACGTACATTGCTGACATGCAACGAGATCTGCGATTGCATACAATCACAACAAGCCACTAGCGCATACTGAAATTGCAGCAAAAAGTACAATATTGCATTCGTTGTAAGTTTAGTTGCTGGCGAAATCAGGACGGTAGTATGACGCAATTTCCACAGTATGACCTATTGAACCAAACAATAATCCAGTGCATGCGGCACAAGTTTCACAAGCGTCGAAATCGACCGTTGTGTTCAAAAAGATAAATCACTCGATCGACAAAGTAAAAAATTTAGCTCGCATTGCTGCTATTCAAAAACGCAACGAATAAGGCACCGGTATTTTTCGGTTTGGAGAAAGTTTCTTGGCATGCTTCGCGGAATAGCAAGATTGTGATTAATTGTCTACAGTACTGTATTTAGAAACGCTATACTACTGTTTGGAAATACAATACTATACACAGTATACCGTACTATAGACCAACAGCTACAGGCGTTTTGAAATACACTCGTATAGACGAGATTTTAATAAACAATATTTAACATATCCCCGCGAACGTGTATTTTTTTCTTTCATTTATCACGCAATTGCCTAATGTCAGTGGTGAATATGGTACTTTGCAAAGGTAGCAAAAGGAAAACAGAAAACTTGTTCAAAATAGGAAAGGCAACCGCCAATCGCACCTTCTGTACATGATGCAGAGGCACACTCACCACGCGCTGACGTGTTCGGTGTACTGCATGTTTGCCGATAGACTGAGTTCGTCACTTCATAAATTGCGTAGTTAATTATAACGCTGGTGAGCAGGTCCTCTGAGATAAATTTTACCAGGGGGTACAAAGGCCGGACCGGGTCCCCTTAACTTCTGAGTCCCTCGTTGAAACTTTAGCATGTCGGCATAGTAATCAGAAAACAGATAGAACAGCTACTCTGCTACGATTTAGAAATAGATTAATTGTCATGCTGGCAACTGGCTTTGACTAGTAGTTTTGGGCTTGATTAAAAAAAACGCAGCACAAACACTTTCATCCTCCCGGCTCCATAACCTACCGGAACAGGATACGATGTACCTTTTGCACCCCCCTCTGGTAGGTCCCGCTGTTGCGAACCAAGCGTCATGTCATCTCAGAAAGAATCAGGCGGTCATTGCAACAATAAAACAAGCAGAAATATCCAGAATGCGGTGGTTGAAAGTGAGAAAAATTATAGCATCATTTCTGACAAAAAGATTAGCTAAAAAGGTGAACGACGTGGACTGAAGTGCTTATTGGTACCCCATGTTATTTATACTGTGAAGTTTTTCTAAAAGCGGTCCAACTTCTGTTTTGATAAGAAACGGTTAAGTTGAGTGAAAAATTTATTTGGAATTGCACCAAACTTGTAGATGGCGAATTCGCATAATTATAAGAGGTGAGGCAGCAAACAAATATTTTCATTGACTGGAACTTGGTAGCTCGAAGCTAGTTGTTGCATAACACGTAGCACTGGTTTGGTTTCATGAGGCCAACGTTATGTTCACAGCCTGTGTTTGAAGGTACAGTTCGCATGCTTTCCATAAATCTTGGTTTAGTGTATTCATCACTTCAGTCGTAGGAATTTCTTTTAATTTTCAGAACTGAATATGCATAAAATACGTGAAATCGGTTTCTGAGTAAAACGATTTGACGATTGATGCGAGTGCGACACCTTTGATGATACGTATTGTTGGATTATGAATATGTGCAAATCCGAATCATCACAAAGTCATGAAAAGCTGAGCGTGACGGACAGATTCATCGAAAACTCAACAGCAAACTGGGGCTTCAACTGTCGAATATTTTCATGAAAGTTTGTTTTATGGTGGTTATTCTTCTTCTTTCGTTTGAGCGAGTTGTTGAAACCACTGCTTGGCCGCACTAGATCTCGGGACAGGTGTTGAGCAGCCATTCAATTGTCTGATCATCTAACACCGTCAGGCCATGCAGTTCGTGGGGAGGTCGATGGATTGGACATTGGAGGACAACATGGTCGACGGTTTGTTCTTCTGCGCCACACTCACAGGCCGCAGAGGAG
>Ga0210059_1014160_pt1 | contig 11828 bp, 9 predicted proteins | sample Ectturendosymbi2_FD_188042 | JGI IMG/M metagenome (GOLD analysis project Ga0210059, IMG submission 188042) | Ecteinascidia turbinata endosymbiont from Florida, USA - Sample 2 (SPAdes) (version 2) | ecosystem: Host-associated > Tunicates > Ascidians > Unclassified | place: Key West, Florida... | reverse complement strand
CTCGATAAAAAGGGACTTGGCCAGTCTGTCTTTCGCTTTGAAACGATGAAGCGCCGCACGATCAGATCCAGTAACAGAAATCACCTGCTATCTGCAGCAGCTGAAAACAGCACTTGGGAATTTATAATTAGTTGCGCGTCTGAACGCTGCTCTCAACAGTGGAGTATTGTTTGGCCGCAACTCAGCAGTCAAAAGTCGTTCGTTGTCCGTTCGCCTTATAGTTGGCACATTGAATGTCCGCACGTTCTGGAGATACGCTTTTAATGAAGCTGTGAATCAGCCAAGCAGATGTAAGCAGGTGCGGGTCACCTCACCCTATGTTAGGCGAAAGCTGGCCGAATACCAAGTAATTGCCACATGAAGAAAACATGTACCTGCATTTTAGAAAAAAACATCGAGCGAAAGTCCAGTAGCTTTTGAGCGCAACGTTTATGTTGACTTCGCGTCCGCTTCTCTACGTTGGTTATCTTTCTCTCGAGACGCAAATTAAACTTAATCTAGCGACTTTGTAAACGTGGTACATGTTCGTGTAGGTTTGGTTGAATTTCGCGATGCACTAACTGGACTCATTGACGAATATGGACAGGAAGATCAGGTCGAGTTGCCACCGTCTCGCGTGATTGGAAATAGACGTTCAAAACAGGTGCATGTTGCCGTGATCAGAATTTTCCTAGCAAATACATGAAAAAAAAGCGTTGTGTGTTTTACCGGCGTATGCACAAAAAGTGCCTTTGCACTGCTTTAGAAATGGTTAAAGAAATAAGAGTCGTTTCTGTTTGTGCTGCATCCAAACGTGAACGAAAATGTGCTTAGCAGGGTTCCCACGCGGTGTTGAAAAAGTATTGAATCGTGAAATCGGTTTTCAAGATCTTGAAAAAGTAATGTACATGAAGTATTGAAAAAATATGGAAATTCCAAAATCAGACATTTTTATTCCAATGTTGTTTTTTTTACCGCTGATGACAGTTTTGCAAATGTTTTTTGCATTGTGTTCCATGAATGAAATTTTGAAAAAATGAAGGTAACTGATAATATTAAGTTCTTAAATTTAGTATTGAAAAGGTATTGCAAAAGTATGGACAATGGTTTTTGAGAATGTGGGAACCCTGTTTAACAGAATGTCACTGGGCTTAATAAAATGGCACCAAGAGGACTTTTAATGTGTATAACTAAGCGGAAGTGGTTCACCTTAGCTGTTTTACCAAAAACAGTTGAAAGCATATGTGGTAAACCTGCTTGCCGGAGTCGTGTGTAATGAACGCATTGCTGCGAAATTTTTATGTGATCATTTTACGAAATTTTTAGTAACGAAGCGAACAATTCAAGGTTGCGTTCGACAGACGTTCACAAGGACGTAGGACCAGGACTGTCTTGATAGGGGTGCTGCGCAGCTTTCATTCATCTGTAACTGAAGTAACTATTTGTCTCTCGTAAAACAACATGCCGCCCGTACAAATGCTTCATTGGCTTTTCCCCGTTGCGCTTATATTTTTCTTACTCCTTGTCTGCGGCATTCCACACCTGGCTTATTAAGCTTATCAGTCAGGTTCCCAAGTCCGACGTGATTCATCTCATCGCATTCACGACAGCCGCCCCTGTCGATCTATCGTAAAGCAGCTCATCCGACAGCGCGGCAGTCGAACGAACCCCCAAGCAACAGATGATGCGTAACTCCCTTTTCTCCTGCCCGCCTGCCAAGCCTTTGACACAATGTCATTTCGCGCCGGCGCTGCGGTGCCGCACTTGTCGTTCAAAGAACGGCGTTTGTAGCGCTCCAGCTGTTCAAATGCTTCGCGAACCGACTGGAGACCGCGCGTGATTTTTAAAACTGCGTTGCGCTGTTTTGCCTTGTCCTGTTGGTAATTTCTGTTGTTAAACTTAAAATCGTAGATTTGATTGAGAAAACAAGAACTGATTTTGTCAGTAGAAACGTTCGCAGCGGAAGCGCATGATGTTCTACACAGTGGTTGCTTGAACAAATTTATTAGGGCATATGCGTTTCTCCTAACTCGCTTGCGTTTGGATTTTGCAGTTTTTCTTGGATGTCGGGCAGAACCAGCGCGGAGTGTTTTTGAGAGTCACCGAGCAAACAAGATACTACCGATCTGCTATAACAAGTACTGACTTGTCTTGGTGTATTTGTTTTTGTTGTACATTGCGGTGTCGTCCACAAGACAAGTGTCGTTACGTTTTGTGCAAAGGTCGGTTTTCGCTGAGACACCGTAACTGTTTTATGTTATCGGTGTCTGTATTTCCCCTATGCGCAACTACACTGACATTTCAAAGTGCTTGGACGTAAGATACACTCATGACTTGTGTTTTTTAACAACTTACAGTACTGTAGGTATTGTTGCGATCGGAAATCCCGAGCGGCATGTGCGCAAAGTTTCGCACCGTGGAAGCAAGCAACAATAGAGATCATGCTCGCAATCTCTCTTACTATTGCTTGCTTGCGCTACATATATAATGGTGTTATTCTTCGCGCACATCCCGTTCGTGGTGAATCACACAATCAACGCAACACCACCGGAGAGGTTGCAACAGTATCTGGCCTATTTGAATAACGTCAATTAAGCCTTAGCGCGAAGTAACCACCAAATTGAACACGGTGTTTGCCTGGCATTGCAGAACAATTTTCTTAGTTGTGCCGTTGTTTTTTCGATCCGAACTTAGCGATAAAATCTGATGTTTCCAGTGTATTATGGTGGTTTGTACCACGTTATTTTGCAGTGGAGCAAAAACTTTTTCAAGAGAAATTAAAATTTTAATACGTGATGGTAAATTTAATTGGGCTAAACTGAATTTTCACGCTGTTGTAACCAATGTCCGGAAAATTTCTCTCAAACTCAGTACCGGCCATATTAATTCGTGCTGTCTAAACAACTTTCAAAGCAGTGTCGAAAGTCTTTGGCTGGGAACCCCCACCTTCGGTCAAAATCTGGGCTGTCTGGGGAAGCGCCCTAAACGGATAGCTTAGACTAGCCCTTTGTACACGAGCCACTTTAACATGCAAAGATTTGTTGACACAACGCCGTCGGTGAGCTGGGAATCGAAGTGACGTGAATGCGTTGCGTTTGTTTTCGTCAAATTCTAAGAAAATCAGAGTGAAGTTAATTGCGGCACATGCAGCCGACGCCACAGTGTCGAATTGATTGCGTGGCTTGTAATGCCCGGGAAATTTGCATACGAGTTGACAGCCGGAGATTGGCTCCGTCATAAGTTTGCTTTTGCACTTTGATCGCGCTGCTTCATGTTCGTTTGGAAAAAGTCGCCCGGCTCCATGTTGCGTCAACGGTCCAGTGCAGCGATCTCCGTCTGCGTCTCGCCTTTCTTATCGTCGCGATGTTTGTCGTTTCAGTACCGGAGAAGTTCTGGGACGAGTTTGCTGAGTATCTGAAAGTGACCTCGGAGCAGATGGAAGACTATTATCAGCAGGTTGGTCGCGAGAGAGAGTCGGAATCGGCAACCTCGCCGGAGTCGCCTTCGAAAGAACCGGAAAAGGACGAGGTAAACTTTCGCGATTTGGTCTTTCCTGAACACTGGTGAAAACGAATTTTGTAAGTAATCGTGTAACCGGGGAGTGTTCTCTTTTTAGCAAGATGTTCACTTATTGTGGCCTGCAAATACGAGCCCACATCATCTTGGAAAAGGCCGTCTTTGACCTGAGTTAACTGACTACAGCTCGCGCAGTTAAATAATTTATGATCCGCGAGCGACTCACCTGCGAGCTGCAGCAAAATGCGGCCAATCAGCGCGCAGCGATCATCTGGAAGAACTGCTGCGAACTCGGGCCTGGGCTGCGTTTGGCGAAAGAGCTCGGTTGCGTTTTGACTCAGCTTGAGAGCAATTCGCGAGTCGCTTCTTGTCGCTTGACGAACGTTAACTGCGCACCCACCAAAACACCGACTTCTGCGTTGGGTAAAATGGCAAGACCACACGATGCCGAAAATCCTTTAATTGGTCCAGTCAATTTGTTTGGACAGGTGGTTGAACTTTTGTAATTTAGCATTGTATAACCACGTGTCATACAGTCTGTTCGTGTGACATAACAAACAAATAGCACGTGCTTATCGATTGCTGGTGGTTGTAATATTAGTCAAACTATTTCCGTATTTCACCATGCTATTCCAAATCAGCTCGCACACTTCCAGTCAGTCGCAACGCGTTTAGGACGCACGCGTCGCGCGGATTAATCCCAGCATTTTCACAGCGCATTCACAAACAGTTGTCGGTGTGCTGACGAAACCCCAGCTGAAGCTTGTCCTGAGAATTTCGCACCGCCCGCTTTGCGACGCCGGCGCAACCGAAAGCCCTTGATTGCAGCGTGTGGACCCGTAAACACTGTTATTTGGCCAGCAGCGGGATTGGCTCTCGTGCTGTTCGTGTGGACGTCATCGCAGTTAGTCACGTGGTTTTCATGAATTGTTAGGTTCAACACCTGACCGGTCAATAACGTCGCTTGCGACGCTGTCGCTTTGTCTGTTATCAATTATGTATAAGAAAAACTTCAATGTCACAGAAAGTCTTCCACTAGCTCTTTGGCAGTTATTCTTTTAGCGCAGTGGCGTTCAATGATGCGGCGATGGTATTCATGATTGTATTAGGCGACGTCGGAAAACGTGCGTGGCTGACTTCGAGGGCTTTTATCAAATGAAGTTGTTGTTTGTTACGTATCCTTTTTTAATCATATGAGAGCGAACAATGGAAGCCGTTAAGTATCAGCATTGGAGCATGTCGAATTATCGCTACTTGCAAAAACTTGTCGATCCACTTGGGCATTTTCGTGGCGTGTATGTTTCAAATGGTCGGCGTGTAGTTTCTCAATTTCAATTCTTAGTGCCTCCAGTTCCTGACGTGGGCGTTGCTGAAAACACGTATCCTGATTTTTTCATTAAATAAGAAAGCTCTGGGTGCAATAGTAGTTTTTGTTAACTCCATGAAAACTGCGCTATCTTCCTGATAGCACTGCGCGCTTCTGTGAGTTTATTGACATTTGACCGAGGGTCCTTCCGTCATTTGCTGCAGCAGCTTAGTGGGTCCAGAAAATATTCTGGGTACTGATTGCGATATGAGATTGTGTATTGATAAATTGCCCACTGGGCTGGTGTTTAAGGAACTGCTACAAATCCTTACTTGAGTAACTTATTTCGCTCCAGATGTTTACTCTGTCTTGTTTTCGGAAGCCGGTCTCGGTGAAATTCAGAAAATTCTGCTGGAGTCGATTCATCAGGTCACGTCTGCTGCACATTCTCGCAGTGTTCGGACTGGCTTGCATGACAGGTTTTCAGCTGATTTTGTGGTACGAAATGAGGAAGATGCGAGCTACAGTGAAACGATTCTCCACCTTAACATTTTTTCGTGTTGAGAACTAACAAAGTATTCTTAAAGATATTTGTCTTATTTGTGACGCGAGCCCAGCACATGTGATGTTGTGTCTGTTCACCCACGATGCAACTGCGAAGATTATACAATTTTCATGTTACCGGCAGTCGTCACGTATCCATTTACCGAAATCTATGGGATTGACCATTTTTTACTGGCATAAATTTTAGTGGTTTTGTTGGTATAAGAAGCGTAAACCGCTGGTTTGCAGTAGAAACCCACTGAGGCGAACAGCAAAATACGGAAGTCGTTTTTCTGTTTATCGACGATTTCTCGTGAAAGGCTGCCGTTCGTCAAACTCAACTTCCAGAAAACGAAAAGATGGTGCCAGTCGAAACAATTTGAAGTCATGCAAATAAACACGTCTGCAACCAATCAACGAAGCGCTAACTAGGTCTGGTCGTCGTGGCACAAACATCAGCTGTGCCGAAACAAGGCCTCCTAGAAAATACAGGCCTCCTAGAAGTCTATCTAGAAGGCCTTGGCCGAACTCGGTGGTAGGGCATCAGCACATCTATATGCGCAAGGTATGGTCTTGGAAAGTAGTTTCTTCTCATTTGTTTGGGCGATGGCTTGCAAAATAATTCTACAATTCTGAACGACTGTTAACGCAAGGTCACGCAATTCGCAGATATCAAAAGCGGCAGCACGTAACAGCAGACACCTACTGCCGCTTTCTCGCGAAAACGCATTCGGCGTCGAGTCGATGCGTGTCACACGGCATACTGGAGAGATAAGCGCAAGGACTTTGACCACCAGAGCTGTCTCGTTCTATTCGGTTTCTCACATCTAAGCCACAAAGCATTGCGATGAATGTGTGTCGTGGTTGATGTGCCCGAAAAGCAGCGCATCAGCATTAGAGCGCATTGCTTGGGTGATTCCCGCGGTGCAAGCAGTCCATCGCCTGCGAGCAACGAACGTTGCTTTTAACCAGTTCCGCGGAAAACGTCAAAACGCTGCGACCCGCAAGCAGCAAAAAAATAAGAGCTCGGCAGTCACAACTGTAACGACTGCTTGAACTTGAATCGCGTGAATTGCCTGACAAACGGACTGAAGTGAATGCATGAAGAGAATAAATCTCGGGCTACATGGAAATGAAGTTCGTTCGCCCACACCTTCTCCACCACACTTCGCATGCTATGTACTGATCCACTGCGCGACTGAACGGTTGTGTTAGCTTGTGTTAAAGCAAAAGCCTCGGTGCAGCCCAATAGCACGTTTTCTGCGTTAACGTCCACGTTCAACGGGCGAGTGAGCTGGCTTGCTGGAAGCGTGTTTAGTGCTCTGAGGCCAGCACGTTTCCGTGCTTACCGGTCAGGAGCTGCGAGCTTATTGCAAGCTCATCGGAGATGAAGTGCTTCGTCAGTTGAATGCGGTTGCAAGCGTTAACTGTTAAGATGAAACTGTTACTGGACCGTTTAGGTCACACTTTGCTTCTTGTCTCGAAACGACGAAATAGACAAGATTAGTAATTTTCCCTCGGTTATGATTTCTCTCTGTTTGATCTGTATTTCCGCTGCGCTTGCAGAATATACAGGATGTGACGCAAACAGGTTTACTTGCAGGCGGAAGAGGAGGTCGAGGACAGTCGACGCCGCACTGACGACCTCGATGATGGTGACGATGACGAGCAAGTGAAGAAAGAGTGATCTGTTTGGATGATTATATTGGACCATGGGGTGAGTTCGAATAAAAAAATGTGCTCGTTTGTCGTCGCTGTCAAGGGTCGATTGGTGGTTTAACGTCGCTTCTATTGAAAGCTGGTCGCACGGAAATACAGAAGTGCATTCGAGCGAGTTAACACTAACAGTAGCGGTATTTGTATCGTTGTGAACGTAAGGGGTCGAGCATTTGTGCCACCGTCGACCAAATGCTGCGTGGGGAAAAACCCAATCACGTTAGCAGTTGGTTTTAAATAAGTTGTCAACCATGGAATCAGGTGTACTGTATAAGTGGAGGGGACAAGAGCCGACTCGTATCCCTTTTAGAATCACTACTAGTCTCTAGTGGGCATGCATTATAACCAGTTTGACTATGCCAATCATTTTTTTTTCTAATGCCCACTTCTGTATGCTTTTTGTTCAGTGAAGTTGAGCACCACACACAAGCAAATCGCATCCGTTTGTTGCAAATTTGTGTTTTTATTTGTATATTACTGTGTCATGTGGGTCCTGGAGGATGAAAGTACGCATGCTAAGTTTTTCTGTAATCTAGCCCAAAATTACTAGGTTACCAGTGTAAGCCATTTGCCAGTATAATAATTAATCTGTTTATAAATCTTAGCATGGTAGCTTGTTTTATCTATATGCTGATTACTATACAAACAAGCTATACAAGTTTCGAGGGGGCTCCAGAAGTTAGGGACCCGGTGTCGGTTTTCGTACCCCCTGGCAAAAATTCTCTCACGGTGCTCATGATTGAGATCATTCAACGGTGCTTGGTGCGCTCACACTGGAGATGCCCGAGATACTGGTCGTACGTTACTGTCACCACTGAGATATGTGGTTAAATATGACTGCTACATTCTATGAGGGCGATTGTAATTCCGCGCTGCTAGTTTTGTGTTTTGGTGCCTCCATTCTCGAGTTACTTCTTTTTTTTGCCTGCGACCGGGAACTCCCGGGGTGACGTCGCTTCCTTGCTTTATTTTTCAGATAACGCGTGAGCGATTTACTTTCCAACCGTTCGGTGTGAAGAGTTAACCAAAGCGCGCACGACGCCACCCTACGTGATTTGCTCGTGGTTTGTTCGACGAGGCATGTTGGTTAATGATTGTCGTAGTTGCTGTTCAAGCAAATTTGCCTGGTGTGCGTGTGCATGTTCATCTCAGTGCCCCCCACCCCGTGCGCGGGTGTGTGTGTCTTCGTGTTTGCGTTCGACGTGTAGGTCTTTTGCGAGTGTTCGTTTCAAAGAACGGTTGGTCTCCATCTCCTCCTCAAACCGCGACGCCGGGTCGCACCCATCGTACAAAGTTCAGTCGAGGTCGAACGCGGTGACGACTGTTTCCAGCCGGACACGCAACTTGGGACTTGTACAGGATCTTTCTGTTTTGACCAAGACATCGAATGAATGCTGAAATGTCTTTGCAATCGTTGTAGTTTTCGTTTGCAGATGTATGACTATTGCTGTTCAGTTTCCAGATTTTACGTTCGGGTTGTTTGATTTTAATATTTTTAATAGATTTATTAAGATCGGAAGAGTAGCTTCCTTGTCCGTTTGCTTGTTTAAGAGTTACCAGTTAAGTTGGGAGCAACGTCCTGCATTTGTTAGCAAAGCAGTGGTTGGTTAGTTTTGTTGCGACGTCTTGTACTTAGCTGTGACGCTCCTTCCAAACGTCAACTGTCGGCTTACGATCGGGTGTCAAGTGAAAGCCCGTGCCCTTCCTTCCGCTTAGCCACTGGAAGTTTCTGTGACCATTGTTAAATTGGGGGCGTTGATTTTTTAATACGGTAGATGTAGAAATTATTTTTGTAGATTTTATGAAGTTGTTGTAGAGTCGTCAGTGTAGCGGATTGCGTAGTAGATAAGGAGTTAGATGTTTGCAAATAGTTCAAGACGTAAGTGCGTAAATGTAACTTTTTAGGGTCTCAGCAGGTTTTGCCGATTGTTTTTTCACGTGACTCTCATTCTGATTAATAACTAACAAAAATTTTCGATTGTACTCAAAACTGGCAAATCGATGCTTCGCTCGTCGCATTGCTGCCCAGCACCAGTCAATATTTGCTTTTCGCGATTTCTGCCACTTACCGAGTTTTCCTTCCGTCAGAACCTGGTTGTTTTGTAGTTTCTCTGTTTGGGGGCGTTTTGGAGGTGCTACTGTATTATCTGTCAATGGGCGCTGCGATGACTTGCAGCGATTTATCCGCGTCTAGAGGACGCCAAAAGCCTTGTCACTGGCAGTGTGTTGTCTCGCTCAGCAGCCCTTGATGTCCCGCCTCGTTTCCTGCGTTCGCATCGCGCGTTGTTGTTTGCGGCCGCGGTTGATCGCCGGACGTGCAAACCGCAGATTCAAGGACGCGTTTGACTGTTGCACGCACGCACGCACCCTTTGCTGTCGCGTGCAGCGCGCACGCCAAAAATCTTCGAACGCCACGGTGAATTTGCGCGTTGCGCCTATACCGGCGTCCAGCGAAAAGAAGCGACTGCTGAAGACTCGTCGCGTTCTCACCGTGCGCCTGAAACGTGGCTGGGCGCCTGTCCCTTCATTGTCTTTGTCTTGCATTAGGCAATTGCTCTCGATTGCGTTTCTGGAAAATGCGTGCTGGTGGGGGAATCCCCTATCGCACATCAGCTTCGAACAACTGAAAGCGGATTTGACGTCTGATCGCCAAAACTTTAAGGTTGATTACCGGAACCAATATCTGCTCACCAAACCTCGCACGTGATTATCCTATTTCTGTCATGAGCCGATCGCAGCGTGTGTCTTGCGTGTGTCTGCATCTAACCAGGCGCTGTCAGTCTTTCGCTCCTCGCGCCCTGCCCAGTTTTGTGTGGCACTGATTTCGCACGTTAACGACGACGACGACCGCTAAGCTTTATTTAAGTTTTGTTTCTTATGCATACGTACATAATATATAATGTCTACGTCTATTCGACTAAAACAATGTGCTTGGTTTGTTTGTAAAAAGCTTTAGGTATAACGTGGTCATCTCTTCTGTGATCCCATGGTCGTGGTCCATAATGCTCATAGCTGTAAAATAAACTTCTGTTTTACTGTTTTCTGCTGTCAATATGGATGTCATGTGCCTGGTTTCGAGCAACTCTGTGAAAAGGATTCTTCGCCGAAAAGTCCTGGTGAACTTTGGAAACATTGTTGAATTTTAGGCGGAGAAACTTTTGCCTGGCTATTGTCACAACCAAGTACAAATAATTTTTATCGGCTAATATGGTTAAACTAGTGGTTCTCAACTGTTTTTTGGCCCACCATGAACCATCTTTTTTTTTTAAAAAAAAGATCACTTTGCTATGCTGAGACCTCACGAGCACCTAGTCAAAACTGTATTGCACGTAGGTGGTCTTGGATATTTTATTGTACAGTAAAGATTACATGGAATGGGACCGTTCGGCGATGCCGTTTCGGCGATAAATCGGTTGCAAGACATGATATTTTTGATGGGAGCGCTTTTTATGTAGTTTTTTCGAAAAATTTTTGGTTTAGCTTTAGGGCAAACAAACATTCTTTGTAATCTAACCTTTGAAGTATAGCAAAATTCGGCTATATCGGTTTTCGACTACAACGACAGTTCGCCTATAACGACGCTTTTTCTTCGGTCCCGGCAGAATCCCAATCTTCCACGTGCATTAGAGTGCGACTAGAACGACTTCGGCTATATCGTCACTTCGCTCATAGCGACGGTTTTTGTCGGTCCCCGCAGAATATTGTGTTCGTGTATAACGACAGTTGCAAGTTTTCTTCACAGTTGTAAAGTTTATGCAACAAACCTTTCATGACCGATAACCAACGCATGAACAGTGGGTGTGACGTAACAATGACATCAGGGTGTCGAAGGAAATCGTTACATGTTTTACTGTAATGTACTGCATTAGGGATTTTTGGGGATGGTTGCGACTGTAGTCAATTCGACCGAAACTTGGTGCAGCAGTGAGTAGAATGTCGAGTAAAAGAAGCAGTAGTCCATGGTGGAAAATTCTCTAACAAAATTCAAAGCCTATGCTAGATAAAGCTGTCTCAAGAACAGCACAAAGAAAACTTAGCGACTTTTTTGCAAGAGTATCATGCAGTACTGTACTATATCCTCTGTACAGCATACAAATACAGCTGCCAGTGTTTTCAAATTCTTGTTTGTGTTTTTCTTATCAGAGTATTCGTGAAAACACGATACAGTAAACGACAATCCAGTAAGCGACAAATCAGAGAACACTTGCAAACCTTGCCAGACTCTGGCCTTCAGCTGAAACGCCATTTTAGGAACGATTTTTTGTGGTTTTCTCCGGTCCTTTGAAGTGCCGGCAATTCTACTCTATTCCAAAAACACACGTTTTTCGTATAAAACATTTGCGACCACCATCGCCGAACTGTTCTAGACCCTAGATTACAATTTTCAGGAACGTTTTGTCAAGGATTTTTGGAACTCTGCGGACCACGTTGAGAATCACTGGGTTAAACCAATTTTGAAAGTATAATTCACAGTTTTAGATTTTATCTAGCTAAATTCGAGCAAGAAATAATGCATTGCACAAAGGCCCAGTCGTAAGTGAGGTGCTCTTGTGAAATATATGGTGAAACGAGAGTCACTGTCTATTGAAAGGAATCCTTCACACAGGACCGTGGCCAGGGGGGGAGCGAACCCCCTACAAAATTTATCGGCCCCACTGGAAAAATGTGTTGGACATGGTTCTTAAAAAATTGGGCCCCTCTCAGAAAACTCTTCGCCCCACGTGGTATCCCAAGCTGGTTACGGGCCTGTTTTCACAGCTAAGAATCA
>Ga0210059_1014159_pt1 | contig 11828 bp, 10 predicted proteins | sample Ectturendosymbi2_FD_188042 | JGI IMG/M metagenome (GOLD analysis project Ga0210059, IMG submission 188042) | Ecteinascidia turbinata endosymbiont from Florida, USA - Sample 2 (SPAdes) (version 2) | ecosystem: Host-associated > Tunicates > Ascidians > Unclassified | place: Key West, Florida... | reverse complement strand
GCTGCAACAAGTCTTACGTGTTAGCTAACATTAGTGTTAACAATGTGTCCGTGAACCTGTGGTTCTGCCTTCAACGCAGTTGCAAAAAGTGTCTGTAATCCTGTGATTCCACCGGCTGCAATGCTTGTAAAACGTTAAGTTTTGTCTGTTTTTTTTCAACCTGCGTTATGCAGGGTGTGTGGGTTATACTGTGGACTTCGTGTCTGGTCACAAAAAATAAATTAAATACAGTAAAAGAATATCCAGCTTCCATGGCTGCCCTCAGCGCTGCTCGTTGATAACGTAAAGGGCAAGCCATCGCGCCATAATAATTTCGATTCCTGTTTCGTCAAAGTCTATTCATCGTAAGTCCGTGTTTGCTCAACTCAGATAAGGAATACAAAACTGTAATGCAAAGGAATGTCAAGCGAAACTGCAGGTAGTTTCCCAAGCAATCACAGTGTTTAATTTTCTGCGCTGCTGCTTTTCTATTAACCCCGCATCTAAATTTAGCAGTGGAAAATTCCATGCCAGAAATGTGTGACTTTGGCCACGTAGCACGAAAAACGAAATGTTTTGCAGAAAATGACAATGTCCAACTTATGGGAAATCCATGTGACTTATTACAATTTTGCTTTGAGTGAAATCAGTTTCTAGGCTTCGAAGATGAAATGATTTCATTTGATATCAGGCGCTTTTCAGCGAAATATTCCTTTATTCATGGGAAAGATCGCGAAACATGATCATAAAGCCAAATGAACTAGTTAGTCATTTTCAAAATTACACGCAACCTAATATTGCATACTACTCTCAGTGGTTCAGTTATACGCACTCACCTTACACAGTGAGCTGGACGAAAAGACAAACCCGCGAAGTGCTTTAGAGCATTTGCAACAATCAATCACTACTTTTTCAATGATATCAATATCGGAATACTGTCATACTAGCAAATATAGCTTAACACATGATCTGCATTTAGATGTTTGGTAGCTGGTTGCTGGAATATTTTGACTGGACTTGTGGAACATTTTTTTTACAAAATTTGAAGACAATCGAAATTATGTATTGTTATATGTGGCAAATGGCAACGATTTTTCTTTTCGTTTGCATTAACAGCAAACGAAGCATGGTTCGTTTTATGTCTCTCAATAAAAGGAAGTCAGTGCGAACTGCTCCAAAATGGCAATGCACTGGTGCTTGACGAGAATTCAAGTACTTAGATGTGGTATTCATGAGTGACCGAAGACGGAACAAGGAGATTGAAACACGGATTGGTAAAGCAAATGCAGCTCTGCGTGAGAGCCATCGCTCTGTGATCACAAAAGAGAGCTTTGAAACACCACATACTGTCAGTTTATAATTTGATCATTTTTCTCATCCTTACTTATGGTCATGAATCTTGGGTATTTCTGCAAGAATATTATCCCAAGTGCAAGTGGCAGAGATGCTTTTTTTGCGAATATTTAACGATGCGACACTTCGCGACAAATTGCGGAGCTGTGAAATTCGTAAAGCACAGTATTTCCTACCACTTTTCCGAATCGCAGAGCAGATTTGCGTTGCCTGCGTTGCCTAGGCCATGTGTCCAGAAAAGAATATCTAATCAAGCCCTCTTGGCTACACACATATGAAGGGGCACAGAGGTTCTACAAGGACCAGATGTGGTGACTACTTCCACGACCTTGCTTGGTCTCGTCTAGTAGGTGACGTATTTCGATCCCTCCCATGGTTGCACTGCCCCTCAAAACCTCCCATGAGGAAAAGCGGGCATGAAAATGAATAAAAAGTTTTCGTCGATTTAGGACTTTCTCTTTTGCAACCTAATTAGTACTTTATGAAACCCCTAGCGTTCGATATTAGGAAGGATATTTTTAATGAAATCAATTTATTATCTTGAAATATCTGAAAAGTCAGTGCATACGAAAACATACAAGAAAATGCTGCTTTTATGTCTGGTGTATGGACATCTCACTGATGTGCGGCAAGCCCGTAACGCCATAATATTTTCGGTTACTCTATGATCGAAAATCGACTTTTCGGGGCCACATGTTCTGTTTTCCCGCTGCGCACATGGTGCATACACAGGCAGCGATCGAAAGGAATGTTCCCTCGAAGAAAAGCTTGGGCTATTTAGGAAGGACCAAAGCTTTTAAATTTCTGCGCCGCTACCCCTCGAGTTAATACACAAAAATAGAATCACTTCAAATTCAATGCGATGGCGTGCGAAGGTGCTTGACGTCATTGCCACAGTACGTGAAACAAAACAGCTTGCAGAAAATATCGTTGTCAAAATACAGTGAAATTCAGATGATTTCAAGCGAAATATACTTTTCGTAAAACTGCGCTTAAAACTAGAGTAATGCGCATTTCTGCGTTTGTGCAAAAATGCAATAACCTGTTTTACTGAGGATAATAGTGAAAGTTATATCCGGAACTGTTTCATGGTAATAACGATGTTGAAAAGAAGCTGTTGTTCCTGATTTAATTAATTTTGTTATGATTTCTCTAATGATACAAATTTGTGATGAAATAACAAAACAAGCAACCGAATGTAGCTCGCATACATGTTTGATGCTGTCCTAGAGATAAAAATAATGAACCTGCTAACGGGTGCTAACGTTTATATAATTGCTAGCAATACTCATTCTCTGGGTCTATAAAACAACCTTTGAATGGTCATTTTGATTTCATTTTCAACTCAGGTTTTTTATTTACTCCTACCATGAATGTGCTTATGTGTAGGAAAGTTCAAACATAAGTTTTGTAACAAAATCATAAAAGTACTGCACAGGGGCTTTACAATTCCTGATGCCAGCAAGAGCAATATGCGTGGTCACATAAAATAACAGCCTGCTTCCTCGTGTTAATCTTGAACACTGTGCTCGCTACTGCACTGCAAGGATATACGCGCTGACTTTCCTCGGACGTGATAAGATATTGTTCTGCTTATTCCAAAAATAATATGTTAAAAGCTGATAGGCCACAAATTCCAAACCAATTGCAAATATTGGAACCAAAGCAAGTTTAAAATGGGTTGTGAAAAGCATTGAAAAAGTTAGACGGAGCTGATGTGAACTGACGTTATGTGTGTTAATATTGCTGCGCATGAACGAAGAGACAAAGCAATATATTTGGTAATCAACATCACTAAAAAGCACAGGGGACCTCGCTGAAGGACCTCAAGGTTCTCATTGCATCCGGCTCAATAGCAAAACTTCCCATCACTGCATCTACATGCGCAAATCCACGATTTGCACATTATGAGACCAACGTAATGCAGAGCATGTTGAGCTGGCTCAGAAGACTTAAGGTGATGGAGCAGAGAAAAAAAATACTACTGCTTCCAGGCAATACAATTTTGTTCGCTTGCAAGTTTAGCAATTTAAAGGTCACTATGATCTCAAGAAATGCTTGTATCCGTGAACTTGGCATACAGTTGTATGAAACTGAAATGCAAGTGTTTCCCACGCACAGAGTATTTCAAAATTCAAAATTAAGTTTTTGAAATGATGAAATAAACATACTGTAGAGTTTCAGGGAAAAATACATTTTTAAATTTGCAACCCACTACGCAGACTGTTCAAGAACACATGTTACAGACATGAATGCTCTTAGTGTTTACAGATCATACAAACTAAGCCTGTGAATGCTTCAAGTACAGGCAGTAAAGATGGGATGTTTGCGAAGGGTCTACGGCGTGACACTTCGCGACAAAGTGCGCAGCTTTGAAGTTCGCACAGGAAAACCCAGTGAGTATGAGCTTGATTTAAGCTTTGATTAACGTTAGCTTTCAAAATGTAGTAAGTTATTTTTTGATGATTTAAAACCAAAGTGCAAGGATATGCAAAAATGAAGGCGGTTGGTTGGTTTTCCATCGTGTCTGTAAAGCTTTTATTAAGATGCTATAGAGCTAGCAAAATGCATAGCTTCAAGCTATAAGGCTGGCATGAGAAATCCCTCATGTTCTCAGTCGCAAAGACCAAGAGAAACGAATCATCGAGGTATGGTTATTGTTTCAAAGAAGGTGAAGGTAAACTAATATGCTGTGCAGGTGGCTGAAGCAGATGGTTTAATCTTAGCTGTGTTGAAATAACAGAGGTTGGAAACGATAATCTTCTTCTAAACAAAAAGTCCATTTGGAATGGTCAAGATTGTCAATTAATGCAGATAAAGTATCCAGTACCAACTCCCATTTGTTTCACATGATACAAAAATATTGACGTTTTCACATGACACACAAGCTTGAGCTATTCAGGGTGATAACTTTCACGTGCTATAAAATTCACCTGCTTCACGAATTTAAAATTGTAAAGGTAATATTACAAAATTTTAAGGATTTTTTGTTTTTCAAAATACATTTGTACTTTTTGAAACGCTTAACGTTCGATATTACGAAAGATAATCTAAGCTTACAACAGTTCGTTTAGCTTGTATTGTCCTAAACGTAACTGGATGCAAACGCAGACAAGAAAATGCTGTTTCCATGGCTGGGGATGGAGGAAATCATTGAATCATGCTCACTGTGGCAAGCTCGTTAACGTCACAAGAACTTCAGGTCGTCTTTGTTCAAAAATCAACACTTTTCAGATCAACGCGATTCTGCGTTCTCGGTACGCAAATAACAAATGCAAAAGTTGTGATCTGAAGCAATTTTTCGGCCAAAGAAAACTGTGGCCTATTGCGCGAACGGTCAAAGGTTTTAAATTTCTGTGCTGTTACACGTCGAGACCCTCCACTGTTAACACAATTTCATACTATAGCTCGCGAAGGTACGTTACATCTGCGAAAGCAAGGGGAGATGAGCGTCACAGACCAATCGTGACACTCCAAAATGAGTGCAGGAACCGCCTATTGACGAAACGGAAATGAAAATCATTAGCAAATACCCTTGCACAAATTGATGTAACCATTACATGATCAAATATCTCGTCATTATCTGTCATTTCTAGCTATCACATGATCAAATATCTCGTCATTATCTGTCATTTCCAGCCATTACATGATCAAATATGTGATCATTATCAAATATCTCGTCTCGTCATTATGAGTAAAATACAAAAATTAACTATTTGCACAACGCGAGACCAACGAAATGTGAAACTTTTTGAGCTGACCTAGAAACCCTCAATCTGATAAAAGAAAGTTCATGGTATTGTATCCTTTAATGCCAATCACTGTTGGGTCGGGAGTGTGAAAGACATGTCAAAGAACAAATTTTGATGCCGTAATTAATATATGGGTTCGTTACGGACACCAAGGTAAGTTATCGCAAAATCTTAATGTTTGTTTAAACTACCTATATTTTACCCGGTAGTCAACACAAGAGAATATCTTTTTGTAAATATGATATTTAATTCAGAACGTTAAGCATTTCACAAACAAAAGTACGATAAATTAACGCTGTCAAAAGAACACTGATTATTTGGCTAAATAAAGTACCCTTTCAGTATACAAGGTCCGTTCGAGCAATACAGGTGCTTGAACCATCACTTCGAAGAACGATCGTACTTATGTCGATCGTACTGATCATAACAACGTTCAGATGAAGGTCAAACGTACCGAACAAACGTTGAGCTTGTAGAACAAACGAACAGAACTTCGTAGTGTTTGTAGAATGAACGAACAGAACTTCGTAGAGTAAGTAGAACGAACGAACAGAACTTCGTAGAGTTTGTAGAACGAACGATCATAGCATGGTACAGGTGACCAAGCGTACATTTTTTCAGTTCCAACGTTGAGATCCATCTTCGAGACCACGAGGTAGTCTGAAATCTGTGGGCTTCTTCCCAGTATATTTATAAGGTAACGGGTTCTATCTTGTATTGCTACCACCAACAAAGTGCATCATTTTTAGTTTATTCTTTATGTCTGTGATTCCAAGGTGTTCTTAACGGGAAATTTAATTACTTAGTTTACTTATGATAGCTTCGGTTCTACACTGTTCTGGCGCGTTTCGCAATTGCCGGTGCATCCTGATTTCGTCTTGTCATTCGCTGCATGCATCGCATCGTAGAACCACCCACTTCCTTAATTAGAGTTGGCTTGAGGGCTCCGTTTTGTAATCTCCTGTCAGTCTTGTACCTCCCGGTGCTTTGCTCTTCGTGCTTTTAATCTTGATACTCTCTCGTCGGCTTCCTTCAGCTCGCTAATTAAGCTTCCCAGTTAATCTTGCTTCATCTCTTGTTTTCCAGGTCCTTGCATAGACTTTGTTTGCATTTCAGTTCGTCTTGCAGCATTTGTGCATTCTGCTGATCGTTCCATCACGGGTTTATCATAAGGTCATTGCCTTGCTGCTTAACATACATATTGTCTCATAAGAATCGCTCACTACGTTCTCCTTTATGTCATTTGCTGCATATGTATCATAGGCTTTTTGTTTTGTGTCGTTTTTTATTGGAATTTTTGTCAAATAGTGTAGTGAACAACACTTGCTCAAACAATGGAAAGAACCGTTTTGAAATTGTTTTTGCAACACTAAAAAACCCTTCAAAAAACTATACATGTTTTATTTCGAGACGTTTCGGATTATTCTTAATCCATCTTCAGTCAAAAAAAAAAAAACAAATTTTTTGCGAGAATTATGTTGGGGTTGCGAGAAAGGTAGGTAAAAGCGAGAATTATGCGAGAAGCGAGAATTATGTTGGGGTTTACATTTCTGTAAACTTGCCTTTTTTTGACTGAAGATGGATTAAGGATAATCCGAAACGTCTCGAAATAAAACATGTATAGTTTTTTGAAGGCTTTTTTAGTCTTGATGAAACTGTTAAGTCTATCCCAGTTTTATGCTCCAAAATTGTTTTTGTTGATGAATTATGAGCCAGGGGCGGATCCACATCAGCGAAAGCGAATTGGGACAACGAAGATTTCTTCTGTTCTGGGAAACAAAAACAACTCACATGAAACAGCAAATTATTCCATAAAAGCATGTGACTGGAAACCTGAACATCACTCGCATACAGGAAAAGAGCCTAAACAAATTGAAGCAGCCATGTGTTATTGCCTTGATGGTGTGGTGGCGATATTTGCAAATCCTGAAATAGCAGGCTATGTTAATTAATGGACCTTACTGTGAGGAAGGGTGTGCATGTCGAGGATGAAGCTGATAGGCTGCTCCCCGTGCTTCATTAAGGCATACGTACCAAAATCAACTGCTCAGTATACCATATTGTCTCGAAAACTAAACACCCTTCTGAGAGACTTCAAAGCACATTTTGGAAACCACGCTGCTGCTGATCAGGGGAAAGTAGTGACCACCCACGATCTAACTGAAAACATAAATCAAAACCGAACTACATTTCCATTACAGCAACAATTTTGCAGCAAATCATCTTCCATCATGAACGCCTTATTTGAAACAGAGATTTACCAACCACCAGCAACGATTCCTTGTGGCAGCGGTCACTGATTGATTAATTGCTGCATCGTTTCAGTTGACTTCGTCCAATCAAAGAACCCTTATGCATTGCATAAACTGGTGAAGGTGATAATACATGTCCGATCGCGAGGCGAACAACAGCACTGACTTCAACTTCCTTGATCAAAGTCTTTAATTTCACATGTTTCATTTAACCATACCCTGAAAGAATCAGCGCGCTTTTGTTGAGAAGCGAGAATTATGTTGGGGTCTCAAAATTGAAGTAAAACCAAAGTTCAGCTACAACAAAACCGCTCACATTGTTTCGAAAAAAAGAGATTGGTGGAATAAAATGAAGATGCGAAATATATAAAGAAGGTTGTGTAAAAGAAACAGATGAAGAAAATAGACAGTCGAAAACAGGAAGACTACTTCCCAAATTTGGTCTAGAGCTTAATTTATAATCTACGGCAGTGGAGGGCGGTTTGTCTGATATAAACTTACAATGTGAATTAAGGTTATTCTGCAGTAAATATTCGTCGCCGAATCAGCGTCGGCGGAACTGCATCGCTAAACTGTCCCATTCCACAAGGCAGCCGCCTATTTCGCCTAAAGGTAGAGCCGGCACTGAGTTTTGACAACAGAAAAAATATGGCATCAGTGATCAGTGTTCACTCTGTTTGTTTTGGAACAGCAGACCACCGTTGCTGTTGGTAATGCTTGCTTCATCGATCCCTTTTTACATAAAATATTATTTCACGCCCATGTGCTGTATGAACATTTCTGTAAACTTGCCTTTCGACAGAATTTAAACTTTTTCTATTTCAAATACTTTTGTTTTATTGCCAATTCCTTGTTCATTTATGATAACGAGTCAGTAAACTTTCATCAAAAACCCTGTGTTCGTATCAGTTCCTTTGGCCGAGTTTGGAAATAGCGCAAAAATATTTTGCTTAGCGTCACTGAGAGTCTTTGCTCAAGCAGAGTGTTTGGTTAATGCTACCAGCGACTACTGAAACACCAGAAATTGATAACGTTCAAGTTTGTATTTCGTTTTACACTTGGCAAAGGTGACAGAGGGCTTTCTGTTGTTCGGTGTAAGAATTCATTTAACTTGAGTTGATGCCAACAGCAAGGTAACACAAGTAGTTCCCGGCTTTGTTTGAAATATTTTTGCAAGACTTTCATTTCGTAATTCATTAAAATGGTAAACTATCACGAAAAAACGTTTAGAAACACTCACGTCTACATTCCAGGAATATTACTACATTTGAACCGAACTGTCTAACTTTTCTGCATTGCTCTCCAGTTTTACCTATCCAGCAGAGGCTTTAACGGACAACGCCGATGCACACTATAAATCCATGAGTTACTACACTCAATACCTCCGGTGAAGAAGTATTGGGTGTAGTGCGCCTGCACATCCTGAGTAAAACAAATTGCGGTAGTTGCAACAGATTCTGTTTTCGATGACGACTATATCAGCCATTGACAATCTGCCGCTTCACCATTTGGAAGTACTCTTTTATTGCAGTAACTACCTTAATTACAGAAAAAGTATATTCTTTAATATATGGGCCAACTCTGGCTGTTAAAAAACAAAAAACAAATCACCGACATAATACCTGCCTATCAATGTATACTTTACATTTGAATAATGGTTATAGTGAAAACCATCAAATTATTAGAGCATCGGTTAGGAGCACAAACCTTCTTGTAGCAGATTTTAAATATCCAGGAATTTTTTCTTCCTTTCTAACATGAAATACATAAAGTAAATTGCAGATTTCCCAATGACCACAAGCGCACTTTTCAGAAAATTTTCAATACCAGGAAGTATGTTGGCATAACAGCCTCTTGAACGTCCACAAAAGTCATCCCAATTTTGCACCTTTTCAGATATTTTGCAACATCTAATTTGTTAGGCTATACCTCGGAAAACACGACGTCAATCTGGGTGAGAATGATGCCATAACCTTCGTTTTGGTAGTATTACTGCACATGATGCAACTTTTAACCACATGAACATAATAAGGCTTACATCGCTTAAATCTGACTTTCACCTCTCCTTCGGCGAAGAAGAAGATCCACAAATTTATTTTCTCTCTCTTCGATGGACGTCGAAACGACGAATCCGATCCATCATCGTATCTTTGGAGGTGGGATTGTTCGTGGCTGTACAGTCCTATGCGTGATAGACATGTACGGCCACAGGTGGAACACAGATAAGCGGGGTTGCTTACTCTCTTCCGAGGAACAAGTTCATGCCGTCGGTGACGTCTCTCACTTTCATTTTTATCCTGCGTTGCTTGCATGGAGAGAATGCCAGTAGTACAAATGTCTCGCCAGCACTTGCGATCCGCTGTTAATGTTTCCAATTGGTCAAGGGGAATTGCATTCTTCTTAAGTGTTGCCTTCAGACAATCCTTAAAACGTTTGTACTGTCCCCAGCAGATCTTCGTCCCTCTTTTAACTCACCATAAAGCACACGTCGCGGCAGTCGTTTATCCGGCATTCGGATGACATGCCCTGTCCATCTGAGCTGGCGCTCAGCAATGATGGCGTCCATCGAAAGGCAGTGGGCACGGTGACGAATCTCTACATGGGGAACTTTGTCCCACCAGTGTAGTCTAAGCATTCTTTGAAGGCAGGAAATGTGGAATTGTTCAAGAGCCTTGATGTGACGGCCATATAGGACCTAGGTCTCGCAACCATAAAGTAGCGTTGACAAACAGACAACTTTGGAAACAGCCATCTTGTTCTTGAGGCTCAGGTTTCTGTTCAAAAGTATTCGTCGTGAGAGTCGTCCGAAAGCAGATGAAGCAAAGCGTACACGACGCTGGATGTCGGGTGGTAGATCAAGCTTATTGTTTGGGACAGTGCCCAAATATACTGTTGCGATCGGAAATCCCTAGCGGCATGTGCGCAAAGGTTCGCACTGTGGCAGCAAAAAACGATAGAGATCACCCGACGAGATCAATCCATTTTTGCTTGTTCGCGCCACATATATATCGTGTTTTTCTTCACGAAAATCCCGTTCATGGTGAATCACACATTTAACGCAGCGCAACCGGAGAGGTTGCAACAATACAAACTCATCCACATTGGCGATGGGGCAGTCTTTGATTGTGAAAATTTCGAAACATGTATCCTCAATTCAAAGAAGAGGTAGATGAAGGATTTCGTGTGCAATGAAATTAGAGTAGATATGTGAGAGCACAGTCCACGATCCACTATCTTGGCACCAAGAAAAGAAATCCGATGGTAAGGAAGATTCATGACAATCGGCTTCACTGGATGTTGCAGCATCATACAACATACCCAGAAATTGGGAAGTGCCAGCACACTGATGCTGCATGGATTTGATTTTGGTGTTGCCATCGCCTTGAGCAGGGTTTCTCAACCTGGGATGCTAGCACGCCCAGGGCTTGCTGAAATCCATTTCATGGGGTGCTGGGGAAGGTCACACACGTGGCGGTGAAAGGTAAAAGGTAGATATTCTGCACTTGTCTTGCTTTATGCTTATAGTAACCAGGTGTTAGCCAAAGGTAGGGGGAGCTGGACAGCTTCGGCGTGACCAAAAGGGTTGCTGAGGTAGATAAAGGTTGAGAAACGCTGACCTAGAGGGTTGCCACACCAAGGCTAATGGGCTACCTCCACCCAGAACCCACATGAGGGACCACGTTTTTTTGGCCTCTACCTATTGACCAACCTGGCTTGGGTCAATGGTCAGTGGTCAGTGGTTTATTGCTTCATATGACTCAGCCAACAAGCAAAAGCATCATAAAAGCCATTGCATGCAGTAAGCCAACCATTAGCGAACATTAGAGCAAATGAAAACACAATGGCACAATAGTTGATCAGTGTAAACAAAGAGGGGCGCTGTGTCATGTAGGATTGGCGAAAGACCGTGGCGGTCGTCTAGTCAAGCATCCCATGTTTATCATTTTTTGATAAGTGTTAAGAAACAACCGTTGGACATCAAATAAGCATAATGAAAATAAAAACAAAAAAACGAATGAACGCAGAACATGGTGAAGAAAATGTACAGGTGAAACCGCTTGCCTATGTACACAGATGAGTGGATCGAATTTAAGTGAAACATTTTGGTGTGGTTAGAATATTTTTAGCAATATAAAAAAATTAAAAAAAGTACTAATGAAAAAGTAAAAAAGTTACAAAAACTAATTGAAGAGGTACAGAAGAAAAAAAGCAAAACAGAAAAAATCAAAGGATGTACTTATATGTCGAGAAGTATAGAATGTGCACACAGAAAATATGAAAAAGTACGTGTTCACAAAAAATAAGCAGAGTGACAGAATACTAGAATACACAGTATTTTGTTCTGAACAAGGGAAATGTTGCTAAGGTTCATAATTGGGAATTTTTTTCATGTAGGAGGTGTTTCTTAAGTTTCCATTTAAAGGTAAAGGTGGTTGAAAATTTAATATCGTCTGGTATTGAAGACCATACTTTTGGGCCTATGAATTTAAGA
>Ga0210059_1014158_pt1 | contig 11830 bp, 4 predicted proteins | sample Ectturendosymbi2_FD_188042 | JGI IMG/M metagenome (GOLD analysis project Ga0210059, IMG submission 188042) | Ecteinascidia turbinata endosymbiont from Florida, USA - Sample 2 (SPAdes) (version 2) | ecosystem: Host-associated > Tunicates > Ascidians > Unclassified | place: Key West, Florida... | reverse complement strand
GCATGGGATCCAGATCCATACGTCAAAACATGGCTTGGAAAAGGGAGAAGAGCAGCTCACTCAACAAGTGGCATGGCTCGTCAAAAGCCGAAAGAGGATAATTACTATGAACCTTTGTGGAAAGCTTCTAAATAATGTTCTATATTTGTTTTGTGGTAATCTCTTGACGTGCGGGAAATGGTGGAGGTTTTACCTTTAGACAACTCAAGCTGCATTGCCTAACCCACTTTCGAAGTTAGTGAAACGTAGCCTATAACACTTTTTGCTTGATTTTGAAATGGCTATTTTCAAAATGCGCAATACATTTTTTGTGTTTTTAAGATGTAAAATAGGTGGTCGGCAAAAAGTAGACGTGTTCTTGATTGCTTTTTTACAATTATAGCTGAAATTTCGGGACGGTAGTGATAAATACTAGATCGTCCCGGTAAGAAAATTATTCTACTTTCACCACTGGATATCACAAACAACAAGGCATTGCTAGTTGCTTTGTGCTGAATTGTAATCGAGCAAAATTTGATGAACTGTAATCATGGGCGTCGAAAGGGAGGGCAGGGAGGGCTTGGCCCCCGCCGGGATTTTGAAATTTTAAGCAAAAAAGGTTGTTTTCTCAGTTTTGAGTGGAAAAAAACAAATGATGTGGTCTAGTGATTACGCCACATAGCACATAACGTTGAAGTCGTGACAGCAATAGCGGAATGAACCTAGTCGAATTGAATCTCTATTGCTGTTATGCGCCGAGGGTCATTGGTTCAACTCTCTCTTTAGGTGGCTCAGGGAGACGCAGCATTGTGACTGCAATGCTAAAGATTCATTCCGACGGAGCCGATGTCACTGTTATACCCAGTTCTCGAGCAGCAGCCTTCAGATAAGGGAAACGATGTTCTTTTACAAAACCCGAAAACAGGGGTGTGCAACCCATGGCCAGCGGGCCGAAAAGTGGCCCGGAAGCTGAACTTTTGTGGTCCGTAGAAAGGGACAGATTTTCAAGCAAGAATTACGGTTTTTGAAAGGTATTGCCACGTCTGGATGAAAGGTAGAAACAGATATTTCGTCAAATTTGATAATTTTTAAGAGATACTTCGGTACTTACTGTAATAAAAACAATAAAAAGAAAATTGAGGGCCGAATTTTGCAGGGACAACAGCTGTAACCTAATGGTTAATAAGGCATTGGGTATGTCTTACGTGGGCAGTGGCGTAACTAGAGGTTTGAGCCAGGGGGGCAAAGCTTAGCTGAAGGGGGCCTACTAGCCAAAACTCAGAAAAACAAGTTAAGAAATGATAGTGAAGCTAAGGATGTCGTGGATGTCTATACTAGCTAAAAAAAACAAAAATACCCCGAAAAACGCAAAAAAACAACATTTGAAATAATACTAAATATCAAAATGTCAACGACAGGGGGTCCAGCTGTTACATTTAGGTTGCCAAGGGGGCGGCTCGTCCCCTTGCCATCTGTCAGTTACGCCACTGTCCGTGGGTGGTCACTGGTAAACGCGTTGGGTAACAAGCAGAGCTTGACACATGCAGCTGCGGGTCGTGGACCAATCTCGTTATGTGCATTTGGACCGGCAGTGCTGCATACGTTGTACACCCCAGCCCTAAAACATCACAGCTGACCAGTGGGGGGCAGTTTGGGGCGACTTCCCCCTCCCAAACACTGTGGCGCCTCCTTAAAATAGCGCCCCTCTGATAAAAATGCGCCCCTTTTTCGTGCCTATCGAAGTAGAAACAGAAGCAAAAATACTCAGTCTAAGCTAAACAATGCTTTACACTTCGTTGAACTTCAGTATTTACGTGACACACTTTGACCCAGCCTATTTCCGATTAGAATCAACATCGCTATTTTTCATACAAATACTCCTGTTCCCTTTTTCTTTTCCACGTGAAATCTGCCCAACAATCACAGACACGATCTCTTTCGCTAGCACGGTTCTGGACTTGTCGGTGGGCTGTGCAAAATAGGTCTGTTTTTGTTACAAGTTTATTTTTTCAATGCTTGGTAATTGTTTGGTGGCAGCTTTGGAAAGGAAAAGCAGTAGTGAAGATAGGAAGGCAATAAATATGGAAAACGTAGAACTGATGCAAGATTTTAGAAGCCTGCAAAGCGAAAAAACACTTTCAGATCTGCTATCCGTGCAGTCGGTGAGTCCGCTCCGCAGTACGTCTGTATCTTAGTTTTGCAACACCAAGGTAAGTGGACGTGGATGAGGCCAACTTTTGTTGGCCCAAAAGTGTGGTCTTCAATACCAAATGATATTAAGTCTTCAACCACGTTTACCTTTAAATGGAAACTAAAGAAACACCTCCTACATGAAAAAGATACACACTTATGAAGTTTTCTTCACCGTGTTCTGTGTTTGTTTTCCTAATTGTGCTTATTTCATTCAAATGTTGTTTTTCAACCCTTCTCAAAAACTTGAAAACAGGATTGGTTGACTAGATGACCGCCGTGGTCCCTCACCAATCCGATGTGACCCAGCAACCCTCTTTGTTTACATCGATCGGCTATTGCGTCATTGCATTTTCATTTGCTCTAATGTTCAATATTGTGGTTGGTCTGCTTAGTGCAATGGCTTCTTGTAGTGCTCCTGTTTGTTGGGAGTCATATGAAAACAAACCATTGTCATTGTCGGAACTAATGACCTTGATTGAACCATATTATAGCGTGTGAAAAGCTATAGCAACATTTGTACGTTAGCAGGGGCGCAACGGGGTTATATGGGCCCAGGGCAAGAAGCAAGTTTGGCGCCCCCATGTTCGAACCTGAGGTCTTTCGGAAACAAATATATTGTATGAAAGAAGTACTTGTGACATGTCGGGACTTTTCGGCGCACTACGCAGACAACTGGCGACCCTATAGTGGTTCGACGCCCGGGGATTGTGCCCCTTTTGCCCCCCCTCGTTACTCCCCTGTATAAAGGACACATTAGTGCTTTAATGTTTTGTGCGGTTTTACTGCGTAATTCCCAGTAATATTCCATTCGTTATTCAACGCAATGTACTTGTTTGCGAACAGTTCGACCGTCGACGCGATAGCCTGCAAACCTACATAACCGCAGTCGGTCACTGTTTCTTGTGGCGCATTCGAACGCCTAACGCTTTTGTTCGTCATCATTCTAATTCCTACTCTACATCGCACCCGTTACGTTACGTGTTTTTGACTTCACGCTCAAGTGTGTTGGAGCTTTTTGTTATATATGTGAATATAATCGAAAGAAGCATGGCCGTTGCGATCTGGGTTCGTTGAACAGTGTTGTAGCTGTGTTCAGTGGAGGAGTTATATTTGTGCTAAATTTTGGTAATCTTCAATTTTTGTAACCTTGAGTTTTGATCTTAGCAACAGTGCGTAATTTTTTCTTTTTGTTTCATATGTCGACTTTTGCGCAGAACTGAAGATGTGTAATACACGAAACTAGTTTCCTTACGCAATAAATTGCGATAGATTCGCTTGGTGTGGGTCACTGTTGGGGCTTTACAAATATAGATAAATACCTAATCGTTAATGTCAAACAGGCTTAGTGCAAGTAGCGTATTAAAATGCTACCGCAATCGCGTTTCATAGCGTTCAACGACATAAAATCCAAACATTTTTAAAACTCGTTGAGAGACTCCAGCGTTTGCATTATCAGTTGCATGCATCAACGAGTCGCTCAGGAATTAGACAAGATTCACGTCTTAGTCTGCATGTGCGCAAGTTTTGTAGACCTACTTCGGGAGTCGGTGTCTTAGTGCAAATTCGCTACTCCGCTTCGACTGAACGTGTGTTGTTGTACATCAGAAGAGTGTAAATATAAAAAGCGCAGTCACAATGACGGCCACGATGACTCCTTGCTCAACTGCAATATTGGTGGATAAATCATATATACTGCAGATTTTGCACTTATAGCATCGGGGTTTTCACAAACGATTTTGCAAGAAAGTTTTACGAGAAAATGGTGACTTTCATTCTAGGTAGAAATTTGGAATTTACTAAAAACAAACTTTTAAAACTTGTTAAATTCAATGAAAGCAGACTTTCTATTTGTCGGCTTAAATCGGAACATAATTCTTCAGAGAGATAAGTGCCAGAACAAGGCACATTTTATGGACGATGCTTTTTTGAAAACAAGGGGCATTATATATTCAAATGTTAAGAGTTGGTTCTTGTTTGCCCCCCCCATCAAAATTTCTGGCTACGCGCCTAGTTGGAGACCACCGCCTTAGTGTATATCAGGGTTTTTAAGGCGTTTTAGCAACCCGATTCGGCTTCTTAGAATTGAAAATCGGGTCCCTAGAATCAGAGCAGATTATCATCGGGTCATTAGATTCAGAGAAAATCGGGTCCATACCGGGTACCTAACATTTTCCTTAAAATAGAACCTGTGTATATCTTTCAAAAACTTATTAGATATAAAAGATTGTTTGGGATACCCATAGCGTTCTCAGTTATGTGTAGCTTGTGAAAAATAGAACCTATCTTTTTGGACTTGCTTCAATTTTTTTGTGAATTAATGATAAAAGGTGATTTCAAACTGTGGTGATTCCCTGAAAGATCGCATAGTTCAAACAACAAAAATAGCCACTTTCTTGGCCTAAAAAAGGTAACCACTTTTGTGTGATACTCAACGATTGTCGTGGAGAAGCTGGAGTATTTAAACAAGTTAAGACTTTTTGGCGCCCTCTTATTTGACTGCCTCTCCCAAACAAGGGCGTACGCAAGGGGTGGGTTTTGGGGTTAACCCCCCCCCCCCCCCCTTGAGCTTGCTATTTTACAAAAACTTTGTTATAAGGCGAGTGTATAGGGCTTGATTTTTTGCAAAAATAAGGTGAGTGTGTGTAGAAGAATATGCCTATTATGTCAACAAACTTCGCATGAAAACATGAATATGACGTCAAATTGTGACGTCACAAACAGCGCACATCAAATACAAATGACCACTATCTGTCACTGAATGAAACCACCCCCATGAAAATTTTCTGCGTACGCCACTGCTCCCAAACGCCTGGTCTGGTTCCGCCACTGCAACTGACTGACTGTCATAAGATGACTGTTGTGGCTGCTGCGTATGACTGGATAGGCAATGTGACGTAATAAAAATCTCTGGTAAGCCAGCACAGTTTGTACTGCAGCTGTGAATGAGAAAAGAAATTGATCGAGTTTTTCACCAGTTGCTACAATTCGAATGTATCAGCGCAATTTGGAATGTCACACGACAACAGTTTGAATGTTCAATTCGGACCAAAATTTCAGTGATAGTTTTACGCAAAACGTGAAGCTATCTCATCACGCAAAAGGGGTGGTTTCACGCGAAATATTTTAGATTCTTAGCTGTACGATAGTTAATCATTTAGGAGGTTCAAAGGTCCTGATGTCAATTCTCTGACGTCAAAGTCATACTGAGTTTTCAGCCGGGTCTAGACGACTAAATGCGGTGCACGGGTCAGCTTTCAGCGCCCCTTGACGTCATAAAATTGACATCAGGGTTTGAACCTTGTAAACGATTAAATATCTTACAGCTAAGAATCTAAAATATTTCGCATGCAACCGCCCCTTTGATATATTGGTCCGAATTGAACATTGAAACTGTTGCATTGCGACATTCCAAATTGCGATGACACATTCGAATTGTAGCAACTAGTGAAAGTACATGCAAAAGCTAGGCAAAAAGTTCCTTGATCATCTGTAAAAATCTGTACAATTTTTAATGACAGAAATTTATGGGCACAAAAATCTTCTGATAGCAAGGCATAAAATTGTCCAGTGTTGCACCTTGTTTTCAGTATAAATCACAGGTTTGTCAAAGTCTTTTCAAAATCCCGAATGCAGCGCACCCGATTGTTCTCTCTTTAATCATGTCTCATCACGTCTGGTCCCTGATACGAGCTGTAGGGGATTCTGGAGCATGCGCTGTCAGAGTTTTGAATTTTACAACGTCTTAAAACTCTCTACCCTGCTCAGGTCTATTTTGCCCGTATATGGCAAATGAACTTGAGGCGTGATGCAAGCGCCAAGCATACGACAAATGACCGTTTCAAGGTGAGCCTTTTGGTAGCTGAGTTTTTTGTGTTTTTTCGAGTAGCATTCTCAAAATTTTCGTAAGTTTTGTATATATAAAGTTAGGGGGGTTTGCCAGGAGCGGGCAAAGTTAACTTGAATTGTTCCAACAAGAAGCTAGTCAAAGACAACTTTGACAGTCTGTGGCAAAAATGTTTTGACATATTCATGTGGTGCCAAGCACGTTGGTTTGGCAGGCGTAACTCAGTTCAACGTTCGGTAATTGCTTGCCCAGCACCAGAAACCTTTCTCTTATGTATTTTCCTTTGGGAAGGAGGCGAGCTGAGTTTTCACTGCAAAGCTTGTGATCTATTTGTATGAGAAATTTGTTCCAGTTGTTGTCATTCAACACCGCGGAATTTTGAAAAATGCCAGAGCCTGCAAACATTTTCGAAGATTTTCAAATGCACAGGCCTGTGCAGGAGTTCCATTCTTGAATATTAGGTGAAATGTCTCGCTGTGACCAAAGTAACATGGCCTGGCAAAGCAACACGATCTTGCCTTCCGCTATGCGGCCCACCATCTACAGTAGACCAACATTTCGTGAATTGACATCAATATTTAGGGGGCCCCCAATCCCTGAATGGGAAAAGGTGCAATATGTGAACAATACAATACGTTGTAAAAGATACCATCGCCAATTGGAACTAATAAGTAGGCACTCTGTGCTCACTCATTGAAAGTGCTTCGTTGACATAAAGGTAGTTGATTCTTTGGCGTGTGGTCTGGTCGGCACTCACTAACAAGTTACTACTCCAAGATCTGAAAAAGTAAGGTATTCCATCCGCTTGTCTTCTTTCGGTTTCCGATGCGCATGCGGTATCCACGTCATTTGAACATCAGTCTTGCAGACAGTCCCGAAGGAAGTTATGAACTTGTTAAGTGGTGTCACGTCTCTAGCAATGATGAAAGTAATTAGATTTTAGCTTAGGATAAGTACTAACACCGGTTGTGTGATGCGCTACTGTATGGTTATCCATTTTCTGTGCTCTTGCGAATGACGATACAGCTGTGGTGAGGATAAAGTGCTTTGCCCCTCCCAATGTTGGTCGTGTGTTCTGTAATGTGCGATGATGTATAGCAAACCACCTTTTGTGCTCTTGTGATATGGACCATGAGTCCGCAATAAAACATTATTATAATAAATCATCTTGAAAATCTTGAATTTGACATTTTTTATGCAGATGACCTTCGGTGCCGCTGTATCACGTCTGTTGCAATTGCAGTTAGGATTCGAACACTTTCAGTACATTAGCTTAAGCTAAATTTAGTTTGCCAAGATTAAGGTAAGCAATTCAGTGTGCAACCCTCGTTAATATGCCATTCAATGTACGGCCCTGGGTATAACAGTGGCATATACTTTGTCTCAGTAAGCCATTTGGGTTGGACAAAACTGACTTAATAGTAACGTTACTTGAAGATCTAGATTTTTCATTTGAATTTCTACGTGCAGCGACTTGCGAGAACTGCAAGAACTTTGTGCGTGCGTCGGCATCTGAGCAATATTTGGTGTTAGAGTTCGGCTTTACCCTAAGTAAGCATGTAGTGGGGTGGTAACTGTGTTCCCACACCTCTTTTTTTAGCATTACACTCCTGCTTAAAAGGTTAACTGATAACAAGAATTAAACTGTATCAAGCAGGTCTTAGTTCTGTTTGCACTTCGTTCAAGTAACTTTAAGTTTGCTCACGCTAAACTCAATGACTCATTCGATTTTCGACTTTACAGAAGTAAGTCATAACATGTGCGTTTAATTAAGAATTTTGTTGAATGCAATTTTATATTTTAAGTGCAATAGAAACATAAAAACAATTCAGTAGTGTTATGTCTGGTGAATGAACGTAAAACCATACGTAATAAGTGAAAGTGAGTTTCACAACAGGTATTGGTAAGCGAGTGCATGCTCTTGTTCTTACTTATAGTCAGTGCCGGCTTAACAATATTAGCAAATGCAGCAATTGCTACGGGCTCCGCGCTTTAAGGAGCCCCGCGGTCCTTTGTATAACAGGATTAAATTTTTCTTTATTATATGCAAGGGTGGATGCTAGAATTTAGGTGCCCGAGGCACACTCTCAGAAAGGGGTCCTACATTTTACATATGCAATACAAAAACATTATTCGCTGAAAGCAAGTTTTATTTTTAATTTTGTCTGGGAATTTGCTTCTGCGTAAAGGTCCATTTCACATTGTAAATTGCATGAAGTCATTTGGTTTCAAGTTGTTCTTTGTCTAAACTTGTTGAGGGTCCCCTTTTGGCACATTTACACATAATTCTTTTTTATTTTGACGAACATATGACTGCCTCTAGATTTGAGCCCCTTGATCAGGTTTCTTAACCTGAAGTGCTAGCACCCCTAGGTGGTGCTGAAATCAATTTCAGGGAGTGCTGGGGAAGGTCACATATGAGGCGGTCAAAGGTTTGTCCATGAGCTTTCCTAAATTTTCTTATTGTTTTTGTCAATGCTACTGCCATAATTGCTGTTTTTTGTTTTGGAGAATGAACGAAGCATGTGATCAAGATGTACTGCATTTGTCTTTACTTTATCCTTATAGTGACCATGTGTTAGCCAATAGTAGGGGGTGCTGGACTGCTTAGGCGTGTCCAGAAGTGGTGGTGAGGTAGAAAAAAGTTAAAAATCGCTGCTCTAGATTATTGATTAATAAGTTTTTTACCAAAACAATGCGAAACTCTTAAAAGGGAGGCCCGAGATGACCGCCGCTTTCGCCTCCCCTAAAATCAGCCTCTGATTATATTTATGAAGAATTTTTTCAGTCCAGAAAGTCACTATTTTGTTAAATTTGCCATATGCAATTAAGCGCAATTTTCAACTGAACCCTTTTATATTGGACTACTATGATTTCAAAATTAAAGTATTTTACAGTTATTTGCATCATTATGGGGGAAATCAAGCAATGTGGCGAAATTGCAGCAATTTCCATATATTGTTTGTTTGTATTGTTATGAATAGCATTTTCAGAAAATGTTATTACATCACATTGACCTGTTCTATAAGTTTCGTTACCTTTTTGGTACTTTCAAAATAATTTGGCCAATGGCGCCAAATTTGGGGTTTTGCCTCCAGATCTGAGTTTTCAGTGCCTTTCTGTTTTTTTCTGAAGATCAGGGGTTTTAGGATTTAACTGCGTAGTGGTGATTTAAGATAGGGTAGATTTATTACAGTTCTTATTTATAGCCTCATTTTTTTTGTCTTGCCTTAACAATGTACCTTACTCTTTAGCATAACTGATGAACAAGCAACTGACACCATGCAAGCTGTAAATATTAGCTAGGTGCGATGAATTCAAGTGGCAGAGGTACTGAAGCAAGACCCCAAAAAATTAAGTGGTACACAGTACACACAGCAATTTTAAGGTAGAGTGGTTGAGAGATCCAGATCTCAAAGGTTAACTGCAGAACAACACTGGTAATGAATATTTAATCATTGTAAATGCTGCCAGATCACCGTCAGAAATGCAAACAGCTGTATGTTACTGCGATATAATAATTCCGACAAACACAAAATTTCATAAGCAAGGTTGCGATATATATTCACTAGCACGGCATGTTATTACAGATGACCAGGTATGGTAGATACTAGAAAGATTCACTTACGTTGTGTCTACCCGGGATTTTCTGTTCAAATCTGGGTTTTTGGGTGAGTCTATATGAGATTTTCGAAAAACTGTCATTGGCAGCTTTGGATTTGACATCTGTTCACTAGCTATTACGTAGTGTACTTGTGGTCATCTTTAACAAATGTGAGAAATGATTTGCGCATTTATTTAACTCTCATGGTAACCAACTACAGTGGAGATAACGATCATTTTCTAAACTTAAGATGGCAGAATGAACAAAAAGCCCCATTAGACAAAACAACCTGAACAATAATAAAAGTCTTCGCTTAACTGTTGTAAAAGTAAAAACGACACCAACGTTTCAGCCAACTGACAGCAGGCTTTCATCAGGGTAAATGGCGACTCGAGCAGGGGAGCATTGAAATCCACTAAACGCGTGTGATTGGATGACGTAGTGATAACACAGATTACGTTGAAGAGGCACATTAGATAAGGGAGAACAGATAAAGCGGAATGAAATAACAGCAAGGTAAAATACGACAATAAGTAAAATGTAAAATGGGGATAAAATTACAGCAATAAAAACAAACTGTGCGTTGAGTCTAAAAAACGGATCAAAACATAATACCATATCAAGTCAGTCACAGCCAAATGTCGCTTTATAGATATTTGGGAAAAGGTCTGAACTTTTTTCGTTAGTGACGTTGGGCGTGGAATTAATAAAAAATGATTCAATAAAACGTCTTTTTTCTAAAATCGTTTTCAAAAGCAACAATCTGAGTTTCAGTACTTTGGAGAAACAAAAAGGTCATTCAACACTCGTAAAAAAGAGCACATTAACTATATAAAACACTTTCATCCAGAAAAGAGTGCCCTTGCACATTAGAATTGGATCACCGAATGAACTGGTCAAAAACTCAGATTGTTGCTTTTGAGAACGATTTTAGAAAAAGACGTTTTATTGAATCTAGCCCATAATGTCCACCAGTTGGTACTTAGGACCAGGTTTTTCGCACTAACGAAATTCAGTATGCTTAATGGCAGTCACATGGATGCCCACAGAATTTATGATTTAACAGTTGTTCACTTGTTTAAGTGTATTTTTAACTTAGGACCCCGCGCTGTTGATATGCTACGGGCCCTGCGCTACCTTAATCCGGTACTGCTTATAGTCTTACTGATTTATTCTTGATTGTGAACAGAAAAATGAAACACTGAATTGCAATTGAGTACAATAATTATTTTTACCATATCAATTTAGGACATATCAAACTGGGCTATTATGGTAGGTAAGGTTAGGTTCAATTTTGGTTAGATTAGTGTTATTTTGGTCGGGAATCTGGTATGGAAACCGATTTTTCTGAAAATAATTTTAAAAGAAAATGTTATCTACCTCAAAAATGTCATTTAAATATTTATATACAGTGAAACTCCGTTAGCACGACCACCCACTGGACGGCACTCAATTGGTCGTGTCAGCGGGGCTGAGGTGGCGGCGTCACACTTACATTCCTAAATGTTTCATGTATTATCGCGATCACTTCATTTTGTAGCAGACACTCTACGGTCTGTACATGTTCTTCTCAAAACACCCACTTCCTGGGAATCAGTAATGCAAAATAACACTCTCTCACTTTGAGAGATCTGCTCTTTGCTGTAGGTTGAGAACGCGAGTGATTCTCTCGTACCAGACTCGATAACATTCGAGAGAGATTTCGGGAACAGGATCAAAAATGCAAACTCACTCTCTCTTCCTACCCAGAGAAGAGAGAAGACCAGGCTCAGAAAAAGCCTGAATAAAAACGTTATTGTTATTTCCGTTATTGCGCAACGATGTGAAATATTGTGTACTGTCCTAGGTCGGTGGACCAGCAAGCTGCATACGCCCCTTAAATTAACCAATCGAATTTAAGTAATTCCTAGATCATGAGTAAACGCCCCCTGGGTGTTACTAAAAATAGAAAAGTCTTGTGATCAGTTATATGACAGTCACATGAAAAATTAAATAATGTTACTAAAATTAGAAATGTCTTGTGACTAATCACATGATAGTCACATGACAATTTGACTATAAAAGGACCAAATTTTGGTCATTCGGAAGTTCGCTTTTGTGAATTCCTTCTCTGGTTTGCCCTGCCTCGAGCTTGTCATCCTCAGAAGTAAAATCGACTCTGCCATCCGGACTAAAATATTATGTGTCTTTGGGTGATTGGTTAAGTCAAC
>Ga0210059_1014157_pt1 | contig 11830 bp, 8 predicted proteins | sample Ectturendosymbi2_FD_188042 | JGI IMG/M metagenome (GOLD analysis project Ga0210059, IMG submission 188042) | Ecteinascidia turbinata endosymbiont from Florida, USA - Sample 2 (SPAdes) (version 2) | ecosystem: Host-associated > Tunicates > Ascidians > Unclassified | place: Key West, Florida... | reverse complement strand
GGGCCCGCTATTCTTCAATAGAAAGATATGAATCCCCAATCAAAAATTAAGAGGTTTCAAATTGAGAAGACACAGCCTTTACTTATATGAATCATTTCGCTTAGTGGTTGCAAGATTTATCTGGTAGCCTACCATTCTTGCTTATAAATCTACCAATTACCCAATTTACATATTCTTAAGCAAAATAATATGCAGAGAAAGAATCAAAATAAAAGTATTTATTCAGCATATAGGCTGCCAAAGATTTGTAGTTTTGTGATACTTGTTTGAGTTTTTACCACCATAAGTGTATGGTTGCCTATTAAGGTCAAGCCAACATTACAATTTGAATTAAATTTTGTGAGTCAATACTATATATTTGGTTCATTCCAGTCTCATCATAAAATAATGTTTGGCTTGCTCTTCCGCAGGTGATTTACTGCAAATAAATCTCTAGAAAGTCCGTTGAGCGCGTTTGAATATTCGTAATACACTGCACCCTTTTCTATGCAGCCACAAACGAATGCGCCAGCAATCCTTGCCAGAATGGCGGTAGCTGCAGGGATGGTGCGAACAGATTTGATTGCGTTTGTGCACCTGGCTATTCTGGTCGGACGTGCGAGAGAAGTAAGATCTTGAGTCAGATCTATCTTGTTTTGTGCATAGAAGTGTGATGGCTTTTGTATGTATCGTGCGGGAGTTTGCAGTTTGTCAGCAAAACCGGGCCCGTGGTTGAACGCTATGAGTCAAATTAAAACTTAGGTGAATTGTGCAAATAACCCATCTTTCGATTATTTGCGATCAGCACATAATTGATCGAATGACTTACGCTTGAATGGTGCTTCTCAAAAACACGTTTGAACCAGATGTGATTTTTTAAATCACACCAGCTATGATGCACATCATAACTATATTGTTGTGTTGCATGAACCTTCATTGACAGACTCAGTTATTTTTTCATGCGTGACTTTAGTGCTCTCATGAAGTTTTCCCAATTGCTGTTTTCGTAACGAGCAGTGACTGCAGGTTCGCTTTTACACCAACTAATTCTGTGGATATCATTTTTTAGGCAACGTCGTTCAAAAATTGCTTGTATGGTCAAATCCAGAGTTACCTCTGAACTGTTACCGTGTACGGACATACACTTCAACAAGAAGGCGCACATATTGAATATAGGAGTGTGCCAGTGGCGCAGAAAACGCAGAAAATTTTCATGGGGCGGGGTTATTCAGTGGCTAGTGGTGGTTATTTGTATTTGGTATGGGCTGTTTGTGACGTCACATTTAGGCGTCATATTCATGTTTCCAACCGAACGTTTTGACGACGTTTGTTGACACAATGTGCATATTCTTCCACACGTACTCTCCTCATTTTGTGTTGTTGCCCTGAATACAAACTATCAGCGCTACAAGCTAGGATATCGGAGGAAAATACACTCATTGCTACGACACAGCAGTTCATAACTGCAAAAATATCAGGCTGAGCGTTAAAACAGGGGAGTAAAAGACACTGATCACTATGTCAGAGTATTTGCAACTACAATTTTGCATTAAGTCGACAAAATAACAAGCAAAAAGTATGCGGAAACAATTAATCTCCTTTTCGCAGGTAATAAAGTTTTTGATACATATTAAACGAAAGGGGGGGTTAACCCCAACCCCCCTTGCGTACGCCCTTGGCAGACAATATAAAGATAATTGTTTCGGATTAAGTGAACTATCGCGGAACACAACCTTAAACATGCGTAATGGACGAAAGGTCTCCAAAATGTGGTCAAATGGTTTCTGGACGCAAACGATAACCCAGATTCCCACCAAAACCTAATTATTACTTTTTTGGCCCATTTACAACGTTCCTTGAAATTTGCATGCAATTCGTTACATGGTATTTGCGTTAAGTCGACAAATTAACAAGAAAAAAATATGCGCAAACAATCAATCTCCTTTGCGAAGGTAATAAAGTTTTTGTAAAATATCAAGCTCAAGGGGAGGTTTCAATCCCAACCTCCCTTGTGTGCGTCCTTGAAGTGTGCACACGAGTTTACATCCTGCCGCCCAGTCAACTACACTTCTAAAAATATATAAGCTTTTCTTCCAACGAACCAAAAAGATATGTCAGAACGTAACTACATTAGCTTTTGCGAATATTTTCCGTGTAAAACTGATTTAACGAAGAGCTGGTTAGGGTTTGCCACGTCATTAATACGTTATGGAAGGGCAGACAATGGAACTTTTGCCTCATGGAAGCTATCAAGCGCGTGTGCCTTGACACTGTATTGCGCCTGCACTCCGCAGAATTTTAGGCCTTGCATCAATAGCTCGTTTTCCTAAAAGAGGCTGACTATCGTGTCTACAACAGTGTAGGTAATAGCATTTTGTTGGTGAAAATTGTGATAAAGGTGCATTTCTTCAAAAAAGCACTAAAATAATACCTGCTAACAGCTTGTCCAGTTTGACATATGGCTTAAAAAGCTGATAATATATACATTGTGCATGAAGGCTGAATTACATAAGCGTGTATCTGATGCATATAAGAATTTTTTTGTCTTAATTTTTTGGAACGTTGCTGCCCTTTTCTTGCACAGCAGATAGTCAACGCTCAGCAGTACTGAGGCAAGCAGCTGAGTTTATTGATTTATGATAATTGGCGTTTCACGAATATACAGCGTGTTGTAGCAAGCACTTACTTTACATTAGAAAAATGCCTAAGCTCCAATTGTGTATTTTCAGGGCTGTCCATGGGACATATTTCTCTGTCCCATTCCCATCCCATAGCAATGTATGCCTGGGGACGTTTCCCATGGGATTCCCATAGGAATGACATTCCCATGGACAAGCCTGTGTATTTTCTATATGGCGCAACCCTCTACTAAAACGGAAATTTGGCATGGTGCCGTCAACTGAGCTGGAATTTCTACTGTTCAAACTTTTTTCAAAAACGCTTGACTTCAATGGCCGTGTTTTACTGAATCTATTACCTAACTTACCCCACCCTTTTACTGAACAAGAAAAAGAAGACTAGCTTATATTTACTTTACCTGTGATAATTCCCTGAAAATAAGTTTAATTCAGGAAATCCAACAAAATTTGGATTTCATGGAACGATGAATATCCACTAAGCTTTGGCGAAGAAATGCGCCACGATGGTGATCCCTTTCGTTGCATCATATTTATGCGACGGAGGATATTTTTCCATGGTCATGATTAAAACCAAATATTGATAAACCTTGAGAGGGAAATGCGGTTGACAGTTTCACAAATTCGAAATTAAGCAAGCCCATATATCACATTAAATGATGTTTTTTTCTTTTTGTTGTCAATTCCTTTGTCGTGTTCCATAGATATTTTTATTAATTTAGTAGGATGGTGATGTGGCAGTGTTTGAGGCGTCATAGAGAAAAAAGACTACGTTTGAACAATAGGAAGTGGGGTATGGAAATGGAAATATGTCTAGCGTACGATCAGCTGTCTTGAATGTAAACAACGCATAAAAATGATTTGTGGGTAGAACAGATAGTTCTGAAAATATTTATTGATATCTTTCCTGTCAGTTACCTTTCAGCAGGGGCGAATTTTCATTTTCAGGGCCCGAGGCTATTCTAAATTGGGGGCCCCTCTTGAAGGATTGCAACGACTGATGTCATACAAATCAGCACTATACGTGCTCGCTACATTTACTGAACAAGTTGTTCCAATTCATAAATATATTACAGTACTTTATTCTGAATTCCCTCCGTATCAGGAACCAGAGCCGCGTCAGCCGCCCTCCATACACCTAATTGGGGAGCCACGCTGTCACATGGGACCCAAATTTCAGAGCTTAACCCCCCTAAATAAAAATATATGACACATGAAATCAACGAAGTTTTTTTCAATGCGTATCCTTTTCTGTCCTGTAATTTATAGACGGAGCAGTACCTGCCGCTGTTACTTCGAATAACATCGCCTGATCAGTGCAGGCGCTACATTTAGGCATACTTGGTGGCTGCCTAGGGCGCTAAGTCAAAGGGGGGGCCAAAAAAGTGCAAGAAATATACAACTTTGTGGTTCTGAAAGCAGGGTCCATAAGAGGGGGGGTCCAACAGGTACACTGTTCCGGGGCCCAACAGTTACAGAGGGGCCCGAGACTGAAGGAACATTTGAGTGTTTGTTACTAACAAACTCGGAATAATGTAGTGAAATTGATCCCGGTGATAAAACTGGTCTGGCTTAAAAGATTTGGTAAGCTAGTGTGATGTATTTTAATGAGAATTGCTGGCAGTGCGTTTTCATGATATGATGCATTGATAATCATCAACAGTAATTATTTTTGTTGGACTTGAATGTTTGCCTACTTTGTCGAATTTAAGGCATTCACGAATACTGCCCCAGTCTGTTCATTGAACTGAATTTTCCTTTACGTCTTTCATTTTCAAACAAATCTTTAACAAAACTCTCTCCAATAAACCAAGAGCTTCAAAGTAAGAAATAGCCTACTTCAGGTGAAGTTTGAATGTAGACATCCCAGTTCACAATAAAATCTAATCTAACAACAGTAGCCCTCGAGTGTTGCGCAGATGTGTAAGATAACTAAAAAGTTTAAAATTAACAAGTAACTGCAGTGCAGGACGCAAGTGCTTAAGAGTGTAATGCACCACTGCGGTTTGTCGTGCATTTTGCTGATTGTAAAATTTGCGCCGAAAGCAGATACAGGCTTTAATCAAATGTGAGTTTAGGATTGGCTGACATAACCAGAAATCTGAAGATTTCGAAACCATACAGGAGAAACTAATCACTTACAGTATTTCGACAGAATGTTTTAAAGCAATGGTCGCCGGCCTGTGGTCCGTGTGGCTATTTATTGTGGCTCGCGGTCAAAAATAGAAACAATAGTCGGTTGACAAAATATTACGCTCTCTCCCTACATTTATGTTATTATAAGTAAGCTTATTCCAAGCATAAAGTTACTCAATGAGGTCGCAGTCTCATTTCACCAGCAGCGTTTCATTCAACTTCGACCGACGTCATTCATTCTGAGACAGCGGGATTTTTTTATAATTTCTTTCTTGATATGATTTACTATGAAACTTTGAAAGCCACGTTTAAAAAAGGTAATATTGCCACATTACGTACTTGAACAACAGTATGTTTTAACATAATGTTTCATAAGTTCAATAAACGAGCACTGCTTGTTGAAGCTTGATGCGCATTAAGTAGATTCAATTTTTATTTATTTCAAAACAGTTTTGCAAGTTTGCTACCCCACAATTGTTTTTTTTCCGCCTAAAAATATTTCTCTTGGGGGCCTGTCTGGAAGTGACCAACGGCCCACCAAGTAAAGTGAATGAACATGATGAAAGTGAATGGAACACAAGTTCACGCAGTTTTTCAGGTTTGCTGCGTAGGGTTAATACTTTTGTTATTAATTTCAATTTCATATATTATTCAGGTAATAAACTTTTCTAATGTACAAAAACTTCCTTCTTATTTCCGCAATGTACAATGTGATGATATGTAGAGTAAGGATCTTTTGTATAGGACGGGTGGGCGTTTGAATGGATTTTGCGTAGGGCAGGTTTGCCAAGTCTAAAAAGACGTTTCAAGCTAGAAAAATTGTAAAATACCGCTAGAATACACCGCTAGACCATGTAGGCCACTAGACGACCAGTTATTTAGCTGCTATAGACAGGATTAAAATCCACTAGATCTTGCGCAATATACGCTAAATTGCAACCCTGACCTAGCGTGCTTACAAGTCTACCAATGACGTGCTGTTGTCAGGACCAACAAAGCATGCCCTCCTTACTTTATCAACTTCACTTCAATAATTTCAAGGTTACCATTTCTGTTATTTTCATTTCTTAATTTTCCTGGCCCTGCCGCTTTACTAGAGTACCTTCATGTTGAAACTTTCACTAAATCATGTTCGGCCGTCCTGTGTAGTTGGTTTAGGAACGCTGTCGAAACGCCAGCATTATTGGCGTTAATAGACTATTTGACGAATTAAATTGTGACTTTAGAACGCATCACCTTTTTTACCAAACAGATTCTAGATGGCACTGAAGACTTTCTGGCGACGGTTCTGTCGAAACTGTGTCCGCAAATGGAACTAAAAAAATAATGAAATAAAAAAAAAAATTAGAATATTTTCTTGTGAAGGCCATTTGGCCTCGGTATGTGCCGTAATTTCGAAATAGTTTTTTAGAAATCACCATTAGGGGGCCCCTGTAAACACTTTGGGGAAAGCAGAGTTGGGCTGCTACGGCACTGTCAGGAACAAAAACAATCACAATGAAACTAACAAAAAGGCAGCGGTGAAGTTATCTGACCACACTCCCAATACGTATTTACTGAGTACCTCACTGGCCTCGTATAATCTGCAAAATGGATTCAGGCGTTTTGTTCCACACATTATATGTAACAATAACCAATTCTCAACGCCAGAAAAAGATAATGCTCATCGTCATTCACTTCAATCCTTCGCGCCCATTCTTATATAGAGACCTTTTGTTAGCAGCATAGTAAAAAAACATGCGTTGAACCAAAACAAAAGTACAAATATATTATTTGCTGAAATACTGGAAATTGTCTTTACTCCCAAAATCTTGGGGTCCCCCGAAATAGGGGCCCTAGGCTTAAGCCTTTCTAGCCTTATGGTAAATCCGCGCATGCCCTTCAGGGATATAAAAAAAATTAAAATCAACAGGGTATTGGTAGTACTGTTAAAAAATAAATTTACAAATTCTATAGCAACGTTCAGATTTATTTACTGAAATAAAGTATCGTACATATGATGGTTCTGAAAAGTTTGCGTGTGTTCGGCAATATAGTTGTTACGTTTGAAATTGTTGACTCCTGTCCTGTACATGAGCACCTAGCAGCATGTCTGCAATTGCCTTATACTTCATATTCAATACAGAAAAACATTCGTATTGTCTTTCAAAATTTTAGTATATCAAGCACTTAAATGTTTGTTTTGGTTAAATACTCTTGCCGTCCGGGATACACTGGACATAGATGTCAACAAAGTGAAGCTGTGTTTCCTTAACTGCCTTATTGAGAAGGAACACAAATCAGTAAATTACGGTAAAACGAATTGAATGTTTTGTAACATAGTTTCTGTATTGGTATGTATATACTGGTAAGTTACAGGAGCTAAGATTGGGATTAAAGCAATTTTTTATTTTGCTGCCGTTCTTGTGCGACGACGAAGGCACAGCAAATTAACAAATATGTGCCTAAGTCTATGATTGCATTCCAGACATCAACGAATGCGCAAGCAATCCATGCCGCAACGGGGGAACTTGCGCGGATCGAGTCAACGGCTTCAAATGTTCTTGTCGAACTGGCTACTCTGGCGCTACATGCCAAAATGGTGATTTTTTTGTAGAAGCGATGCGAAGCCCCAGTTATTCCTTTCTGTTGTATATTTCATATGTAAACACTGGAAAGTCAAAACTGAGATGTGCATGTTGATTCGTGAGCACTTGAGCTAGCAGAAACATGAGAACCGGTTGGGATCTGGTGCATGAGCCGTGGCGTAATCGCGAGGAGCACAGGGGACCTTACCCTTTCCAAGTGCCACAAAAATATCGGAATGTCGTTTTATTGTTGATAATTATTTTTGTGAAAGTCTCAACAGAAAAAAATTCCAACCATGTTGACTGTTAGTAGTTGGATTTTTATTGTTAGTTGTGACATCAGTCCTATCCCTTTTTGTCACTACCGACTTCAGTTGGGAAAGACGCTATGAAGCTTGCTTTATCACCCGAAACCTGAAAAGGTCAGAGCAATTTGCGTTGTGAAACCTAATTCTATGCTTTACAGCACGGTACTCAAGAAGAAAAAGTGTGATTAAGTCAAAACTGTTACAAGACCATGTCGACAATATATTTTCACAGAGCTGAAATCTTGGTTATTTAAATGCGCACAAAGTGGTACCCAATTGAGTTTGCACAATCCTGCTTGCAAACTTTTTGAGCTGTTTCAAGCTTTTGGGTATGTTCACAGCTATGGCGGTGTTAAACAAATGAAACAAAGTGTGTATTTTCTGGCGTTACCTTTTTCAACTGCATCTACTTGAATGCATTTCAAAGATCAACAGTGGTTTTGAATGATTTTTCAAAATCTCTTTTCGGCCGAAAATGCAAACAATTCCAGTGTATTTCTATTCCTCTTTGGGGCTTGCTGTGGCCGTTTGTCAAAAGAGCTTAGCTCTTGTAAAGCAAGTAATAGCCTCAGGAAACAACAAATTGAAAACCAGGCAACGCAGGTAGAAAAATAGCAAACCTTTGTTTTACTGATTACTCGATAGGATCTAATTATGCCAGTTTTGCGAAGTATTGTAATTTTAAGAAAGGTCAACCTCTACGAAGTTACTGTAGCTATCCAAGAGTGTAGGTTGTGTTTGCTTCGATCCTACTCGTAACCATACCGATTTGATGACAGCTCCGCCACCTTCCATCTCGTGGAACACATGGAGCGCTTGCACTCAATCGTGCGAAGGGGGAACTCGTTACAGAATTCCGAGATGCACCGCAAACAATATAAATACCTGCCCGAAAGTATATCAAGATTGCAACGAAAGCTCCTGCAGTACAAGTAAGTTCAACAAGCATAAAGCTTGTAGAGGATTCATCAAGGTTTTTGAAACTGAGAGCTACTTCGCGTGTGTACTGATTAACGAGAAGCGCTAACAGTTTGATACACACTTCTGAAATAAAAGATGTGCTCAATTTCCCTTCAATTATGTTATTAATAATAATTAATGATATTCATCTATGTGAAGACATTGATCATGTTTAGTGCTGTTTTCAGAGCAGGCCCACGGACGAAACACGAGGCGCTTGTTGGTGACCCCTGCAGGGTTGAGAGACTGTTGCAGTGGTGCTATAGTTTTGTGATTTTTTTGCTGATAACACAGATCCATAAAAAATGCACCGTCGCTCATATTCCGCTGCTAGATGGATGTGGAAATGATATAAGCAAAGAAAGGTTTTATTACTACAAGGACCAGCAGCGAGCATTTTTCGAGTCATCGAGCGAAATATGCTTTCTCGATTGCGCTTTCTGCAAGACAGCATAACAGAAAAATTCGGTTAAGCTTCTGTGTATTTGATGAGCAACTGTTTGTAACTGATTCTTAAGTAAAACTGAAGAAACGGGCTGTGTGTCATAAACATTTACTCCCGTTCACTCTTCTGAGCCATATGATTAGTTTTTTCTGAAAGAGAAAGGAAGAGCACATATGTCATCTATCTCATCATTAAATCAAATCTCATCGCTAAATCAAAAAACGGTCCATCATTTTCTGATTAGACAGAAATATTTGAACAAAATAAGCATAAACGTAGGTTTATTCAATACATTGCGAGTGCTTTCAAGTTTCACAGAATTGTTGCTTTTGCAGCATTGAACTATAACTCTATTCTGTTTGCCAGATTGCGAAAAAATGGAAACCAAAACAACCTAAAAACAAACCGGTGTATTGTTTGAACAATTTGTAGATATGTCATGTAAAAACAGTTCACTTTTTCATTGTTGCTGTTACAAAAGCCAGCAATCGCATACGAAGCTGAGGTGTGTACTTGTTTGTCATTAACGTCTACGCAATATAAGCTTAACCTTAGAAAACCAAAAACTTTATTTTACACTCGAAGCATAACCACTGCTTGCATATCCAAAGTTGTATGTGCTGTATTCCCTCTGCTCCAGCATGTTTGCAGTTTTTCATACGTAGTATACCTCAGCAGCGAAGTGTGGGACTACTTCCCTAGCTTTTTGCGAGCTAGAGAAGAAATAGCCCACTTTGCTGGAATTCCACTTTGTTCGTGTATGTCAAGTGAAACATATGCCGTAAAAATTTTAAAATTTGTCCTAAAATTTCGAGTTTTCGTTTAAAAAGAGATGCAACCACACTTCAGTCTTGCTTTTCTAAGTCATTTTCTCCACGACGAGTATACTCTTTTCGCGTTTGACCTGCATGCATTGCACAATAATTGAGAAAAGAGAAAGTATACACCCTTTCAAATTACGCAGACAGTTTGATTTTGCTTGCTAAATTTTTAAAGCAGGAAAAGTAGTATCGTATGACGCGCATGTCATAGCGTGTTGTTCATGTCATATGAATAACAAAACGCCCTGATGCTTTCCAGTCACCTGTACGGGTTCACGTAAACAAAGATATCATACGGGATCTGAGTGTTGCCTTACACGGCAAGGTCCTTGCGGGGCTCAAAGAAATCGAGGACTGAGACGTGTCTTTGGAAGAGTCATTAATGGAGTGAATGCCACTGTTCGGCAGTGGCCGTGGATGGTACGTGTGTAGTCGTTTTTCATTAATAAAAACTTTTTTCACCATTATTAAATACATACATTGATTCGTAAATACATACATTTTTAAATACATACATTGATAAAAATTTTTTCACCAGTAAATCTTTTACTTTAGCTGTGGTTATCGCAATGGACAGAACTTTACTACCTCTGTCTGTAGGCTTGTTGCGAATACACTGAGCCATTTTGCGTCAAAAGCTCGCTAAATGAAACAACGTTTTGCAGGTGCGTTTGCACGTACGAATAAGGTCCGGACAAAGAAGTTTGTGCGGCGGGTTACTACTTGCTAAAGGTTGGATTGTGACAGCAGCGCACTGCGTGAAGTAAGCTTTGTTGTACTTGCTGTTTTCAGTTAGGTTTTCAAGTAAAGTTGCCAGACGTCCTTGAGCGCCAAGGATTTTCCTTGAAGTTGCTATCAAAACTGGTTTTGTCCTTGATGTCAAATTGTTCATTACTGAGCTACTGATTACATTGAACATTCAAGAATCAGGATCACACAATGCAGTTGAACAGAATAACGTGGATTTGTTCCATCTTAAACAGTTGTGTAGTAAAAAGCAAACTATTCAAGAACAGTTGTGTGGTCATAATAAGTGATACACCACTATATCTAAAAAGTATTCAAAGTAGGTATGATGTAAAATTTCAATACGCACAAAATGACAAAATATCCTTGAAAAAATGTGATCTATTTTCAAGCAATCTGTGGATCTCATGGAAATTCCTAAGGAAGTATTTTATTGCCACAAAACTATATGTGGTTTGCAGCGGAGTGGAAACTGCTAGAGTAACAATTTGTAGCCTGATCTTTCGGTTAAAACTCAGTTTATTCAGCATCAAGAACACATAATATGCAATCAGGATACAGGGGCAGGTAGCGACGGCTGCAGCTGTCATTTACCCTCTTTACACTGCACTGTTATTAGATTCGCTTTGGATTGGGAATCCCATAAATCGCTCAAGCACGACCGTTACCCTCTTTACACTGCAGAGATGAGCGGACTGTGAAATTTTTCAGTCCGAGTCCAGTCCTGATTCAACAAACTTGAATCCGATCCATTCCTGATCCGCCCATGTAAAATCGTGTATTTTATTTTGCCTCATGAGGCAAAAACACTACTGGAGCTATTTTGCCTTTAGCCAAATGCAATTGGTTGAAGGCAAAATAGTGCCATCTGTGCTCTTGACTCATGAGGCAAAATAGACATAGCCTTTTGGCATTACAAAAATTTAACATGGCTGTATCTATTTTGCCATCAGAGGAAAAAGCACTACTGGATTTATTTAGCCATTAGGAGGATCTGATTGGTTGGATTGGTCAAGTGACAAAGACGATATATTTGGATTAGCATACGGTCCTTGTAACATCACCTAAAATCCTCAACCCAAAACTCAAACCCAAACCTTAACACAAACCTAAACCCAAAACCTAAACCCAAAACCTAAACCCAAAACCTAAACCCAAAACCTAAACCCAAAACCTAAACCCAAAACCTAAACCCAAAACCTAAACCCAAAACCTAAACCCAAAACCTAAA
>Ga0210059_1014156_pt1 | contig 11831 bp, 5 predicted proteins | sample Ectturendosymbi2_FD_188042 | JGI IMG/M metagenome (GOLD analysis project Ga0210059, IMG submission 188042) | Ecteinascidia turbinata endosymbiont from Florida, USA - Sample 2 (SPAdes) (version 2) | ecosystem: Host-associated > Tunicates > Ascidians > Unclassified | place: Key West, Florida... | reverse complement strand
ATATTGCAGCATTGAGAGAGACTAGGCTCGCAGATGAAGGCTCACTGAACGAGATGGCCAGTGGCTATACTTTTTTCTGAAAGGGGCTTCCAGCGAATTCCCGGCGTATTCACGGTGTCGGGTTTGCCATTCGCACCAAACTGCCTCAGACTCTACCTGAATCTCCGGTAACGATGTCAGAACGTCTGATGACTCTGAGAATTCCCCTTGCAAGACATCGATATGCCACTTTCATCAGCACGTATGCTCCAACACTACCATCTGATGATGAGACTAAAGATCTTTACTATGCGATGCTGCGATCCACGTTAATGCAGGTACCTCGCAGGGACAAGCTCATTGTACTTCGAGATTTCAATGCAAGAATTGGCTCTGATTCTAAGATCTGGGGAAATGTCATGGGCAAGAACGGCGTAGGTAAAATCAACAGCAATGGTCATAGGTTTCCTAGTCTCTGCTCAGAGTTTGGTCTCTTTGTGACTAACACATTATTCAAACCGAAGCACAAACATAAAACAACATAGAAGCACCTCCTGTCCAAGCACTGGCATCAGCTAGACTACGTTCTTGTCAAAGCAGTCGACCTCCAAGACGTTCAGATCACCAGAGTGATGCGTGTCACTGAGTGTTGGACTGATCAGCGTTCGTCCGCAGTTCGCTCCGTATACGCATTCGTCCCCCAGCCCGAAAACAGAAACCTCAGCGTCGACTTAATGTCAGCGGCTTGGGCCGAAGAGCAGACCTGTCCAGCCTACGTGCAGCCATATCGTGTAATCTTGCACAGGTCTCAGATTGTTCGCCTCTGCCGTTTCAAAACAGCTCCGACGCTAAAAAACAGTGGGACACACTGAGCAAGGCTGTCATGGATGCTGCTGTAGATACTCTTGGTTACAGCACCAGAAATCACCAATACTGGTTTGACAGCAATGATGCTGAAATACAAACGTTGCTTAACGAGCGGAACGCAACATTTGCTGCTAAACTCCGAAACCCCAATTCAGTTGAACTCCACCGCAGATGGGCCTTGCAGCGTTCACAACTGCAAAAACGACTGCGCGAAATGGAGAACTTGTGGTGGCTCTCCAAGGCTACCGAAATACAAAACTATGTGTATGCAAATATGGCGCATCAGTTTTATGAGGCAATAAAGGCTGTTTACGGTCCGAAATCCCATTCCACGCACGCTGTGCGTACAAAGGATGGGATCACCCTAATCAAAGATAAGAAGGACATCCTTTCTCGCTGGGAGGAGCACCTCCAGGAACTGCTAAATCAGGACAATCCTGTGGATCAATCCATAGCTGATCAGCTGTTGCTACTTCCCATCATATCAGAACTTGATACTATTCCTTCCATAGAAGAAATATCAGCTGCAGCAAATAACTTAAAAAACAATAGGGCACCTGGCCCTGATGGCATACCTGCCGAAATTTTCAAATACGGGGGAAATTTGCTGCTACGGCGACTCCACTCCTTCATTAGAAATGCGGGGGCATCGAATATTCTTCCCACACAATGGAAAGATGCTAACATAATAATGATTTACAAGAAGAAAGGTGACAGGGCTATCTGTGGCAAGAGGCGTGGCATTTCCCTTCTCTCTGTCGCAGGTAAATTACTTGCCCGTGTAATGTTGATCCGTTTTCTGACATACGTCGTTGATACAGTGGTTCCGGAATCTCAGTGTGGCTTTCGTCGTGCGTGGAGCACCACTGATATGATTTCCGTTGCACGACTTCTTCAGGAAAAATGTAGGGAACAACATCGTGACCTTTTTATTGCCTTCGTCGACCTTACAAAGGCTTTCGACACCGTCAATCGTGACCTGCTGTGGCAAGTCCTGGGCAAAGTTGGATGCCCTCCACATTTTCTTAGCATCTTACGAGAATTCCATACTGATATGAGTGCCCGCGTCGTGCAGGGAGGAGAATTGTTGAAGAGTTTTGGTGTTAACACAGGAGTTAAACAGGGTTGTGTCTTAGCACCTGTTATTTTCAAGCTCTTCCTAGTGGCAGTGACTCTCGTATTTCGTCACAACATCTCTGCTGCAGATGGCGTTCGCATCAACTACAGGCTCGATGGCAGCTTGTTTCATATCCGCCGTTTGCAAGAGGTGACGAAAGCAACAAAAGACACCATCTTCGATCTGCAATACGCAGACGACGCTGCCCTGCCCAGCAACACACCAGACGGCCTGCTGCGACAACTCGATGCAATCTCTTCTGCATACTCTCGCGCAGGACTGGTTGTTAACTCCAAAAAGACGGAAGTCCTTTACCTCCCCTCAGATTCGTCGCTGCCCCAAACTTTTTACATCAGCGGGGATCAACTTGGCCTCACTGCACAGTTCACGTACCTCGGAAATATTATTACCTCCACATGTGATCTCACTGCGGAGATTCAACATCGTGCTAACCTAGCCCCCGCTTCCTTCGGGAGGCTGTCCAAGCGAGTTTTTACGAACCGTGACCTTTCCACACGCACCAAGATGGCTGTTTACAATGCAATCTGCGTCTCGACACTGCTCTATGCATGTGAGGGATGAACACCCTACCGTCCTCACATTCGAGCCCTCGAGGCCTTTCACATTCGGTGTCTTCAAACTATCCTGCACGTGCATTGGTGGGACAAAATACCGCATGTTGAGATTCGCCGCAGGGCAGGCACACCATGCCTCGAGACGATAGTACTCAGAAGACAACTGAGGTGGCTTGGACATGTGATAAGGATGCCTGGAAACAGACTTCCCCGCCGCCTACTTTGAAGCGAACTCTTCTGCGGCCGACGTTCGGTGGGGGTCAAAAGAAACGTTTTAAGGATCACATTAAGTTGTCCTTAAGTAAATGCGGGATCCCTTCGACAGACTTGAAAAATTGGCCGGGGATCGAGAAGAATGGCGTGCAGTTTGCGACAGGGGGCTGGCAACCTTTGAACAGCAACATATTGATGTGGCAGTAGCAAAGCGTGCGCGCAGACACCAACAGCGCAACTAACCACATCCAACGACAACGCGGCAGGGATCCGCCTGTACAGTATGCGGCCGTGTTTGCGCCTCAGTCTTTGGATTGAGGAGCTACATGCTCCGACACAAGGAAACGCGTTGAGCAGCGTCATCGTCGAACCGACGGTCAACTAAGAGAAGAGAGACTTGCGGTTATTGATTATAATCAATCATAACTATGATTACAAAAGGTCAGATACAAGTTTGTATTCGACTAGAAGCTGCAGTGGGATAGGTTCCTTGAAGCACTTCGTTGATGGTACTCAAGTATTTCTTTGGCTTATACTTCAAATATTTCATTAACCTGAAAATTTGGTGGCATTGCCCCGTTGCCCCCCCTACTGGCTACGCGCCTTGTGCCGATCGTATTCTGGTAAGGCAAGGATTTCTGAGCCAATATCTATTTGCTGTTTACCTGGATGAACTCTCAATCCAGCTGGGCTCAGCCTGGATTGGATACACTGTGGGAAATATGGCTGTGAATCATTTAATATTTGCTTATAGTATATGCGCTCAGCCCCAGTATTGGTGGGCTGCAATATCTTTTGAATATTTGTGGTGACTATGCTGCTGAACACAAAACCACTTCTAATTGCAGTAAAATATCGGTGCTCTTTTTTGCCCAAGAAAGTATAAACAACCTGCTCCACCAAACGTTTTTCTAAATGGTGCACGTGTACAATTTTTGACCGAGTGAAATACCTTGGTTTGTGGATAAATGCATCACTGAAGGATGGTGATGATATTCAGAGACAAGTGAAATCACGATACTGTTCAGCAAGCAAACTCAGAGGCACTTTTGATCAGTGCTCTCCTGTAGTAAAAACACTCTATTTCGTGCCTATTGCATGCCAATATATGCTTGCCAATTGCGGAGCAAATACACACAGACCGGTATGAAGCGCTTACATGCTGCATACTACAGTGCCTTCCGAATTATGCATTACATACCCAGAAATGTTAGTGTTCGCCCACGCCAGGTTAGTCATTGTGTCAGTAACTTTGATGCCCTGCTGAGAAACAATTTGTATCGATTTTTTGTACGATGTACATCTTCATCCAACTTTTTTATGCGATCGCTTGAAATGTCTGATGCTTTTTACAAGGCTTCATTTTTCTTCAATTATTCAACGCTCCTATATGATGGAGACCAAATGCAGTAGTTGTCCGTGAATTGTTTCGGTTTTCGCGTCACATCAGTATTGCTTTTGTGTAGTAACAAATATGTGGACAATGTGTACATACCAAAAATTAAAAAGTAAGAAGTGCTGTTGAAGTGTTTTGCTCGTCTCAAGGTCGGACACGTGCTAACACCGGTTATGTAATGCGCTACTGTCATGGTTCTCAAACTGTGCGTCGCGATGCCCTGGTGCGTCGTTTCAATTTTCCAAGGGCGTCGTGAGAAAGTAAAATCAGTGCAGTTTTGTTCAATGAGCCAACAAGAGTAAAAATCAGTGTAGTTTTATTACTTTGCCCAACAACAATTATATTGTTGAAGTGCGATCATGCTAACTGTTGTTATTGTTTACAGACAAACGCATTTAGCAATTTTGATTTACTTTGCATCAGACCAACGAAGGCTACAGTAGTCACTAGTCGGTTATAAAGTTGATGTTAACAGAAAGCTTGTGTTTCAACCTTAGCGAAGATCCGCGATTGAAAATGACAGGTCTGAATAGAAATCTCGTCAGTATAACCACAGTTTTTGAGATGGCGGTTTCACACTTATCTTGCGGAACGGAGAGGAAAAACCTCAGTGTGTTGTTTGCAGCAAGGTATTCGCCAGCGAAAACATGCTACCAAGTAAGCTTTAATGCCATTTAACATTATCACATCCGCACTTTGTGAATAAATCCAGTTAGTTTTGATAGAGGCAAATAACCACAATTTCGCAATCACGCAACCTCCCTTTATTAGTATCTTTCCAAGTGGCGCACATAATTGCTAAGTCTAAAGAGCCTCACGCCGTACTAGCTGACCAGCGCCTCCTCACAGCAATAAACGATTACAACAACAGAGACATCATAGAATATCTTCGTGGAATTGCACATAACTTCCTCATGGAATAAACAGAAATCTTCCTGGTGCAAAACTTTTCAACAATATAAACGAAATTCTATCAGGAGGTTGAGGAGTCATGATTGCGGTTAATTCTGAAATGTAATTATAAGTTTGAAGTATTTGTTTTTTATTGGAAAATGTCGATAATGATTGAATTTGCTTGCTGATCACAATGAAAATCATATGCTGATTAACTGTTGGATCGTAGATCATATTTGTGAAAAACTATAGTATTTTTAAATAAAACCTTTCGTTGATTTTTTGATTTCAGTATGTGTAAATAAAACCTTTCGTTGATCAGTGCCAGAAAAATGCAAATTTCCCTTGAATCTAACTTTGATTTCTTGCGAGCTGTCGTGGAGTTTTCTTAACATACTTCCCACTATTGTTAAGTTTTGCATGAGCCGCACCTGGAATACTAACGTGGGTCACGGTGACCCGGGTCATATGAGGTCATCCACGTGACACTACGTAAGCGCGCGTCGGCGCGCTTTCAACTCTTCAGCAGCTTCATTTTTGTGTGTGACTTCCAAATAGGTGCACTTGCGATCATCCTCGCTCTTTTCGATTTTGCGAAGGAGCGAGTTCGTCACGAGTTCTGGTCACGCTGACTCGACGTTATGGTTAGTGTGAAGTGGCAAAGGTACGCTGAACCCACGTTGTGGTTAGAAGGGGCTTGAGCGCCATGTGGCTGTAAAGAGCTGAAACTCCCTCAGCGCATGCTTCTACGGTCTTGTTAGCAGTATTCAAAAGGAGAAGTTCTTCACGCCCAAATTTTTTTTTATGAATAATTCAATTCAGGCACATATGGCATTTGGTCTACATACTTTGCATCAAAAATCGTATGATATTAGAGTAAAGTAACTTTGTTAGTGCTCAAACTGCTCAGTTAGAGCTATATTTTCAGTGTAGTTGTTGTGATAGACTTCAGTTGAAGAAAAATATATTTTTTTATTTTTGAAAACCGGGTCATGCACACCCGACGTTATGGTTAGTGTGACAAAACCGAACGTCAGTTCAGACATATATGAAATCTACACCACCACCCTTTTCATCAAACATCGTGTGATCTTGGAGTAAAAAGTAACTTTGTTAGTGCTCAAACTTCTCAATGAGAGTTATATTTTCAGTGTAGTTTTTGTGATAAACTTTAGTTGAAGAAAAGTATATTTTTTTTATTTTTGAAAACCGTGTCATGCACACCCGCTGTTAGGGTCAGTGTGACAAAAACTGAAGATTAGTAATCCAGGGTTAGTTGCTGTTTTTAAAGAATTATTAACATTTGAGACTTGACACATCAGCTGTCCTAAAGCTCTTATCCACCCCCTCGTCTTTCATTTCAAGCGCCGACGTCTGAAACGACCCGTTATTCTTTTACGCAGACAAAGGGCAAGGAGTGATCAAGACAACCAACTCCTCTGACACATAGAACGCAGTAGCAGGCAACAGAAATTGAATGAAATAGAGTACATGTCGCGGTCGCATTAACGAATAAAGACACGTCACTCAATAATGAGTTTACAAACTAGGCGTCAAGGTGCCGCAGTCGTCGCAAAAGAAGAGGTAGTTTATGGGCCGAACGTTACTTTACCGAACGTTACTTTGATGCTAGGACAATAAACGTTTACGTCAACTAGTTTCGCATTTGCACGCAAGCAATCGCTTGTCACTGCACTGCTTTACTAGAAACTGAGCACTGCTTTTCTATAAACTGAATATTCTATCCACGTAAAGTCAACTTTACGCCAATGACGTGACACGTTGTTCACGAACGCCAAAAACAGTGTTCTGGAACATTTAGTTCAGAGGCGACTCCAGGTCAAACGCGTCACTCGGGCTCAACACGCCATTTATACCAAGGCCACTGACAGAATGCAACCGTTCGAGGCTTGTACCATTGAAATTTCCATTTGCTTTTATTCTGGCTAGCACTATTGTTACTACTTAACGGTAGTTACGCAACAATGAATTAGAAGTTTTCATGAGAACTCGTCGATTGTTGCATAACGTATGTTACAGAGCAATTATAAAGACAGTTAGTTCTCTGCATACTAGGCTCATTCATATTAGTCCATTACTGAACAATATTTTTGTTCGTTTGAAATTATTCTCGAACGGGAACTTGTCTATGCACATCGATTGCTTCAAAAAACATTCAATCTGATATGAATTATATTTACAAAATGCTTGTTTGTAGAGGGCAGCTCGGGCTTTAACGGATGAAATGGGCCCAAGTAAACGTCTGCGTAGTTGGCTCATTCATATTCCCGAATTGAAAATCATTTGTTTAAATTATTTTCGAATGCGAACTGTTCATTGGACTGGAATTCACATTCAATGCTCTATGGGAGCGGTTTTCACTGTAAGGGTCGCGACTCCCAGAGGCAGTGTTCCCTCTACGGTGCCAAATGCGCAGTGCCAACAGACCACTTGTGTAGTGAAATCTCATTCTCGCGCACTAGCAACAGCCCAGATTTGATATCTTATATACACCGCATAGCCTCTGTAACGCTTGAAACGCTTTATTGTCTATGTGTTTACATGGTTGCGCAACTGCATGCGCACTGAAACAAACATTTGCTTAGTGTACATTTTTCTGAGGGAACACTGCCCAGATGGGTCGTGAACCGTATTTGGGGGGTCGCGAGTAGATTTTTTATGCACACAGCTGTATTACATTGGGTTTGATCGAGTTTCAGATGGGGGTCGTTGGTTATAGTGGGTTGCTACAATGGATCGCGGACTCGCGGTTCAAAAAGGTTGAAAACCACTGCTCTATGCAAATATGTTGCTTCAAAAAAAACGTTTAATCTGATATGAATTATGTTAAAAATACTTCAATGCTAAATTGCAGAGAGCAGCTCGGGCTCTAACGGATGAGCCCGAGTAAAGCACGAGCGAACGAAGTCGAGAGAACGCTTGCTACGAACGATAGTTTTTGATTCAGGTCACCTGCAACATGAATGCGAAAGGCCAGACATGGAACGAAAATACTTAAATAGTAACAAAGCCCAACGCATAGACCCCAAGTTAACAACCATATAATCAGTGAAATGTGTGGTGCCACAAATATACAAAACAATCAAGCTTGCATTCTACAATATTATAAATCTTAATGAAAGACTCTGGCTAAGCCAGAGACACCACTTACTTTACACAACTAAGAACTTTATGCCGAGTAAAATACCTTGCCGACAGTGCTTGCCGCTACTGCGCATCGTGAAGAGAGTACGCTTTGAGTTGAATGCCCCGACATTTGGTAACCTACAGTATGATGATGGAGGGAGTGCGCTTTGAATCAAACGGCTCGCCTTTGCATCACTGTAAGATTTTTGCAAGAATTCATAGTCTGACCGAAATGTCCCGTGACCGAAACGGCCAGACCGAATCGGCCAGACGGAATCGGCCAGACCGAATCGGCCAGACCGTATCGGCCAGATCGAATGGGCCAGACCGAATCGGCCAGGCCGAAACGGCTCAGACCGAAATGGCTCAGACCAAAACGGATCAGACTGAAACGACCAGACCGAAACGGCCAGACCGAAAAGTCCTGTTCCGGGTAAAGTCAGCCATGGCATGATTTCACCAGCATTTATACTATGCACCGCGTTTGAATAATCGTAGACAATATTATTGTTAAACCATACTGCTTTGACCAGGTTCGACTACAAGCTGAAGTTGGACAGGCAATTCGGTTTATTTACACTGAAATATTTCGTTGTCTTTCACACCAAAAGCTTAATTAAATGAAAACTGTTGGTGTAACTTTCGGTATTGGGGGTTGGCATTGACCCCGCCGCCCCTCATGGCTACGCGACTGCGTCACGAACACATGCTGCGACGAATAAAAACTTCGACTATCACTATTAGGAAAGACTTTTACTCAAATAAATGATTTCATTAGAACTAGGAAACTAATGATACCAATGGTTAAAAATTCTCGTGCACTTGTAGCCTGTCCGGCGCAGTGCTCGTGCATCTGTAGCTGAACACCAGGTTGTTGAAATACAACCGCTGAACAAACCTTCAACGTCTCGCCAACCTCATATCATGGTGCATTTGGTGTTTCGTAATTTTTATTTTTTTATCGTACCTTTCCTGTGCTTATAACAACCATGTACAACCGCCTATCGCATGTATCCTCAAAATCTTGCGATTTGACTTCATTTCTGCTTGATCGTTTATGCCTGCTACGTGCTGGTACTTTAACGAGTTTCTTGTACTTCCTTGGTGTATCGGCGGTCGCACAGTTTCTTTCGTTGCGACTTTGTCATCCGCAAATTAGCAGATACTATGATTTTTCTGCCATGATGCAGAGTTTTTGATGTCGCAGCACAGCGACGATTTTGTGGCGGCTGCGTGGCACATTCGAGTGTGTCATTTCGTGTGTGTTATTGTGTGCTACAGAAAAAAATTCAAAAAAGTAAAACGCAAAAACTTCTCCAAAACCTACACCCTCAATATGTTGATTATGTGTTGTGTGTCAGCAAGCGCGAACCTAAGCACGTCTCTTTCTCGACGGAGGGCAGTCTGATATAGCGGATACGTTTGTACTTTACCGTTTTGTGCATTCTTTGTGCACAATTTCAGGCAATAATCTATTCGTGATTCAACGCAGCGTACTTGTTTGCCAACATTGGCCGTGATAGCTTGCTAACATACATCACGGCAGTTAGTCGCAGTGGCGTAGCTAGGCCACAAAATTGGGGACCAGGATGTTTGATTTTAAGCAAGAAGCAGTATTTTGTCTGGGTCGTCGCTTTTCAAAGCACAAAATGACTGGATATGGTGAAATTTTGGGGAGGCATGGATCCCTGCTCTTTCCTGTTTACGCCTATGATTATTAGTCGTTTTTTTGCGCTGGCTCCTGTGCTGTGAACGTGCAATGCTTCTGTTCACCGTTAGTTTCTGCTGATTCGTGCAACGTTACGTTGTTCTGACATCACATTCAAATGCATAAAGAGTTTGTTGTATGTCTGAATACATTCAAAGGAGGGAATCAAACTTACAGCACTACAGTAGAGTGTTTAACGGACAAAGTGGTGAAAGCCTTCATCTCTCCTTGCTTCGGCTTGGAAATCCCAAGTCGTCAGGTCGCTTACTGGGCAGACTGAACCGTGCTCCAGCAACACCTAGGTTACCCTCTCAACAACCAGAGATCTCTGTGGAATCGTAAACTGCAACGAGTTCCTCACAACCACCGAAGACCTGGATTTCGTTGGTTACAAGTGTACAATTTGGAAAATGCAGCAGCACAAATCGTGGCGTAAATGTGAATCTGGTGAAACCAAATGAATTCGACTGGTTGATGCTCGCATAGTTTTTCACATAACGTGCAAATCTTGCAAAGTATCACCCGTTGAAAACTGGACTAACATCAGTGAAATAATTCGTAACTGCTTCATTGCGATTTGTTTTTATAGCAGGCAGAAGCAAAGAGCAATCGTGGAATCAACGGGCAACTTCATTAACTGGTTGCGTTTAGTGATAATACATTTTGCCATTCCTTTCTTCTTTTCCGCATTCTTCAGAAGCAGTGGCAAAGGAAATCCTCAGCATGTTTCCTAAATCGCTTGTCTCGAATGCTATACACCAAGACGTTGACCAAGCTGAAATAATCAAATGTAAGTATAGCAATGATCACCTTCATAATGTTTTGAACATTGCTTTCATATGCGTTTTTACGGCTGATGGAAGATTTGTTAAAAAAATGAAGACATCTGAAATATTTGCTGTGACTTTTAATAAAGCGTCTGTTTGTTAGCAAATTTTCAAAAAGAACCAGTTGATCAAAATGACTTTAAATTTGTTCAAAAAGACAAACAAAACATCAACGTCGTTATTCGCTAACACAAGTACTTTGAATAAAACTTCTGATGGGTAACTGTCAAAAACACGCAAAGACAATGAATAGAAAGTTTACCTGTTGGCAATGCTCAAGTAGAAACATTGGTGAATGGTAGTGCGATGTTCGAACAATTCAAGGAACCACCGAAGTAGAGGCCGCTCACGATAGTCAAAGGAACTGTGTTAATCACATGCAGTTAGTTTGTTATATGCTTTCATCTGTCAGTGTTTCCACTTATACGTAATTGATTTACATATAATCACTGTACAAACGTTTGCACGAGTCAGTGAAAAATATGAATCAACAGCAAGATGCCAATGAAAAAACGGTTGCTCATTTATTTGCATGACGCAATATTCAACTCAGGGTTGACTCGCTGTTATGTTATCCAACAAACTCACAACAAAGTTCTAAACAAAAAGAATCCTTACTGATGTTTATAGCAAATTCAATCTGCATCATTGCTACAGTCACAAAAACAGCCACTTCCTTGTTGGAATCAACTCGCTTTCTGTTTTTCCTTTTTATTTTGCTTAAAGCGGCTGAACTGCGTCTTTTCAACAAAACCAAAATGACTGTACCGATCGGCAAGATAGCCTGAAAAAAACAACAAGAATCATAACTTCAGTATGAACTGCCACTGCTGTGCATAGTTCAGGAGGATTACGTCAAATATGGCGTGCTGTAAAGCAGTGGTCGGCAACCACCGGGCCGCGGCCCGGTGCTGGTCCGTCAGGAGTTCGTTACCGGGCCGTGTATCATTTTCCAGGTTAAATGTTTTGAAACAATTTTTTAACGTTAGACGCAACACGCAATTACTTTCGGACATTTTATGAAAAAGAGAGAATTATTGTGCAATTACTCAGTCACTTGGGAATCGTAACAATGGCGTAATGTCTGTAACACATGCGTAAACGCAAG
>Ga0210059_1014155_pt1 | contig 11831 bp, 4 predicted proteins | sample Ectturendosymbi2_FD_188042 | JGI IMG/M metagenome (GOLD analysis project Ga0210059, IMG submission 188042) | Ecteinascidia turbinata endosymbiont from Florida, USA - Sample 2 (SPAdes) (version 2) | ecosystem: Host-associated > Tunicates > Ascidians > Unclassified | place: Key West, Florida... | reverse complement strand
TAAGTGTTGAAATTAAAATTCCTGCGGAAGCGTGTTTGAACAGTCTTATAAGATTTAGTCTGTATATAAGTCGTGACGCAAAACACTTTTTCTTCTAATTTCCAAGCCATGGGGTTTTAAAATAATAATTGTTATTTATAACTGCTATCAAATCTGAAAAATACAAAAAAATAGGGTTAAAATCAACATATTTATCAGCAATTTTATGGGTTTCATTTATTTTGAGACACCCTGTATATATCTTCTATATACATTCTTTTAGAGGGGGAACCTCAATCACATTAACCAGTTCGATTCAATTACAGTGAATAATAATATGAACAAACAACGCAGATTTTATTTTACTTACAGTGCAGAGTCACAAAAACTAGTAAAGCATTGCGAAGCAGAGAAGCAATTCAAATTAATAATTGGCATTAACCGTTATAACGGTCTGCCAAAATCGCTGTTTAATAAAAGATCAGGAATTAATTGTATCTTTATCAGAAGTTTAATAGTCAAGTGTCATTAATCAATCTGCATTTCTTCGAGCTTTAACCATAATATACCTCAGTCTCTTTCAAAAAGCTGACTCAAAGCACACCTAGAGAAAGCTTCTTGCGCACCACCCAAAGCATAGGCTACCTATAGGGAGATGCTTCTAGTTCAACCCCAAGCGCACCTGGGGATGGCTCCTTATATGCGGTATCCTGATTCTCCACTTGGTGGTATTAAAAGTGAGTGAAATCACCTGTTATTGCTTTACTGGTGCTGCATTTCCAAGCAAATTTGTTTGTCCCATGTGAACCTCAATGACGTTCGTCATGCGCTACTGGCAGGTACACATAAGAACTTTTCCTGGTACATGATGGTGGCTTCTTGCATGAGCGTGGCGAACCGCGAATTTGGTGCTTAGTGACTTCTCGGAGGGAACGTGTTATGCAACGTTTCATGGCGTGCCATTATTTCATAAAAGGCTGGAGAAGCACCTGGAAAAATACCCCTAGCTGGAGATAGGCTACTCCATATGAATAAGCAGTTTGAAAAAAGCAGCAATGTTTTTCTGATGGAAAACCTACCAGTTAGGCCATGCATATAGCCAGTGCTTTGAGTAAGCTTTTTGAAAACTTACCTTTAGTCTCCAGCGTTTTGGTCTTTGATAATTTTTTAATGCAACTGAAAAACGGAAACTTGCAAACTAGCCAGCTCTTTTATTAGGCAACAAGACTGTGATGGTAGTTTTGCCTCAGATTCATCGTTTTTTTTCATATGATGCACACCACTACAGTCATAACAACTCCAAAAGTTTGACCACAAAAAGAAAGCTTGCTTAAAATTTTTCCAAAGTTAAGACACAGAAGAAAATTACCAAGTACTTCACGAAGTAGACAAATATTTGCAGACCACTTTTTCTAACAGTGTATATCTAAAATTGGGTGATGAAAATGCAATTTGGTGGATAAATGTGTTTCAAATTTGGATAAAAAATAAAAAATAAAAAATAAAAATGAGTTTGCTGGTTCATCAACGTTGGCTAGATGTGTGTTGTCTATTCCAGCCACATGTGCATTCAGTAAAACACCTTTTTTCATTGAGTGGAAGGGCTTGTGAAGAAAGGAGAACTCGTATCTGTGCAAAAAGCTTTAGAACTCTGGTCTAGTTTTGAACAGATCAAATAATTTTGAAGAAATAATATGACCATGACGAGATAGAGCAACAGTGCAAGGCCGGATTTAGTTGATGCGAGCCTGAGGCCAATCCACTTATGAGGCCCCCCTTCTCCCACTGTTACGAAGAAAAATGGAAAAGCGTTAATCAATTTGTGCAAAGCCGAAAATGACGATATTGACGCTCTAAAAGTACGGCCAATGAAAAATTATAAATTATTACTGGAATGCCCCACGATCACTGCGCTTATTGCAGCTTTCGACGCAAAAGCATTCAATTACACGGGATTGTTGAAATCGCACTTGGCTGGCGGGAACAGGATTATTAATTTTTGCAGACAAACCAACCGAAAACGTCACCGTTAAATATCTGACAAAACACGTGGCCTACGTTTTTTACAAGTTTTACATCTGTTTTTTCTTACCTGTCCTAAAAAAATACAGACATACTGCACATATGTGTGGCGGCATACAGATTTAAAGCACAACGTGAGGACCACCTTGCGACTCGCTTACCACGGCTGTAAAAATCTCTCACACACACGACCAGAACACGTCATATGAAAGGCAGCCAAATGGTTGCAACTGCTAGGTTTGCGATTCGTGTGATTGTTACGTTTTCAGACTGCTGAGGATCGAAAGCAACAAACGCGTCGCGCGAAAGGATGTGAGGTTTAAGCCACGACCGTCGCCAGAAAGTCTTCAAAAGCGGCCTTTATATTTGCGCAGTGGGACTTGACCTTCTGAACATTTGATAAAATCTCCACTGACTAGTGTTTCATATTTAAATTTGGAGGGGCTGAGCCCACTAATGCTACCCTGGGTGATGGGTCTGGTTTAAACTTTCCTTATGCTGTCACTATTGAAATACGTTCAAAAAGCTACAATCATTGAATCAAGTAAGACTGAACAGAGCACCGTAAACAATTAAAAAAGTTTTGTCCTGGCATTCTTCATAACAAAATCATATAGGAATTCATTAAAATCTGTTTGCATAAGTTTGTCACTGTTTAATGCACCGAATGCTTAGTGTGAACAACCTATCCTGGGAACATTGTGACCCTTTAATTCATTTTTAATTCTTTTGTATCTTAAAAAAGACTACTGCTGAGCAGTTAGTGACCATCAAGCTAAGAGATAAGGGTCAGCGTAGTTGGATAAAATATGAACCACTAATCTAAGGCATCAGACCCAAAAGCGCTTTTGTCATTTTCTTGCTGTTACCTTTTTTTTGTCTCATTGGGGTAGAGCAGGGCCTCCAAACTACGGCCCACGGGCCAAATCCAGCCCGCGAAGCTATTTCATCCGGCCGCGAAGACATTTTGCCATGTAATAATAATACTTACGAAAATCTTGTTGATTTGTTAGAATGTAGCATATCCCAAAACAATCACATTACGTAAGATGTCCGGCCCTCGGAATGTTGTGTAATAGCTTATGTGGCCCTCGGATGAAAAAGTTTGGAGACCCCTGGGGTAGAGCTTTGTGGTTGCCAGTTGGCAAAGTGACTTTTGTTTGCTATTCAAGCTCAATAAGATTTTCTCTGATTTGCCCAGCATGGGAGCAGTAAAAACTTCCGCAAGTACTCAGTAGCAATCTAATTTCTTAATCACTTTGTTGAAGAAAGTTAAATTGGAAAAAATCACATCTGAAAATACCAAACGAACTTCACGTAATAGAAACGCTAACAAAACTACAGTGTTGCTCAGAAGAAGTAACCATGTTTTTATTGTAGGATAATTCTGCTAGCCCTACACATAGCTCTTATCTGCAGTACAACCTTAAGCTTTGATCAGGTGCATTTCAGTCACGAACAGCCACAAGTTTTTTCGCCTGATTGACACGTAACAATCGGCACGACTCCGCAAACGCAAGACGCAGCCAACGTGCTTTGAGTATATCGGCACAATAGCCGGCATGCAGCTTGACCAACGGTCATTTTGAGATTCATGGAAACTCACTGGAAGACCCTGGCGTTATCAACACGGAGTCTGATTAGGTGAATAAAAATAAATTTCATGAATAATAATTAAGACATAGATTTTTGACGAATATTTATCGAACTGGTGATATACAGGCAATTGACTCTAAGCATACCACTGTTTGCAGGAAGTTTCCTTGGATCTTGAGGCCCTAAGCTAAGCCTACATAGCCTATTTGCAAATCTGGCCCTGAGTGAAGTCTCGTTTGATCGATAGTTACGCACTTTGTAAAAAATATCTTTGCTGATTGATTAAACTTTGTGGAGACTAGTTACCGGTACTTGAAAATTAATAGGTGTTTTTATATGTACTTAATCACAATCGCTTTAGAAGTTAATCTTTTTTGTTCGATATTTGTAAGTAAACAGTATAATTGTTTAGGAGTGGCTATTTTGCCTCTGAAAGCAAAAGCTCTGCTGGGGGTGTTTTGCCTTTAGTCGAACACGATTGGTTGCAGTGGTCACGTGACAACCCACACAAATACTACGTTTCAGAGATGATCACTATCCGGTTTGCCGGTTGGATATCCGGCAGGATAGTGAGTTTGCAACCGGATAAGGATATCCAAAAACTGCTTTCAAACGGGAACCAGATACGGATCCGGATATCCGAAACGCTTTTATCAATATTTCGAGGATTCAGACTTTTGGAAAAAGTTGCACATTGCACAATCATTCATTTATTATCTTCAGAAGCATCTTTTCAGCCTTCTGCGCCATGACTCCAAGTCTGTCTGTGGTGTAAATTCTGAACCGTAGAGTTATGCCAAGTTTGTCAGCATGAATCTGTTCCTGGTGTGGCAAGATAGGGCTCTCTTTCAGTGTACATTAAAAGGACGTTGCTTGCTGCGTACCTGCACTAAGGCTAGCTAGTGTAGACTTACCGTGATCTGTAGTCTAGACTTAGAGTAGCTAGAGGACTAGCTCTTTTAATGTGTTCTGAAGTCTACACCAGGTTTTGCAGTCTTCACGCCTATTCTACGTGATCCTGCATTGACTGGTTGTTGGGTGATAGCTTACCAGGCCAGATAGCTTTTTTAAACAAGATATGCAAGATTGTTGATTTGTGACATTGACTTGTTAGACTGAATTTTTAATCAGTCATTTCAATACAAATGACAAATTTTAAGCCAGTGTATTGTTTTGAATACTGTTTTGGTTTGTAGAATAGTATTGCTATGTAGTTAGGTTTGGTTAAAGTGCAACAATGGGTAGAATTAATAAATAAAACTTGAATATGAACTCATGGATGGTGTTAAAATCTAACCATTGTTGCCAAAAAAATGGCCAAAATGGCCAATGAAAAACTTGGTGTGGCAACAGAACAGTCACCAGAAAGTCTTCTACAGGGGAGCTTTACAGTACATTTGTGCAGTAGGGCTTGATATTTTGAAATTTGAACAAACATCACTGTTTTATAGTGCTTCATATTTCAATTTGGGAGGGGGATTGGAGCTGCTTCGTTTCACAGGGGCTAAGCCCACCAAAGGCCCCCCGTGGTGACTGGACTGTGTGGCAAAACTTCAGCTTGCTTTTTAATGCAATTGACTCAGAAAAATACTCAGGTTATGCAATATGTCAAGCTTGCAAGAGAAGATATGTCAAACTTTCTTTTTACAAACATGACAGGGACCAAAGTGATACAACACATTCAGGTACTGTCTATTCTGCTTCGAGGCAAAATCTGTGCTGGGAGACAATTGGTTGGGATTTAGGAGTTTATGGTTGGTGTTTAGGATCAGGGTTTATGGTCAAGTTTTAGGTTTAGGGGTTCAATGCTTAGTGTTAGGATTTAGCCTGCAGTTCACTTAATGCAAACAAGAAGCTGCTAACTGCTTGTCATCCCTGAAACCATCATCCATGCATCGGACTGAGCTTTTACAGATGTCATGGTCAACTAAGCAGGACATGCGTTCCAAACTTGTCGTGTGACTACTTCGACCAATTGTGTTTAGCTAAAGGCAAAATAGCTCCAGCAGTTATTTTGCTCATGAGGCAAAATAGACACAGCACAAAAATGTATGTTGTGCATCGCAATACACTTTCGGATAGTTTTCGGATACAGGTAGTATGATTTCAACCAAAACAGGATTCGGATCGGATACGGATATCATTTTTCAAAAACAGGATAGGATCGGATAGTGAAAATCCACTATCCGATCATCTCTGCTACATTTACATGTCTAGCGACGGCCCGCAAAAACGAGACAGCCCGCTCTGACGTCATTGTACCGTTCGGTTTACATGTCTGAAAGTCATTCACGTGTGGCAGACGCGTCGGCAAACATCTACTGTGCAGGCTAGCGAACAAAAAGTTGTATGGAATTGGAAAGCATGTACACTGATTACAGATTTCACGAATTTGGCAATTGCCGTTCATGCCTCTCATGTTGGTGCCGTGAATTATGGATCGTACTGCACACTGTAAAGTCCATCCAGAGCAGACGTGCACTGACGTTTACAGCATGAGTTGATGCCACATGTGCAAAGTTACAGTCACACAAATTTCACACAGATTTCCTAAGCACAATGCTGAAAAACATTTTGGAGATTACCACTTAATATTGCATGTGTCTGCAAGCGCCTAGGTGGAACTTTTGGTGACACATCAGTCAACATCTTTAATTTACGCTGATACTTAACTAATAGCCTAATGTCACATGAATACAAAACATTCAGTGTTTGTTGTATGAAATATATCCTATGACATTTTTTCACGGAGCTAGTGAAGTAATTCTATATCTTTTACTACTATCAGTATCACCACTGATGCCAGAAACTTGCCCTGCTTTTGCAAGCCTGATTTATGAAGATAGTGCAACACACAAGGTTCTTACTTTCAAAACAACTATTCCTAACACTGCCAAGCCACTCCAGCTGATCAGTAGCCTATTTAAAATATTTATTTGTATTTAAACAGAGCGTTTTATCATATGTTGTGTACAGCTTTCAGCCTGTATTATGAATAAGCATCATCTCAGTAATGTTTCAAAATTTCTAAATGTTGCAGTTGACTGCATCGCCTTGAACTACTGAGGCAAGCCCAAGAGAAAGATGGCAATTCGGGGCATTAACTAACAGGAAAGCAACCAGTAACATTAGAGCTCCCTCACTGAGTTGACTCCACTACTGCTAGGTTGCACTATCATTATATAGGGATAAGACAATTACGATAATTCGCTTGTGGTGACTATCACAGTGACTTGTTACTCATGGGCACCATCTAGCGGTGACCATTTCTTTACATGTGGCGCTATCTTCTGGCCGCCACATAAACAATATGGGACATCTAAAACTGGCAGATCGCCTACATTTCAAAAAGTATATTTTAGTTACTGTAGTAATTTCTATTTCTATCACCACTGATGGCATAGAATTATTGCACACAATTTTTTTAATGACATGTAAAATGCAGAAGCAAACAGCTTTTAGCAGGGCGGTTTCTGCACATTTGGTTAAGATTCTTGCCTTCAAAATATGAAATCCTAACACTGCCAACCCAAAGCCTAAACTCCTATCTATTATTGTAAAACTGCCCATCCTCGCCGACATGCCTTGTCGACTGCATGGTAATTATGTTGGTACTGTATTACACTTCTTAAACTGAACTCAACATACCAACAGTTAAAATAACGGTGCAGTCATATCTTATCTGGAGACAGGCACTGAATGCTGGCCGTGCTAGGTGCTGGCCTAGCACCTCGCGAACGAGACCACGTACACTACATAACGAGACGTCTTCCTGTCGAGGTGGACAACGCATTGGCTCGTTCAGGGCGCTGAATCACCAAATCACGTTCAGCACCAGACCACTTGTTATCCATATATGGTAACGAGACAACGCAAAACTGGCCATGTAAACGTAGTAAAAGTCACGCTTTAATTAGCGTTGAGTAATTGTAATGCTAGCAGTGGTGGATTAGTTTGTGTGATCTGGCTGCAACTCAGAAAGGGGCTCTTTCTGTATGTGTTGTTCGCATATTACACTTTTTTACCGACTTGCGGATTGGGGGCCCCTGGCGGTAACCCAGTCACTCCCCATTAATCCGCCACTAAATGACAGGGGTGTTAGGTTTAGGTTTACATGATATGATGTTTGGAAGACCGTCCCATCCATAAAACTATCAAGGTTCCATAATCTAAGCATGTGACTTTGCTTGTCACATGAACACTTCAACCAATCGTGTTCCACTAAAAGCTAAGTCAGTCCATGCTGTTGCGTTTCAGGCAAGAGGATATTAATCCGAATGTGGTTGTGACGAATTTAAGCCAGTGGCTATAAGAATGACTGTTACGCACAGGGCCGGATTTAGCTGGTGTAAAGACTATTTTATCGCCCGAACTCCGCGATAGACGTCTTCACATGCATGAGATTACGACCGAAGAAATCAAGAACAACGCGCCCAGCAACGGAGATGTGGACCTCACGTACGCTATTTCATCATCCAAAGCCGCCGGTGCATCAAGTGAACATGAAGGTGCTAACATTGTCACGGAATGGAGCGGCAGACTCTACCGATCGAGCTCACTAGCACACACATGTAGGACTACCGGAAAACACTAATCTAACTGCGGTGTACCTGCTATAGAAGCTCACTGCTTCCTGTTCGCGGGGGAGATCTGGGTCTGATCTTCCTGCATGCTGCTAGAAATGACCAGCTAGCTGCATCATATCAGCGGATGTTGATTGCGCTGTCGTAATTTCACAGTGTTCATCCTCGGATTCGAACGTGCGCACAAGTGATGCCTCAACTCTGGCCATAAGCAAGTTATGAGCTGCGTGGCGGAAGCTGTCGTCTTAAACGCCTTGCCCGCTCGTAAAGAAAATGCGAAGCCAGAGTATAGAGTAAGTTGCATCGCAGCTGTGGTCATATTCGCACCTTGTCTTATTAGAAAAACAAAGTTTATAAGCTCACGAAAGTTAGGTTGACCAAAAAATGGCGCTGTCACCATGTCACTTAACAAAAACATGTTGGCAAGAATAGTGCTGTTGCTGATCTAAAGTCTCGCTATGACCGTACGCGCAGTTTCCATCGATAATTCGTTCTGTACTTTGAGTGATTTAAACAATACAATCTCGTGCAAGTTGCGTCTTTTATTCTCGCTTTCGTTGTGTTACTTTCACTCATTCTTTGTTTTTCTATTGCTGGATTCTTGGGTAAACACTCAACGAGTTCGAACCTGCAAATGCCGTTATGACGTTTGGTTTAACGCTCTGAGAATACATCCAAGCAGGCCCGTAGCCAGGTTTTAAGGTTTGGGGGGAGAAAACACATTTTTGGGGGGCAAGATTTTTATTTTTATTTCATATTTAACAAAAAAGTTTATCAACACAACAAAATTTGGTGGGCCATTTCCCCCGAATGCCCCCCGTGGCTACTGGCCTGCATTCAAGAACGAGCTAAAATCTAAAGTTTTTGTATCATGTCTGTTCGTGTTAGAATGGCTTAGGCGCATTCGAGTGCAGTCAATCTTTCGCTAGCGCTGTTTTGTAACCAACACGTGAATGATCTGCTCTGAGGTTGCCAGGCTTCAGCCCTGGACTTCGACACTCAGTGAAACCAAATGGAGCACGTCGCTGGCTCAGTCGAGCTTTTGTTGGTTCTTAAACATCACCTCAAAGTATTAAGCCAAACGGGGACAAACATAATAACACTAGTGCGAGGCCCCAGGTCAGTGGCGTATCTAGGGTATGCCAGGCATGGCTCGTGCCATGCATGAGCTTTGGCGGGGGCACAAAAACTGCATGGCAAAAATTTAAATTTGTGACTTCCAGTTTCTTCAACTTTTATTTTGCGCCCTATGCCACCATTGCCTGCAAAGCTGCATCAACACAGCGCCCTTATCTGATGCATCAATTCGGGGCGAGTTGCGGCAACACCCGGCAAAACTGTGGTATTGTGACGCAACACGACGGTCAGACATTGTGACAGAACAGTAACACTCGCTTGCCATATTTAAAGACCTTTTCCTCACGCTATGGCCATAAGATAGACCAGTGGTTCTAAAAGTTTTTTTCATTTTCCCTCTTTGCAAACGCTGTCAATTCCTCCCCATCAAAGATCACAAATGATACTTGAAAAATTTCATACTACCTAGTCTGTCATCAACGACGCCTTATGAATTGTGATTGGATGTCTGCGTCTTACACCAGCGGACGACCTTCCTATTCTTGCAGACATCCAACCAGCTGAGCTTCGTCGCGAAGGAGCTACACTGTCTCTAGCACGCCGTGCCACGGAGCCTGGACATCTGCTCCACTCAGCGCTCACCTGTCCATTGAGTGCAAATGCATGGCGTCTCAAATCGAGACACCAATTTGTACCCGCCGCACAACAACTCATCGGTTTATCTGACAACAACAACATACGTGCGGCGCAGTGGGCGGATCACCAACGGAAGACGGAGTGGTTGGACAACACTATACGAGACTCCATACATTCATTCCCAACACCGGCACCCATCCACCTGGAATGACCTCTCAAGAACAGCGTGGGTCTGGCTGAACTGCCTCCGCACCGGTGTCGGACGTTCCGTTCCTGCTTGTACAGCTGGGGTATGGCCTCCTCTGAGACCAGTGAGTGTGGCGCAGAAAAACAAACCGTCGACCATTTTGTCCTCCAATGTCCAATCCATCGACGTTTTCATGGACTACACGGCCTGACGGTTCTGGACGATGAGACAATCGAATGGCTGCTCAACGCTTGATCTAGTGCGGCGAATCAATGGACTGAAAGAACTCGCTCAAACGATGAAGAACGAACTCTGAAGGGAGCTTGGAATATTTTCCAACAGACAGATGCTAAATCTTTGACAGAGAACCAGATCTTCAAACACGTATGTTGATCTTTGAGTAAAAAAGCCAGCAGAGTAACAAGGGGATGCTCACCTTTTTAAATTGAATTCTTACTTACCATATGCTATATTCTCTTATAGGCTCACCATGATAAGCTCTGCATAAAAACGACTCGGACTCGAAATTCTCACAATGATATTTGTCAAGTATACGTAGATAAAAAAAATACTTTTTATTTGTGGTGTGTCTCAGTAGTCACTTATCGTGAGATTGTGTTGGATTTTTTCAGACCTGTAGCACGATGAATCCGTTTCTCTATTTACTGTCGTTTAACTTTTTTCAGTTCTCGAGCATTTTGAAGACGTTAGCAGGTTTTTGCCTTATCTTGGAGGGCTTTACAGGCTGCTTTCAATTTGTGTACTGTAGTCAGAAATAAATCTTATTATCGTAGTGTAGGACGTACGTCCAATATCTGATGACGAAGGTCAATTTCATAAACTTATGCCGTTTGTTTGGGATGCGCTGATCTAATATTTCTGCATTTCATATTTTCTGCTCGGAAGGACACAAAGTTATTTTGTTTGAAATCGTGTATGCCCGCGACAGCGATATCCCGAACTTCCAGATATCCTTTGGACGCAATTGCTTTCAACTGTAATGTGATCAAAAGTAAAGAATCATATAAATTCCATCTATCTAGTGAAACATCACCAGGCGTGGCACCAATGGCTGATTGCAATCCCAGATAAACAGTATCCCCGCAATTGAACTGGGCCAGTGCTGGCCGGGCATATTGCGGGACTGACTAACGTCGGCTTTGATGCGGCAATGCACCGACTTCCAATAGTCGAACGACGTGACGTGCCTGACAGTTGGCTCGGTACTGGCAGCAGGTGGAGTCCCGGCATTCGGGTATAATCGGTGAGTTACGATGAGTGCCAATCAAAAATAATGTTTGTTTGTTTGTTGCTGGTGAAATTTGTCTGCATCGAGCGACTTTGAACAGGGCGGACCTAAAGAGTGAATTATGGAACTTCCTGCTCTCTGTTATGCATTTCAAATAAAAACTGCCAAATCTGAAGCAGAGATTTAAGAAAATATTTTAGCAACGTTGTTTGTGTTTTATTTGATCCTAGTACTGACTGCAGTGTTTTTTAGAAAACACGCCAAGACGATACATAAGTGCTTGCTTGTATTTAATGGGGTAAACCATGCGCTTTTCAAATTGGCGGTTCCTAGCTCGTGATTGTTTCTGGTATAGAGTCTGATATTCTGTCACAAATGGTCTACAACAGTGGTTCTCAAACTGTGGTACGCGTACCACTAGTGGTACGCGAAGACCTACAAGGTGGTACGCGAAGAGGCCTACTTTCTGTTTTTCTTCACAAAAAATATATTCACAGCTGTA
>Ga0210059_1014154_pt1 | contig 11831 bp, 6 predicted proteins | sample Ectturendosymbi2_FD_188042 | JGI IMG/M metagenome (GOLD analysis project Ga0210059, IMG submission 188042) | Ecteinascidia turbinata endosymbiont from Florida, USA - Sample 2 (SPAdes) (version 2) | ecosystem: Host-associated > Tunicates > Ascidians > Unclassified | place: Key West, Florida... | reverse complement strand
AATAATCAGGCAGCACGAAGCGCGTGGAAGGTTTAGAAAATCCTGGAGAAAACAGATACTGTTGCACCATCAACTATTGCAAGTGATCACCATCACACAGGAGGGTTAAATAATGGAGGAAAAATGATTCACAAATGGAACAATAGTTGCTCACATGAACAGAGGTGGAGGGTAAGCAATGCATAAAGATTTGAGAAATATGCACATGAAGTGAGTTTAGAACATGAAGTGAGTTTACAAAGTTTAGAAGTGCATAAGAGAAGCAAAAAGCAGTTTTCCACAACACAGATCAGACCACACAGTAGCAACGCAGTTAAGCACTGAAGAACACGATAAAAACAAATGTTGCCGTTTCACAGCAGATCTGAACAAGTCAAGTGGAAATATCAGCCAGTCACAAATTTCAAATATTGCAACAGATTGCAAGTCTGATAATAAAGGAAAGTGACTACAGATATACCTGGTCTGTCGCAATTCAAATAAAAGGGTCAGTTTGTCATTCAAATGGCGTGGATCTCATAGCTTAGGGGTTATGAATTACGGTTGTTATGCTAATGGTTTTCGGTTCAACTCTCACCTTCACCTTACCGACTTTCATTTTTTTTCTTTACTTTCTTTCAGGCTTACATGTTACCTTTAGGGGTTAGTGTTAGCTCAGGGTTAGGTTACAGCTAGTGTAGGGTTAGGTTAGGGTACGCTAGCGTTGTTTAGGTTCAGGTTAGGGCTACAGTTGGAGGGTTTATCTTTTACATTTAGTATTAGTTCGTTTCTACCAAGCCTACTGCACTCTCGTCGTGTGTTACTTACTGTTATGTCACAGGTGGCGTATGAAGAAGTTTTCAAATTTCAAGATCCACAGGTGTATCTCAAGCCACTGCCTAAAAAATAATCAGTAAATGAGATGGGTAGCCTACATAAAGAACAGTATGGTTATTAGGTTCGTTAGGTAATTACTGTCAGGAAGATCTGAAAATTTAAAAACACAAATTATCACTCATATGTCATGACATATGATACATCCCACATGCACGGACTGTATGTACTACTGTAGAAGTCCTACATTACATAATATTCACAGCAACCAGCGTACTCACTGTATGAAACAGTATGGAATGGTTTGTAATTGCACTGAACAACTATAATTTAGGTTACAACTTGCCTATTTCTGTACAAGCTCAAGCGGTATACAGATGTCATACCACAGTGACATACTTGTCATGACAGAACCTAGCGACGAACAAAACCTTTCACCAGGCTTTATTCAACTAAGAACACCAGCACGCATCAACATCTGCAGCGTAACACAACAACCGCCTGGTACGAAACTAGAAACGATCTGACATCGACGTGCGATACAAACGACCAGGCAAAGCAATGCAATTCAACGCGGTACGTAATCAATAAGCGGACTAATCAGTGCAGGCGCAGGCAACCGCTGGCATCGAAACCGTCAGAATACTCACAGCATACAATTTGTAGTGACATCGCCCTGCCCTGCGCCTAACTGCATACATATCGGGACCTGACATCAACAGCCCACATCAGCTGAGCAAAGCCACAAAAATCCATTATGGTTTTTAATTTCTGGACCACCTCGCCAGCAGGGCCACTCAAAGCCACAATCTCAAGTGTGACTTAGCAAATAAAAAGCCACAATCGACCAAAAGCCACAATTTGGCCACAATGAAATGCGCCATGTAAACAGGCTAAGTGTATGTAGCTGCAGTGCCACTCAGCCACACAATATAATATGATTTGATAAAACAGCTACACAATATAATATGATTTGATGTAGTGTCGCAAACATATTTTGTTGCAGCATTACAGAAAGTTTACCAAGGCAAGTGTCTCATTTACCTCAATGTAGCTACAGCCTAGATAATGGATTAAGTATTTACCAAAACAAGTACCGTAAGACCACATTTCTTGCCTACCATGCCTATCCTATTAAATATTCAATTGTCCAGTAGTGGGCAAAACAACGTTATTATGTCAGAAATCGCAATAAACCCACAATTATTACAGAATTGCAATTAAACTTGCAAAAGCATATCACTATCTGTTGTTGTAGTTTAAGTAAAATATCGATATTTTAAGAAAAAAACTGGGCTGCAAAAAAAGTTTGACCTAACGATAAATTTTGACCTAATTATAAATATTGACCTTTTTTGACCTAATGACTTAGGATACCCTCATGGTATGAGCGTGAAATTTGGTTTGTGACGTTTCACAAACTAAAAACGGAAGAAAAATTTTGACTTTATTGAATCTTGGTTGCCCTAGTGATGTGTAAAGTAGCCTACTTTGCTTTCAAAGCGGCCCAACAGCAATTGCAATGTATACGTGAGCTACTTTGCTTTCAAAGGGTCCGCCAACGGCAGTTGTAATGTGTAAATACTTAGCTTTCAAAGGAGCCCGAAGAAACTGTAATGCACTTTTTTTTAAAGGGCCCACTAACTTCACTGATTTCTAATGCTTCATATTTCATTTTGGGGATCGAAGCTTTCTCTTGGGCACTAAGTAGTGACGGGACTGGAATTTTGGGCCCCCTGTGACAACGTGGGTACCCCCCATCGAGGGGTATGGAGTGCGGCTGATACGGCTCTGGTCTTTTGGCATTTCCAAAATTCAACAAGGAAGTGTCTATTTAGCATCATAGGGAAAAGCACTGCTGGAGTTATTTTGCCATTAGGAGAATCCGATTGCTTGGATTGGTCAAGTGACAAGGACGATACACTTGGATTAGCGAGTCCTTGTTACATAACCTAAAACCCAAAGTCTAAAACCTAAACCCAAAATTAAAACCTAAAACTTTACCAAAAAGTTGAACTTAAAACCTAAACCCAAGATTCAAACCTAAGATTAAACCCAAAAGTTGAACCTAAAACTGAAACCTAATCCGTAAACCTAAACCCTAAAGGTAAACCCTAAACAGAAACTTAAATATACACCCTAAACGTAAACCCTAAACCCAGAACTTTTTGTAAAAGTACATTAAAAGCACTCCCATCAAAGGTGCAACCTCTATAAGCTGAGCCAAAGGATATGGTGAGAGCAGAACCAACGAACAATCGCACAACAGGCTTATACACTAACCACTCAAGCATGTTCACGTTGCTACTAGAACTCATCGTTGTATGTGAACGAAGGTGGATACAGTTCAAATTGCAAAATAGTCCCAGCAGAGTTTTTGCGTTTGCTGGCAAAATACACTACCACTTAGCAAACCTGTGAAAACTCATGACAACTAAAATTTTTGATATTTTCAGAATAATCACATTCAAACAACAAAATTTTCTCAGTCCGATCCAGTCCTCATTCACCAATTTTCAAAAAAACTGTAGTCAGATCCAGTCCTGGTCCAGCCAAAATTGGCTTCAGTCGTGGTCCAGTCCTGATCCGCACTCATCTCTGATGCACACCTAACGCCGAAAATTCATGTTTTACAATTGGAAACATGGCCCTTCAGCCCGCCCGCCCCTCTGTTCAGTGTTATCCTATTGTGACGGTTTGGCTAACAATTCATGCCAATTCGATGATTTTGTGATGCATTATCATAAGGGTACGGGAGTGCATATTTTTGGGGATGCAAAAAATTTTTGCCCAAATTTGATCTTGCTTTCCTAAATAGCGTATAAACAGCAAGTCTTAATGCTAAGATTAAAACGTACCATTGTATGATTGTAAACTAATCAACTATCAAGGTTTCTGTATGCCTAACTAATGTAATTAGGCCTACCAATTACCTGGATTGAAAGCCGTACGCCCTCAACAAGCAATCAGTATTCTGCATAGCTACATGTGAACAATGATAATATATTTTGTGTTGAAAAATATTAGCTAATTACAATAAAATCCTCCCAAAAATTGCTGTTCATGCCAGCACGTGTGGAAGATGTTTTTCAGAATCTTCATTTTCAAGTTTTTATATGCGTTCTAAACTTATTCTTCCAACACGATCATCCCAATAGTTAAGATATGTTCTTCTCTAGCATAGATGTGTGCATTCGTGTTTGCCACAAAGTAGCAATCAATCTGGAAAAGTAGTAAAATATGGTTACGATCTAAAGTATTACATTGTCACAAAGTGTCAAGTCTCAAGTGATTAGAAGGAAGGAGGCAATTTAATACATAGCATATAGCTTAACCTTCCACATTAGCAATCTTCACTACAACATGTACTTAACATACTACAAATTACTTAAACACTTGCAGCTTCTGAAGTCACATTATGAAAACCAAAAATCCACTCCACTTTAGACAGTTAAATGTGTATTGAACACAGCATGCTAAGAAAAAATAGCAACCTATATGATCAACTACTGAGGAATATGTACAAATGCACATTTCTAATGACAAGTCAAATGATTTATGACCTCAACAAGAATATTTTATAAAAACGGCAGTGCTTTACTGCACTGCATTAGCATAAGTGAATTATGCAATACTGTTCATGAAAACTTCATTTCATAGGCTCACAGCATTAAATTGAAGCAATAAAATTTGGCAGGATGCAAGATATACAATTCATTGCATAAACCAAACGGAAAATATGAAAACCTAAACGGTTTGAAATCACAGCTACATTAATACCACCACGCAACATATTACAGCTACAGTTACGTAGTTAATTTTCTTCATGAATGCTTCATGAAAACAGATTTGAACTTGCAAATCTCACAACATCAAGCAAGTTTGAAACACGAACACTTCACACTATCATATCACAGCTACACCACCACATTACTACCACAAAACATTTTGCAGCTACAGCTACATTTCAGTTGTACACTTGACTGCATCAACAATTTGAGATTCACAAAAATTAGGGTTAGTTGGAATGGTGAATTACCACCACAACATGTTCCTAATTTTAAAATGTTTCTAACTCTATTCAGATTCGAATGAAGTTGTTTTAGTTAGCCCAATTTTGATTTGCGCTGTTGTAATTTGCTCAGATATTTATAATATATGCAAATTTGATTGACACTCTTCTATATTGACCAGATGTTTCTAATTGTACCAAGTTTGAATGAAGCTGTTTCAATTACCCAAATATGATTTTAAGGCTGTTGGAATTTGCCCAAATGTTTCTAAATGTATGCAAATTTGAAGGAAATGGTTGTATATTATTCAAATTGGAACGAAACTGTATGAAGTTCCCCATAAATTCAAAATTGAAAATGCTATTTGAAGTTCTCCAGAAATGACTAAAGCTGTTTGAAGTTACCCAAAATTAAATAACAATGTTCCACTTTGCCCGAATTTGAATGGAGCTATTGTTGTTTGGCCAGAGTTGATTTAGTCTGTTGGAATTTACCCAAATTTTTCCAACTTATGGAAACATTTTTAACTTCACCCAAATTTGAATGAAGTAGTAAAATTTGCTCAAACTTTATTAAGGTTGTTAAAATATACCCTAATGATTTTAATTTTATCCAAATTTGAATAAAACTTATACTTCACCCAGACATTTCTGAACATACCAAAATTTTAATGGAGCTTTTCTATATAGCCCATCTTTGAACAAAACTGTTTGAAGTTGTCCACAATTGAATGTAGCTGTTGCAAATTGGCAAAATTTTATTTGACTGATGGACTTCACCCAAGTGTTTCCAATTAATCTAAATGTTTTTGTTTTCACGCAAGTTTGATTGAAGCTTTTCTCATTTGCTCAGTTTTAATTGAAACTCAGCTGTTGGACCTTACCCAAATGCTCCTGTTTTACTAAAATGTTTCTAATTTTACCCAAAATGTTACTAAGTTTTTTAGTTGGCCCAAATTTGATGAAGGCTGCTGGAATTACCACAGGATTCCAATTCAATTAAGGGCAATGTTCATTTTGCCATCAGGGGTAAAAAAGAATGGCTGAGACTATTTTGCTGTTTTGGCCATTATTTGCCGTTTATTTGGTTATGACTTTGCCTTAGTTTGGACAATAGACACTACCTCACTTACATGTGAATGTTGCTATATACTTTGCCCAAATTTTGAAAATTTTTGCCCACCGTTGGGGATGTGACCACATCCCCATGCTGTAAGCTTATGTGCATTATTGATTGTTTTGAATATGCTGCAAGGTTTTTTATGGCGGTGTCTAAATGACTGTATCCATTTTTAACTTTGTGAGGACTAAAAACTGTATCAAACGAACTTATTAACCTCCCAGATTGCAAAATATCTGACTAATTCTGTCAGTTGTTTTTTCTGTCCTTATTATTAATCACAGAACCCTAATCCTAAAGGCAGTAGCTACAGATACGTTTGTGAATTTTAAAATTTGAAAACTTATTCAAATGCCACTTGTGATGTAACAGTGGCGCACCACTAGAGCGCAGTATGCTTGATAAAAAGAAACTGAACGTAAAAGATAAACCTGAACCTAACCTTAACCCTAACCGTAGCTTTAACCTAACACTAACACCTAAACGTAGCACCTAAGCCTGAAAAAAACTAATGAAAAAAAACAAAAGAAAAGTCGGCAAGGTGAGAGTCGAATAGAAAACAATTAGCGTAGCAGCCGAAACGCATTACTGTTATGCTACGAGCAGCATGCCGTTTGCCTGACACACTGACAATTTATTTGAATTGCGTCAGGACTGGTGTATCCGCAGTCACTCCCAATCTTAAATTGCAACCCTAAATCCCAACGCTACCTTCAATACTAATCCTAAACACTACGCTTAAACCTAAAGTTTAACTATAATCCAAAGCCTTAACCTTAAAACTGTGTCTGGTTTTCGACAGTTTGACTTCAGTCATGATGAAAGAAAGTAGGCCTAGCTTAAATCAAAAGCATTTGGAAAACATAAAATTTTATGTCGGAAAATCAATGGTGTCTTTTGTCAAAACCAATAAAACAAACTACCAAGGTGAAGGTAAGATCTGAACCGACAACCACTTGCACAACAGGAATATGTTTTTCAGCATGTATCCAACATCTATTAGGATTAATGTTTGTTGCTAATATTACTGTAATATGCTCTTAATGCCCTTGCCTAGCTTCAACATCATTTGGTGACACCATCGATGCTTTTGGCTGGACTCATCCATGGAATTCACCCCCATTTGTGGTCCGTGGGTGGATTGATGTTTCTTTCACGATTTATATATATATACTTTGTTATTCTGCCGTTGTTCTTGTAATGAAATCATTGTGTTTGTGATTGCATTGCTCCCTGCCTTGTTCACACATGTGCTTGTTCCAACTGCTTTTCAAATTTTCTGTGCATGCCTCAAATATTCACCCATCCATTGCTTGCCCACCATCATCTGTTTTATGTTCAACGTTAATGTATGGTGTGCATACTATAAAACAATTGTTTTTATATACCTCTTATGTGTGTGGTTCTCCACCCTTTATGTGTTGCTTATAGAGCTCGACTGATAAGGTTTATTTGGGCCGAAATGTTTTTCATTGCCGATATCCCATGCCAATACCGATATTATTGTATTACTCAAGCAGTATCTATATTGCTTCGTGAGGCAAAATAAACATTCCTGGAGCTATTTTGCCTTCAGCCAAACATTTTCAAACCACAGCTGAAAGACATTACAGTGCATATTTTTTTCAGGCCACATAAAAAAAATAATTTAACAAGTTGCAATTATTTTATGAGGCAAGATATACACTCCTGTTTTGCCTTGTGAGGCAAAATATACACTCCTAGAGCTATTTTGCCACCAGCTGAACATCACATGATTGGCTGAACTAGTCACATGACAAATTTGGACAGCTTGACGTCTCAGTTGACTGTGACATTTGTAAATGGGTCAGTGTGATAGACAAGATGTCATGCTTTCAGTGCTGGCAAGTTATTAACAGCTTCTTGCTTGCAGTGTGTGAAGTGTAGGCTAAACCTAAACCCTTGTTTCTTTATGTGTTGTACTTGTCATGTGACCATTTCAACCAGCTGTGTTTGACTAAGGGTCAAATGTATTCTAAAAGGATGGTTTAATCCGTTGTGCCTATTGCAGTCCATAGGAATTTCCAGGACTCACAGTCTAACTCTAAAATAAAAAATGCACAAACAGCAAACATGTGTTGCGATGAAGAACCGTACAACAGCGAATTTTGTGCAAACCTGGGTCCTTGCTGCTACGTAGGCACTTTTTTGGTGCACGCTAAACGCAAGACTGTCTAGCCTAGAGAGATTTTGATAAAACAGCCAACCAACACAAAAGCATGTAACCTAGTTTTTTCGCAGACAAACATCTGCTTTCCGCGCCAAAACCTACGAGTGAATGTTACATCATAGAGCATTTTGTCAGGACTGTTGCACAGCGGTCTGATTCATGCGTGAAGGCTCTGTGCACTAGGAACAGGACAGAGCATTTTTGCTAATCAATCAGTGTTAGAGACGAAGTAGCAACTTGGGTTTCCGAACCCTTCATGCAGAGCAACAGCGCAACACTTTTATGAACAAATATTGCAGATATATATTGGCGGAATTTTGCCGATACGATACACTTGCAACATCGTCATATTGGCTGATATTTATCGGCGTGCCAATACATCGGTCGAGCTCTAGTTGTTTCTGTAAATGCTTTGTCGCCATGTATAATGTTTCACCTTCCATCACCAGATGTACATGCTTCTGCTCATCTGTTGATACTTCCACTCTTCACCCACTGCTTGCCTACCTATTATGTCACATGTGTTATGTTTATCTTATCTTTGCCATGTCATTTATGTTTGGTTTGTTTTTGCTGTGTCACTTCTTATTTGACTATGTTCAAGCAAGGTGGTGCAAATGTCTTGACATCAGTCTTATGTGGCACAAAGCTAGATGTGTGAAAGCGAAAACCTGATACGGTCATTTATTAGACAAGTGTTTCTCAATTTTTTTCTTATTGTCCCCTACAAACCCAAACACTGTAGTAACTTCACTCCACAGGTGAAACAAGCAAGGAATCAATCGCCAATTTGTAATAGAAAATTGATTTGACGTAACACTACACATCGTCAATCTTTACATCTCCAAGCAGTGCTAACACTGTTAGTAGCAGGTGAAAGATTAATAGTCTAAAGCAAGGTCAGAGAAAGTAAACAACCTTAAGACTGTAACGAAAAATCGCACAACACCAACTACGACAATTAAAACTACAAATTACGTCTTACTCACCTTAATGCATTCAATAAAGCTTCAAAACTTACTGCAAAAGTATAAGAACTTAATAAATCCCAACGCTAGCTATGATGATTAACATAGAATATGCCATTTTTAAATGAATTAAGCTATTGGCAAGGTGACACGTCTAATTATAGCTTTTGGAGCTATGACCCAAACACTTTCTCTCTAGCAAAAATTACCAAAAAAGATAGTTTATCCAGTTTTTTCAAGGAAATGTTAGGCACCCAGTATGGACTTGTAGGGACCTGATTTCTCTGATTCTAGGGACCTGATGATAATTTTCTCTGATTCTATGGACCCAGGGACCTAAAACACCTTAAAAAATGGTTTATCTACTATGAAGAAACAATAGATATTTATGAACCAAACACACTCTTTCATGAAGTCAGTAACTGCTGTTAAAAAGCAGCTTGTACTTTCATGCCGTAGACCAGTGTTTTTCTACCTTTTGCTGCAATGGAACCTTCCGCAAATGTTTGTATTGCTCATGGAACCCTATGCAATGATATCCCAGTATCCATATTGCTACAACCGTGTAGAACTGTGGTTGTGAATTTTGTCACAGCCAAATTTGGTCTGTTTCAACGGAACCTTTAGCAGCCACTCGTAGAGCCCTAATTGAAAAACACTGCTGTAGACATTCCCATCTAAACCTACCTCGCTGTGTAGTTTTTCATGTGTTGAATAAAAAAATGATAAAAACTAAAGTTTTTTTCACCCAGGCTCTGCCTCCCCTATTCTTTAGAACTGGAGGTTAGGGGGATATCAAAAACATGCAAAAAAGAGACAATCCATCCACAAAAGGAAACAGTACAAAAAGAGAAAATTAGGACAAAAAAAAGGAAAAATTGAAAAAACATATTATATAGAAACACAAATGTTGAATCAAATACATAACAAACATTAACTTAACACAGATGATGGTGAGCAAGCAATGGGTGAAAAGGTGAGGTGTGTACAGATGAGCAGGTGAAGCATGCACATGGCATAGGTAAAAGAAATAAGCAACAATTATGGTTTTGAGGCAGAGACCAATGCAACAAACACGACATTTCATAATAGAAGCATGTGACAGGGGCAGAAAACATGTTTATCAAAAATTGTGAAGAAGTAATACAAATACCCATGGACCATAATGGAATACCATCGTTGCATGTATCACCCACCAGACACATAGCATCACCAAATGAGGTTGAAGAAACACTACAGAGGTATAAGCAGATTACAAAGTTCAGCAGTAAACAGTAATCCAATAAGTGTTGGGTACATGAAAAACATAACTTTATTTCATCAGCAGAGTATTTAGTTCTAGAAAGGATGATTTTTTATGACTTATGAGATACAGTTTTTTTTGAGGAAAATGTTGGGTACTTGGTATGGACCTGTACGGACCTGATTTCTCTGATTCTAGGGACCCGATTTTCAATTCTAGGGACTTGAATCAGGTCCCTAAAACACTTTTGAAAAACGTGTAGATATACAGTATTTACTGATCACATAAATATGATTGGTGTCATGACATTGACATCATGATTCAGCTTTACAGAATTATGGGCCAAGGAATTAAACTGAAGTCAATGTCTATGAGATCCTCGAGGTGAACATTGTTCCGTTGCCTCAAAAGCCTTGTATTGCAGCAAGGGTGCTCCTCAAAAGGGAAATCTGAGTTTTTTTCTAATGTAGGTCATGACAGATGCATATGGCTCCTTGCGTTTTTCAGCTATTTATTCAGCTAGTCTTTTGTTGACACTGTTGTTATCCCACCACTTAGGATGGCAAGAGGATTAAATGAGGACAATCACTCCCTTCCTAGAACAAATTTTCTCTTAGGAGTTATAAATACTTCCCTTGGTGAGCCAGGTGGTGCCTGTTAAGGACCACTGGTTTAGCACCTCCTTGTTCATCTTGGAAAATAAACCTTGCTTTTATATTATTACAGCAATGCATTATATATAGTACCTCTAATCAATATCCACTTTCACTTTTGACATATATATTGTTTTGATATACCATCGGTCAATTACTAATAGTTACAGTATACAGCTACCACATGTTTGTGGTGATTCTTGCATTGGACAACCAATGTAATCCCAGTGTTCTAGCATTGGACAACCAAATCCCATTTTGAAAAGGTCATTGACCTGCATTAATCTCATCTCTACCTTGGACCTGTCAGCTAGACACTACAGGGGACAGAAGGAGGACTGATGGATTGACTTTGGGCCCCTGGTACAGAGGCCTAAGCCTAGTATGAGATGCAGTAGCTGTGGACACTTTTGCTTGGGGCCACTACAAAGACAGTGCCAGACAGTAGAAGTAGTAAGTTTATTGGCGATAAGGAAGATTTTGCATTTTCATAGTAAATAGTTTGCTAGGACACCGAAAAAAACAGTATGGTTATCAAATCAGGTGTCCCTAAACAAGCGAACATTAAAGACACATTTAAGTTAATGGAAGTGCCATGCGAAAAGGTAACAGACAGGCAGGCTTTGCAGCAACAGAGGCTGAGGCTGAAAAATGCTAAAAATACTTATCACCTCAAAGTAATTACCATTTTCAGCCAGCAATATTTGTAAAGCCACAACAGTGACCCACACCAAGCGAATCTATCGCAATTTATTGCGTAAGGAAACTAGTTTCGTGTATTACACATCTTCAGTCCTGTGCAAAAGTCGACTTTTGCGCAGGACTGAAGAT
>Ga0210059_1014153_pt1 | contig 11832 bp, 9 predicted proteins | sample Ectturendosymbi2_FD_188042 | JGI IMG/M metagenome (GOLD analysis project Ga0210059, IMG submission 188042) | Ecteinascidia turbinata endosymbiont from Florida, USA - Sample 2 (SPAdes) (version 2) | ecosystem: Host-associated > Tunicates > Ascidians > Unclassified | place: Key West, Florida... | reverse complement strand
ATGACAAGAGCGTGCTGTGTAGAGCTGTGTTCATGACAAGAGCGTGCTGTGTAGAGCTGTGTTCATGACAAGAGCGTGCTGTGTAGAGCTGTGTTCATGACAAGAGCGTGCTGTGTAGAGCTGTGTTAATGACAAGAGCGTGCTGTTACGCCTTTCGCTGCTTCCAGAAATATGAACTCCGCCGATTCCGCGCCATCAAAACGTCGGGACAAAGAAGACCGGCCGAGCAAGCCCTATGTGAAGAAGCCCCTGAACGCGTTCATGTTGTATATGAAAGAGCAGCGTGCGAAGGTGGTGGCTGAGTGCACACTCAAGGAAAGCGCCGCAATCAACCAGATCTTGGGTCGAAAAGTAGGCATTTGTGTGAATTTAGTTGCTCTTTGCCAAATATCAACCCTGGCAGTTGCTTGGTGCCATGAATGAAGGTGCGATCATGTTCCCCTGTAACTGGTTAAAGTAAAATGTGAAACCAAAAGGAGCGTTGAATCTTATCGACTTCGTGCTTTGCCTCTTAGTGTTGCACTGCTACTTTTCATAAAGAAAACATGCGTGTCTACCGAGAGATGTTTGCTTGCTTGCAGTGGCACAGTCTCAGTCGCGAAGATCAACAAAAATATTACGAGATGGCCAGAAAAGAAAGACAGATCCACATGCAGATGTTTCCCGGTTGGAGCGCTAGAGACAATTATGTAAGTCGATACGAGCGGCTTGTTGTCTTTGATCTTTCCGCGCTTTATTACTTTCTCGCGTGCTGCGCTGTTTATGAAATGATCAAGAAGTACTTGGTCGATTTTCAAGCACTTTTCCTTCGCGATAATCCCTCCATGTTGTGCTCTTGAATTCGATTGTGAAATCCCTCCCTCGCTCGTTCGCGCGCATGCCTCGTTGTTTAAAGACCAAGAATGTTCAATTCTAATCAGCCACAGGCTTCGTCGCCGCCGCGCAACGTCGGGTTATCACAGTCTCCTCGTGTTTGTTTACGAAACGTGCCACGTCATGCGATTCGGGCGGAGATAGCGACCGCTGCAGTAGTGGATCGCGTTCAATTGCTCCTCACAACCAAATAGTGATTTCTTCCAAACATTTATATGACCGTAGCAGTCAGGAAAGGCTGTTGCGCAAATGTTTTTACTCTGAGAAGTTGTGGCAAACGATGCGTAAGATAGTAATTTCGAAGACGACGGGGCTTTGTTTGTTTCAATCGACAAAAATTAGCTAATTTTTGCGAAGTTCAAGTGGGCAATTTCATACAAATTTTGACATGTGTTTTTTTATGGTGTTTTTGCCGAATTTTTAAATGTTTGAAAAAGCTGTTCATCTCACACTTTGCTAATATTTTTAAATTATTCCCTGTGATTATATTCTATTTTAACTTTTAATATAACTTTATTATCTACAAACTCGGAATGTTTATGAAGATGAGAAGCAAATCCTAAGTTTCTTTGCGGTTTAAGTAGAACAGCAGCACATTTGCCCCCGCAATGTCTTGCTACTTTGTTTCTTTTGCCAATGTGAGCTGCAGCAGTTGGTCGCAGTGACATGTGGACAATATTTTTGCGTTGACATATTCGTAAAATATAACTTGGTTTTATCTGAGTGTTTTGTTGGGAAGGGGACCTTTAGAGACCCCTGGCCTAAGCACAGTGACCAGTAACTTTAACCATCTTTCGAAACAACAGAGGTTTACAGGGTTCTCACACGGTATGGAAAGTATTGAAAAAGTATTGGATTTCAAAATTGGTTTTCAAGACCATGAAAAAGTATTGAATTTGGCCAAAATGCATATTAGGTATTGAAAAGGTATGGAAATTTTAAATGGAAAAGAAATCTCAAGTATCTGAGCAGAATTTTACTGAAGGCAAAACACTTCATTATTTATGCAGTTTTATGCAATGTGTAGATTTGAGTTTCATGATTAAGAATTTCGAAAAATGAAGAGAAGTAATGGTGTTTAACTTTTTAAAAATCAGTATTCAAAAGGAATTGAAGAAGTATGGAAAACGATTTTTAAAAATGTGTGGGAACCCTGGATTTAGGACTTCACAGTTTGTTAGACTTGGTCCCGCTGCAACGGCATCCTCAGCAAAGTATGAAAACTTAAATTCCTCTATGTCCAGAGCCTTCTTAACACAGCCCGCAGTTTTAAGAGACGCTAGTTCTGATGTAAGAAGCACGTAAGTGGAGATGCGAAAACAACCTGGGTGTGGTCGAGGTCCTCGTAAGTTTCAATGGGGATTTAATGGTCGTGTATTCGAATTCGAACCAGTGTGTCCTCGGATATCAATTCATGAACATTGTCTCTTATCTGCTATGTTGTGCAGGGTAAACGCAAGAAGAGGAAAAAAGAGAAAGCTCAAGATTGTACAGGTGAGTTTTTGTAAATCCATAACTTGCCTTGCGGAAGTTTTCTAGAAATTTCTAAGACATGATTTAAATTCTGTGGCAAAAAAGCGTTTCAGCCGATTGTGTGGATGTTTCATGCCCGAACCGATGACCAACAGGTCATCCAAAAATATGTTAAGTTCTTACAAATCTCGGGATGTCGGCTGCAATTTCGGTGCAGCGACAACTGGCGAGTGATGGGCGTGGGATTTGATGGATTCCATGTTCGAAGCGTAAGTGATGAAAATCGCTCGGAGCGGGATTATCATCGAATTACGATTTTGATTTTAATGCGAAAGGTCACGTGACATCCGCATCATCTCGGTGATTGATTTGCGTTGTCAGGAGTTCTCTTGAATTGCGTCCATAAAGCGACTCTTCTTCGTGTGGTTGTCGCCAGAAGTGAATTAAACAACAAATCACGTGCGCTACTGTTGGTTCCGCCCGGGTGCGCACGACGTCATGCTGATGACAAACAGCACTCGCTCAGCACTGTGCGCAACGAAGCGTATCTGTTTCCGGCGCGTCGTTGTTTTTTGAATGTTTGCGCGCCGTGTGGAAAAGCAAACACTTCATTATCGACTTTCTTTCCTGACTTCCATTTTCCTCCGTTTTTTTCTCGTACCTTTTCAAGCTCCAACTTACTCTGGCAAGGTCTCGTTGCCCTCCCCTCCCCCTGCCGCCGCCGGACACGAGGATCTCTTTCAAACAGAGGGGTCGTCGCCGCGCAGGTAGCATGAGATTGGCACACTGCATGCAGCAGCAGCCCGGCAAGCATGCCTGACCATGCATCACTTCACACACAACGCTTCCGGCGCAAATGCCCGCCGCTGCCATTTCGAACGCCAGCGCTGCCCTCGCTCGCCGTGCGCTGTTCTTGAGAACAACGAAAATTTCTCGCGTTCGGTTGTTCCTCGGGGTGGGTCGATTGAGTGTCACGTGATTTTGGAGGGCGGTAGTTTATTTCACCTCTTTGTTAGCATGAAGTATTTTATAAAAATGAAAAACATCCTGAGTATTGTTTTAGACCTGACAAAGCAGTTATTATCGCCAAAAAATTTTTATTCCTATTTTCCGTAACAAACGAACAAAAACGAAAGATTTGGTAACATCTTCGGTTGCTTGAAGAGGCATCGTTTGGGAGAAACCGATTCCAACGACTCCAATAAAGTTATTCGCCGAAAATCTGTTTTCGCCTCTGATGTGACTTGGAATTCTCTTTTGAACCAAAACATTTCTTTCTGACCACATAAAAGCTTATTGTTACGTGCGATTGAAACGTCTTGCACAACCGTTTCGGGCTCATCGTGGAAGAGAGTCGTAAATAAGTTTATTGAACTTTGGAATTGGCGGTGAACCTAAATCAGCACTGTGATGTCATAAAATATTTCCATGGAATCACAAATCCATAAAAATTTATTCTTGTGCCGAACGTAGAATTTACTTAAATGCTGCGCTAGGATAGTTATCATCCAATGTAGCCTGAAGTGTTCGGCCATTTTGTCCATAAGAGGTTGAAATGAACATGTAAAGATAGTCAAGTATTATCAAGTGACAATAATTGATTTTTAACTATTCCGAACAAACACTTGAAGACCGCTAACCATCCCGAGCTATGCAAAACATACCATGGGCTGAAAAGTTGACTTTGAAGAAATAAAGTTAACGGCAAAGTCACAGTGGAACAACCAATTTCACCCTGGCTTTAATTTACGGAAACTACGGGCGTTATTCGTATAAAAACTCTGACAAACGATGTTAATTCGTTGGTTTCATGGACAAATTCTGACTCGCAGCACATTTGATTTTTGGAGATCTCTGCCCCCCCCCAGTATATTGTGGCGATTCAAACTTTAACTGGCTGGTGCGATGATACCGTCAACTGAATGCCCTCCCCCCCCGCTATCGAGCCTTTGCTTTCCTCCCTGTCCGCCCTTGGGGCATTGCTATCGAAGCTTAATTCTTTCAGTGGCATTTTTCACTCAACTTCTTAAATCACGTTCGTTATTTTTTAAACAAAGAGTCTTTGTTGTTTTTTTCGATGTCATTATCATTGTTGGATCACAATGGGCATCGCGCGATCAACGGTTCCCTCGACGTCACAAGCAGCTCAAAATCCAAAGAAATGCCGCGCAGTGTTCGGACTAGAGCAACAACAATTATGGTGCGCACCTTGCAGGTAGATTTTTTACACAACCAGCCCCCCCAATCGCACCCCCACGACCGCTTTCTTGTGCACGACCTTACCGCCCTGCACGGGGGGGCAGGCTAGAAGTGAACAGAGTGGCGTGGTAGATGTTTGTCTAGCTGCTTATGTAGCGAGTTTGAATGAGTCGTGATCGCATAATTTGTCGAAATATATTTGCGGGTAGCTTTCTGTACGTCGTGTTCAGGCGCTGTCATGGTAATCATGTTCTGCTGCGTGCACTTCTCGCGCGTGCACACTTTGTTCGTGCACACATCGCGTGATATGCGACTGACCACAGGACTGTGAAACAATCAAGTTTTGACCAGTGCATGTTCTTGTCATTGTTGCTTTGCTGCTTGCTGTGAAAGCATTAATTGAGCATGCCGCGCTTGTGCGCCCGCCCCGTTGCGCGCTGTGTGGAGCGCATCATCAAATCTGTAAAGAATATCTCGGCCCGCCATTTTTGATCAACGATAAGTGTGGCGCGGTAGCGAGATGAAAAGCCTCGACGTGGTTCAAAGTGGATGTTGACAGAAGATATATCTGCACTTCCTGCTTGATTTTTAATTGATTGTCGCGAGAAATTATTAATAGCTCGGGTCGGCCCGATCGAGATCTTCTTTGTGACGTGGCGCGTTCCATACAGGCGGAAGAAGAAATGCGTGAGATACCAACAAGATGGGGAGGACTCTGACCTCGATGATTCGGACGCATCGCCGCACGGCCCGCAACATGTGAGTTCGCTGCAACTACGTCTTCGTTGTTTTGGGCCAGGCCAGGCCGGCGCCTGGAATTGATTTGCGGCTTTCCTTAGAGAGGCCATCGCAACACAGTTTGTCATGGTCGATGTGTGATAAGATCTGCTGTGGTGGCGATAGTTGATGTTACGGTTATGAAAGAAGCGATTTATTATTGTTCATATCGAAGTGGGAACCAAGCATTTGTTAAAACTCTGCAATCGATTAAGTTCCGACCGCAAGAAAATTGACCGGTTGGTACGCCGCTTCCGTTGCAATGTTCTGCAGCATAATTTACGCTGTAAACGGCCTGTGGCGAGCTGACAGGAAAAGATACTCAAGAATGTATTTCTGTGTCTTGTCACCACCCGTTTGCGCCGGCTCCAGTTGGTTGTTGTCGTTGTTATCTATCCGAACTCAAACCGAGCAGTGTTTGTTTCGCAGAACCTATTTTTTGTCAAAATCTTTTCAACTTTTCCCGTCGACCAAGTTCCCGAAATTTCGATTGTTTTGTCTCAACTCAACACTGCGGTGTGTTTCGGGCGAAATGAAGCATTGACAGCCGCCTCCGGGCAATCTCGGCCTCAAACACGACCAACCCACACCTGCTGGCAATGTCGAGCTCATTTCCAGCCAGGCGTGAAATTCTGTTCATTGAAGCGAAACTAAACATGACTGGGTTGTTTTCAGTAAACTTGTGAAACTTTACAAATTACCTTCAGGTTTAGGCTGATAAGCTCAAAAGTAATTGCATACTTGTTTAAACAACGTTTGGATTGTCAAGAAGGTGTTGCCCAACAGCAAACCGAGTAACAAGAGGCACGACTGCGAAAATGCTTTGTTGTGTCGTCATAATAGGTAGGGATTTTCCGGGGATGCCGTGTAGTTCCAAAGTAATTTCGCAATTATTCGCAGAAAACCTGGACTTTTTCGCATTCCAACATTTAAAAATAAGTGTAAACACGAGAAAGGCTCGGGTTTTGTCAATCACAATAGTTCCCCCCAACCTTTGGCCCGCGATCCCCAGGGAACCACGAGTCAAGCATCCTGTTTCATGATAACAATTCTCAACAGCAATCTGGTATTTCTTGACTTAAAAAATTTGTTGTTTGGGGAGGACGCGAGAAGGAAAGTAATTTGCTCAGTGTCTTCAAGGAGGATAAATATGGAAACCTTGATCTATTGTGACGTTGTAAGTTTTGAGTTACTGTTGGGCACGAAGTATTAGACCGGTCTTCGGGTCACGGACCCCTAGTACATCCTAATAAAGGTCACGGACCCCTCTAGAAACGTTGCAATAAATGTTTGAAATTACGTCTTAATCATCGCAGTAGCAATCGAAATGTCTGCAAGGCCTATTAACCTTTTAAAACCCCTGTATTAGGCTCTCCTGTGATAAACACGTTGTTTATACGTTAGTAACGTAGTTTAAGCAATTTGTCTGAGGTGAATGTTGAGGCTGTAGCTCGTGCCGCCCACACATGTGGAGTACGCAAGGGGGACAGTCACTGTTGCAATGGAAAGCAAAACATGCATCTCCATGACATGATTTATTGCCGAATTTTTTATGCAGGGCTCCCCCAGTGCGGCTTGCAACCCCTCGCACCTGGCTGGCAACCCAAGTCAGGGCAGTTCGGGCCAACAACGGCCACAAGAAAACAACAACATCGGGATTCACTCGTTGGCTGACCGTCTGTCGCCCAACTCAGGGTCTGGTGTTCCGGAGCACATCAAGAGGGAGAGGTCTCCCCCTGGACGCTGTGACGGGGACACAAGCTGTTTGCGATCGAAAAACGGGGTGAGAATCTTTAATGCACGAGAAGATCTCGTTTTGTTCGAAAAAAAAATCTGTGTCTTTGGATCAATAAAATGTAAAGTTAAATGTGTATGCTGAAGTTTGAAGTATGTTTACATTTTCTTTTGTTTGTAAAAAGTTTGCTGTTGTGAAATTAATCTGACACCTGCTCAACAAACGTCGCGAGTTTTCCTGGGTTCATGAAAAGTCCTGTGTGATTATATCCGACATACAAGTAAAATGGCAGTGCTGTACAAATGTCCATGGGACATTTTTCTGTTTATCCCAGATACTAAACAGCCAGGGTCCGAGTAACAAACCGTATTTGCAAACAAAAAGTAAAGTAAGCTGAGACGCAAAGAAGAAATAACAGCTACTATAAACAGATGAGACTGGGCACAAGGTACGTGGTGGTCGGTTGCGACCTATCAACAATGGTACCCACCCCACGGAAGCACACGCTGGATTTGAGTATGGGCAGTAAGTGAAGAGCAGAACAGCATGCGGCGCCCAAATCGTGCAGCTGCACTCCCAAACCAAATGCTCCATGATTTCTTAGTCAAACTAAATACGCCGTGTAGGAAACCTTCACGAGGGCAACGCCAGCTTTCGACATTTTGGCGAAGGCGTTGTGAGCATTCGGTTGCATGAAAAGCATCAACGTTCTAGAACAGTGGTTCTCAACCTGGTCCAGATGAATCATCGATGGTCCAAGGAGAACTCGTAGCCATAAAAAAATTGTAGCCCTTTCACAAAAGTGCAACGAAATTATTCATACTTCGAAGAATGCAAAAAATGTAATATTTTCTGTAATGACGCACATGACCATCATATTTAAAAATAGCGATATTACGTATTATGCAGCGCCGTATTTATTTCCCTTTTTTAGTATATATTAATAATACATGTACATGTATAAATCCTACGTATGTCTAATATACATCCATCACATTAGTAAAAAAATAAATTCCTATGCTAATAAATCACCACACAATATTGCTTGATAATAAATTAGATGGTAACTCTTCTTTACATTTGAGTTCTCAGGCGCCTCGTGGAACTGATTTATAGAAATAAACTTATTATTTTAGATCAGTTGTTAGAATGTCTGAGCCAACTACTGAAAAGGCTAAACTGAGGAATTACAGAGTAGATTTTGTCATATTCGGTTTCGTGTCTGTAAACCTCAGCAAACCTGTGTACCTTGAATGTGGTGTCATTCTGACGAATCATTCCATGAAAAAAGTTAAGCTGGAGTAGCACCAGAAATCAAAAGCATCCATCATCTATTGGCAAAGATAAGGAATATTTTGATAATAAAAAGAAAGAACAGCTAGTCAAACTACCCGATTTTGTGTGCTAAAGCAAACACTCAAGCCAAGTTTTGATCAGAACACAATTCATAACCAAGCTATGCTTGTGGTGTATGTCAGGTTCATCCATGAAGATAATATAAGGGAAGAAATGTTATTTATTAAAAATTTGCATGAAACTACTTGTAGAGAAGATATATACAATGAAATAATGGAGTATTTAATGATAAAAACATTCCATTGACTAATTTGATCGACATTTCTTCAGAGGGAGCTGCTTCCATAACTGGAAAAGAGAAAGGTTTACCATAGACAGCACTTGGCTGCTAAAAATGTTGGAGTAGAAATGCAAGAAGCAATCAACACTGCCATACATGCAATCAACTTCGCCAAATCTTACCCAGTGAAGAATAGACTTTTTGCGCAATTCCGTGAAGATGAAAAGTTTAACTGTAAGATGATTGTCAAGGGCTTGAGCCTTGAAAAACTAGAGTGGGTTTTTGTGAGCCATTGATCAACTTCCTCTTGTTGAAGTCCCAGGTGACTGATTACAACTCCCATGGAAGCAAGCTGATACAGCTGATAAAGTTTTGGAAAGGCTTCCTGCGTTTAAACAAAAAACATTCTGCCTGAGTGATGTTTTCAAAACAGTTAATGTGCGTGACTTGAGCTGCAAGGTAGAAGGCCAGACGTAACCACCTGTTCTCAGAAGATAAAAGGCTATACGGGGAAATTGAACTTTTGGAAAAAACTTTGAGATAAAAAATCTGGCATAAGTTGAAAATTTCAATACCACTACTCCAACATCAGAATGCACTGCTGGTCATGAAGGTTCATGTAGACTTTGAAAGAAGATACAATGATCTATTAAATATGGTTTATCCACTCTGGTTTGTAGAGATGAAAATGTTGACTTGACTAAAATGTTATTGGACATGAAAGAGAATGTGAAATTGAGAAGACTTGACAAAGGTGTCTAACTACACATCGGTAACGGACTCCTATCCCAGTATTTTTCACCATGTGAAAGCAAACATCATTTCTGTTGCTTACCATATGGATTGTGGAATCTGGCTTTTCAGCTGTTAGGGATGCTTTCAGTAGAAAAAGAAATAAATTAGATCTCAGCAGCAGAGGAACTATCAGACTAAGACTGAATGACTTCCATCAGAATTGATTTTGATATCCTGTGTCTATCCTTGTAAATTAAGTTACAATTAGGTTACTTAGTCTTTTCATGGAGTATTTTAATGTGAAAATAGAATAGTTTGGGAGTAAAACTGGGACTGATCCATAGGCATTTTTTGAGAAAAAGGTCCATGGGATTAAAAAGGTTGAGAGCAGTGCACGAGAGCATGACGGGTGGTGTAGTGCACTGGAGCATGACGGGCAGTGTAAAATGCCGCACAGCGTGTCAGGTATCTAACCTAACAGGATATGACGTTAGGCATGGGTATCGGAACCTTTTTCAAAGTGGGGGGCACAATCGCACGTCAAAAACTTTAGAAAGTTTGTGTGGTTTTAAATAGCAATTGTGACGCCACAAGCAATGAAATATGACGTCATTAACTTCTGTCAGCATGTTTTAGTAATTTGATGCAGTGTTTCATAAGCCCTCAATGACCCCTATCTACAGTTTACACTACACCTTATATCTGCGCTACACTGACTTGAGCACATAAATGTAACTAGTTCTTAGTCTTACACAAAATTCATCCACAAGTAACTGCACAAACACAACATGCACAAAGCTAAGGGAGCGTCAATATATTAGATCATCAGATAGAGGTGAGAGAGGCTTTCAAAATAATGATGGGGTAAAAATTAGATATCTGAACTTCCGATGATGGAATGTGTGGACGATCCCTAGTAACAACAGATACACTGTGCTACAGCACTATACAAACTCCTTTCCGAAAAAGCGAAAAAGTTAATTCTGCGATCATTTTCTGCTATGAATTCTTGCAGTATCGTTATGAGATCAACATGATCTAGTGTTTGTGCAAAAACACCATGTGGTTCAAGTGCTCTTGGTTGAGTTTATTTGTCAAGTAGTTCTTTAGCCGTCGAAGGTACGAAAACGACCGCTGTGGTGTAGCATTTGACATTGGTACTGCCACGTACAGCCGTAGTAGTCGTGTAGTACTCCTGCAAATTCCCCTTAGGCCAGGAGTGAGAGCTTGCTGACATTACGTACAGCAGGCCTGCACAACATACGGCCCGCACCCTCGAGAGCATTCTCAATTGTAGAAAAAGTTGCAAAAGCTCGTCCTCGAAGAAGTAATTGTCCTTCCAGAATTTCTTCCATACCACAACGAAATATCTACACCAGAATGAAATAAGACTTTTCCGGCCCGCGGCAAATTTATGTTGATAATTTGGCCCTTTGGGCTTTCTGAGTTGTGCAGGCGTGACGTGCAGTTTCGAAGGTATCAGGTGCAAAAGACGATGATATATTCTTCAATAGTTTTAGTTCGGTTACAAGGGCATCAATATCTATGTCGTCATGCAATTTAGCCATTGTACTATCTTTGAAAGAGAAAGTGGATTCATCCTTTACTCTTGCTGCAGCCAAAATTTCTTGCTCAATATCACAAAGATACTACAAAGTTTCTTTGTTACATCACTCCTATTTTATTGACTATCAAACCAACAACCTGTAAATGATATCTAGTAAAAAATTACTGAGGTGAAGTAAATCTTGTGTTATATGAACCATTGTCAGTCCTGCGTGGGACCTGGCACAGGAGGGAATTCTACTCTATGTCCAATTTTTTATAAATATCGTTTTGCAAAGAACATTGCCAAAATTCTACAAAAGTTTTATTAATTAAACGATGTACGTTAACAATGGACCCAATACAAATTGTGTTAACTGATTTAGGCAAAATTCTAAATTGAAAAGTCTGGGGCCTGGCCTCCCCAGAAAAAAGTGGAGGGGCCTAGGCCCATGCGGGCCCCTCCAGGTTCCGCCATCTCTGACGTTCGATACCTAAACCTACAGGGTGTGTCGAACGTGATTTTGTGAAGCTACTCAATGTTTCGGTGAAAAACTGGATTGATGTAGAGCTGTACTGAAAAACAGGAGACAGTGTGCTGCTTGTCCCGTTCAAACCTCAGCATTCTTCTACTGTTTATATTCCAGGTGTTCTTACCGACTGCAAGCAACTACATGCATGATACCTCCGATGTTGGTTTCAGTGCAGCAGAACAAGGACCTGCGAAAGCATCCAGAAACCTCGAGGCCGGTGGCCAACCTTCCAAATCCTATCCTGCCTCGAACAGACTGCCCACTGCTTCAGCGCAGACCTCCTTAAGGAGCCTCGGTGAGGGGGGCGGTGGCGAGAGGAGGCCGAGCTCGCACACGGACACGATACTGCCGTCAACACCAAACATGTTCGCGTCGTCGTTACTCTC
>Ga0210059_1014152_pt1 | contig 11834 bp, 5 predicted proteins | sample Ectturendosymbi2_FD_188042 | JGI IMG/M metagenome (GOLD analysis project Ga0210059, IMG submission 188042) | Ecteinascidia turbinata endosymbiont from Florida, USA - Sample 2 (SPAdes) (version 2) | ecosystem: Host-associated > Tunicates > Ascidians > Unclassified | place: Key West, Florida... | reverse complement strand
TCAGATGTCAGAACTAAACCTTTGCGATTAGGACGTATTCCCACAAGCCTGCATAGATGTATTCTACTGTAACAAGCCACGTAATTTTATATTGCATGAAAAGAATCCTGCACAAGTGTAGTTTGACACTCAAGCACATTGGTCGCACTCCCCTAATAATGGATTTTTCAAACTTATGGAAGAATTGCAATAGACTCACTCATGTTTCTGTTTACAAAGTATAAATGTACGTGACTTACCGCTATCAGCATGTCACTGTCTCGCTGCATTACTTACCAAGATGTCTACGTTCAACAGTCTCATGCAACAAAACGCCTGTCACCGTAATACAAAGTGAACCTTTGCATATTTGTTGCCATGTCATTGTTATGCAATAAAGACTAACAGTAGAACAATCCGCTCGCGACTTTCGCAACCCACCTCTGCAGGCAAAAGGAAGGGACATGAGTGAACTGCAAGCTCATCACTGCATGACACTACAACTGTGAACCTGGCTCTTGTGCAGTGTGAGTTTCATACCCGCAAAAAAACTGTGATTGCAAGAATCAAACCAATTAATCGGAATTAAGATGCCGACTTGGTTTTTCCAGAAATATTTGGTTCATAATCCCAATTTCCACGCGGGGGGCAAATGCCCGTTTTGCCCCCATGCCCTGGGGACGCCCATGCGATCATTGACTATTTTATATCAGGCTCCATAAACAAGGCCAGCTCATCTAATGAAGCGAAGAAGCGTTTCTGACTAATTGTTAGCATAAGTTGATTTTTAGCATCTTTAGCGAGTAATGTGCAGTACAAAAATTTTTGGCGATAATTTTCAATGAAAATCAAGTGTCATGTCAACACCTCTTTAGGTCTAGACAGTGACATAATTTTCGGCACTGTAAGCCACTTGGGTTGGACATAGCTGTTCTAGTCTAAAGCTGGTGTGCAATTTAAAACATCTTTCATGCAAGCAGTTTCATAAAATTGTAAATGACGATGTTACAGTTTTAGGAAATTTAAGAAATCTGCAAAATATTCATGGGCTAAATAGGTTAAGTAAACAAGGATTTTGTTTTGCGAGTTTTGAATGAAACATCGTCTACACTGAACGTTTTACTTCAATGCTTGAACCTAATCAATAGGCCTATTTGTTATTTGACTTGTTAAGTGCAGATAATACACTCAAGTAAGCGACAGTCGTAAATTGTCCTCCCTTTTTGCGCTGAAAATGTGGCAGCTCTATTGAGCTTATTAATAAATAAACATGGACAGAAAAGGGAATCGTCCCCTTTACAAGTGCAGAGCTTATCCAAGTGGTTCTAAAAAACATTAAAAAGCAAAAGACGAAAAAATGAGAGAAGTTGCAGCTAAGTCAAGAAACATTCAAGTTACTGTTTTTCAGTGGCAGTGAAGTCCAGCGGAGACATTTCTGCGGAACCTGTAAGAGGACAGAAAATCGAAGAACATGTTGTTACAGACTTAGATGTACGTAACGATGAGAATAGACCTAGCTTAACCAGCGGTGCAGCAGCAGAACATCAAGAAGTATCATCGAAAAACACGATGGATGAGTTTGCCTGACGCCATCGCTGGAGGCAACGATATCGGTCTCTGGTTATCCAATATACCGGAAAAAATGCGGGAATATTGATTGAAAAACGAAACGTTATTTTTAAGACATGGTGTTACTCAACACAGAAGAGACAGAAACTCGTCACGGAAATGCACCACAAATCTTATACGGCGCCAGAACCACACCGCCAAAGTCGTTGAAAGAAGCTGGTTTTGTTTTTCTCCTTCACAAACTTGTGTTTATTGTTACACGTGTAGACTGATGTGCGCGGATACGACTAAATGTGCACATTTCCTTATTAGAAAAGGAATCTGCGACTGGAAGCACGCTGAGAGGCCACGAGCAATCAATGGAACATAAAGATGCCACGATTACGTTTAGTCGCAGATGTAATTAATCACTATATGAAGAATTGATACAGAGGTAGTTAGTCAGATCAATCAGTATTGGAAATCGCTTCTGCAACGTTTGGTTACTGTCGTAAAATTTATTGCTGAGCGAGGACTGGCGTTTAGAGATGAAGAAAACATTGGGTCGCCCAGAAACTTTTTCAAGCAAAATTTCAAACACAAGAGATGCGATGCTTCCGGTTACCGGTTTTGCAACAGTTTCACAAATCGCTAATCATTGTCAATTATCATGTTGCATCATAAAGTTTTGTTACACTTGAGTTAACAAATGTGACGTCACAAGATTACGTCATAAATATTAATGATCCGTGGAAATACTAGTGACTTCATCGGCCATCCCCTACCTAAAGATTCTATATCCGATCCACACATTGGGCCTCCCACCATCTAAATCCGGCGCTGGCAATAGGCCCAGTGTGAATCTATCATACGATTATGACATCTTTTTTCACGATAGCCAGCAGAGCTACTTAAAATGGAAGTACTGTCCCAGCAAATGCCTTTCATTCACGTTTTGTTTTTGAATTGTTGCTTCAGCAATACATAAGCTTTCGTGTAGCCTACATGTAATCGCACAAGCTTCGCTTGGAAACGTGATCGTCATTTAGCCTTTTATTAGAGTCCTATCGTGGTACTTGAGTTGTCACTTCCAAGTCTAAGAAGAACTTTTCTACTTCTAACCAGGCTGGGAATGCGTTTCAGACATTGTTCTTCACTACTCTCGCTACGGATAGCCAAAACAGTAGCAAACACTAGTGCGCAGCATGCTTTGTTTAGGGCAGGTTTTTTGTTAAGGAAAATGTTAGGTAGCCGGTGTGGACTTGTAGGGACCCGATTTCTCTGATTCTAGGGACTCGATGATATTTTCTCTGATTCTAGGGACCCGATTTTCAATTCTAGGGACCCGAATCGAGTCCCTAAAACACCTAAAAAACTGGTTTAGGGTATACCTTTTAAATACATCTTGTAGAAATAAGAGATTGTTTGAGACGCCAACAGTGTTACCAGTTATGTGTACCTTGTGAAAAATGAGGCCAACTTTTTAGGACCCGCTTCGAACGTTTTTTGAATGAATGATATAAAACGCTTTCAAACTGTGGTTATTCCCTGAAATATCGCATGGTTCGACCAACAAAAATAACCACTTTTTTGGCCTACAAAAGGTAACCACTTTTGTGTGATACCCAACGATTGTCGCAGACAACCTTTGGTATTTAAGCAAGTGAAGACCTTTTTGGCTCCCCCCTATTTGACTGCCCCCAACAAACGCTTGGTCTGGATCCGCCACTGCCTGGTTTTAAGTGAACCCGATTGACATTTCTTGGCAGAATCTATGCAATTCGAGGTTAAGATGTGGAGTTTAGAAATTGATCCCAGCCCCACTTAGGTTTGTGAAACCAAATCTGCTATATTCGCTTGGCGAAATCGTAGCAGGCGTTATAGCTATATGCAACCTGCTTTACAGAATGCAGAACTCACCCTTACAGATTCGTTTTGTGCAATGTTGAACTTGATATTGTACGCCCGATGTTGAACTCGAAAGTATTGCACAAGACTCAGCAGGCGTTTGCCAAACAGAATGGAGGGCATGACAAGTCGTCACAGTTTTATTGGTTTCAACGTACTTGAACGGCAATCCAAACCTGAACACTACGCCAACAGTCTAACTCACAAAAAATCACAAAACCAACGAAACAGCACCAGAACTTAAAGCTTTGCTTGAAATCAACGGCCAGCGCAGGTCACCACACCTCTCCGCGGGAAACAAACAACAAAATAGCAGTGCAAGCAGTGCAGCTATGTATAACTTTTGAGTCATATCTTGGTAAATATTCGCTTTAGACTCCCAAGCGCTATTTCTTTGACGGATTGTTCCGAAAGCTCGGCATAAACTCTACAGTTATTTATGAGACACTGCTTTTCTGAAGAAAAAGCCCTTCTTCTGTAAAGCCACACATCGTGTAATGTTTAACTTGAAACATTCAAATTGACGCTCAACGTCTTCATAATGGGGAAAGCTGAAAACGGTCCAAAGATCTTAGCATAAATTTTCAATTGCACTGCCACACTTCGTTTAAAAATATATGCAAATGAGTTATTTGAGAGTGTGCAATAAAGGCAATCCTGATAGATTCTCCTAGTTGTGACAAAAGTGGCCAGGTTCACCACGAAGAAGTGATTGGAGTTCAGACGTAGTAGATCAAACACAGTTCCCAAGCGCTCTGAACCCCATGCACCTAAAACATCGCTTTGAAACAATAATGTACAGACAAGCATGCAACCATATAGAGCAATAAAAATCACTACCTCAGAGATCTTTTGGCGCAAGTTTATGGTTCATTCACCGGTGGACACGTTATCACGCTTCTGGATGCTTCGAGATAAGTTTGATGGCAATGCAGAGCGAAAGCTCCCAGTGCTTTTGTACGTGGTAACCGTCGCGAAACCGCACGAAGTTTTATGCGAACAGTACTGCAGCAGCTGCACTGCCTGATTTTGTAGCAAACAAGTCCGACGTCTGATTTAAAATTTTCCAGCATCGGCCCTAGTGACAATAACATGTTCAGCGCTGGACACCGACACCGGATTGACATTTTCTAATGTTCATATAGGTCAGTAACAAATTTGTATCTTGCTTAAAAATACTGTATGAATGAGAGATTCGGCTTTTTTTTAACAAAACACCAGATTTTGGCGAGAAAATCATGCACAAGCCAAACTCTTTTTTGATTTTTGAGAAAAGTCAGCATTTACAATAATTTAAGTTTAAGTGATAATACAGAAAGCATTTATAACGACACATTAAACCAGTAGTGCCTGCTCTGGCTTGTATTAGAACTTTTTTATTTGTAGCAAAGGGAGTTGCACTTGACAAGCAAGTAGTTACATGACAATGAAACTCACTGATAAGAGTTTTATACATTGAATGCATCAAACCGTCGCGTGCATGTCGTAAACGATGGATCATACAGCTCACGAACTAATGAGCATCTCAGTGTTCGTGAGCTGTAATTAACGCACATGCTAAGAAAATCATATTATGTGAATGCATGATGATATGGGAGAAAGTTTGTATAGTAGCTGATGAAACAAGTACCAACAAGCAAGCCCAGCAACATAAGCAAAATCGCATCGAAAACGTCAAGGCAACGGGGTGGAAAGTTGAAGAACTTGATTTTTCAAAGAACGGGGTATAGTTTTACATTTACGTTTTTTGCATCGTGGATTAAGCGTTAAGTGTTACCGAGTCCTGTCATCGATTCCATTCTGAGAATTTGATTACCCATCTCATCACTACGTTTGCCAAAACACTCGACTACACGGTCCTTTTGAAGGTCACCTTGAATACAATGCAGAATCATGAATGGTTAAACGATTGCCAAGATGCAGCAGCAATGCACTGAGAGAATAAGCGGAATGTACGCGCCAACACCCACTGTCACTAATGCCAAGCGTGCTCATTAAACCGGCAAGGCACAAGGGCACCAAAAGCTAGCAAATCGAGAGCGTACAGTCAAATTCATGAACGCACAAAAAGCACGTTGAAATAAGTCAGTAAAAAGTAGCTGTGGAAAAATGTACAAGCGAGCACGTTCGAACTTAGAACTGTAAAAAAGCAACTACAAACACAAATTTTGTGAAGCAAAAGTTACGAATCAAATAAACTAGAGGTTTGCCCGCAAAGAAGTTTAAGAGCACTTCCTTGCAATCGTTACCTGCTTTTAAGTAGAAAACCATATTAAACTTTGCTCGTAAGAAAACAAACAATAAAGTTAGCAAATTTAGATGCGTTTCATATGCTAAATGAAGTGAATGCATTTCACATACATATAGCAGCTCGCAGTACGCAAAACGAAGGCCAGCAAAAAGGTCTTGATGTACCAGAATCACGGCTTTGCTGAGAAATAAACCCATCAGAACATGCATTTCTGTCGATGACTCACTTACCTGGAAAGATTTTATATTTCAGGCGTGCTAGCAGAGGAATGGAAGCCTTTTTAGTAAATATCACCTCGCACTGCCACTAAAGATAACAGCTTTCTTTAGCTGGGAAAACAATATTCATGTTGGTTTACCATACAGCAGTTGACTTCTGCCGAGTTGCAGCAAGATCTTAGTTAAACAGCTACAGACGACACTTTTAAAATCTGGAGATTTATGCAAAGATCTTCGAGATTTTTCCAAACATATTTTGAGCTTACATACCATATCATGCAGTCAGCACTTTCGCCCTCGATATATGAAGCTACCACAAAAGAATGACCAGGTGCATTACAAAAGTGAAAAACTCACGAGGTACAATTCAGCCAGCTTGCACCAAAATAGCATTGCCAGTATGTCAACAAAGGTGATCCATTACACATTTCACTGAAACACCAATGGCGATGTTCTGCTGCTGTCTGCGCTTTGATAGGTCAATGGTAAAAACAAGGGTTGTCCATGGGACATATTTATCTGCCCCGTCCCATCCCATAGCAATTTATGCCTGTCCCATCCCATGGGATTCCCATTACATTATTATAATATTAATATGGAATACAATTCAATTAAAATTATTAAATTTATGAAAGTTTAGGTTTAGTATCTACTCAGGGCCGGCCTTACGCCGACGCAACCGATGCAGCTGCATTGGGACCCGCGCGATGTTGTTTGGGTAGATCATTCATTTTGCCAGATACACCTTGCGCTTGAGAATTCAGTAGAAACGCCATATAAGTTTCACTGTTAACAAAGAACGCTCTCGTCAGAACTAGCAAGTTTCCTCTCGAACGTTAACAAACGTGCTCAATTCTCGTGTTAGTGCTGTACTTCATATTTGCGCTCTACCACGATCGTAACACGGTTGACTGAACACGGTGACGTCATAAACTCACTGTTCAGAGGGGGGCACGCGCTTAGGTCTTGGGCCCCGCATTTGCTAGGGCTGGCCCTGTATCCACTAAATAGGACTACATGTACAAAGAGACATGCAAAACGAAAAAATTTATTGACTTTAAAATTCAGAAGTATAGTCTAAGTATGACAATTCAGTAACATTCTGACACTCTCATTCTATTTCTGAGTGTCATGGGAAATACAAATGTGTGCTGTCCCGTCCCATCCCATGGGACGTTTCCCATGGGATTCCCATAGGAATGACATTCCCATGGACAAGCCTGGTAAAAACACTCTTGCAGTTTAACAATGAAGTAGCGACTTCTGTACATGGAAGTAAACTACTAACGAGGGCAGCAAAAACTTTAAGAGATGATTAAAACGAAGCAGTTGACAACGTCACGGCTGAAAAAGCTTCCAGCTTCTGCAATCCAAAAATAAAAAGCGCCAAGTCAGCTGAGACAAAACTTCTTCGGGGAACAAATCAAAATTCGCATATTGCAAAATGAAAAATTTCCAACGACACATTTCTTCCAAGCTACAAAAATGGCACAATATTGGCTTCCCATTTGAACTGATCGGAGCTGTTGAGCAAGACTGATCCCACTGCAAATACTTAAAGTCCGAATTTTAGTGATTGCAGAAACCTCCCACATTTTCGATTTCGCACAGCTTATGTGAGCAGTTTATGATCGAAGTACAGAAACTCCTGCGATCCAAGCTCAGCGATCAATGGCTCCATGTAAACATGCTCAGCCTAACTGGCAAAATATGCAAGTCGCCAAGTGGGAAGTAATAGCCAAACAACTTTAGTAAAGCACGCAACCAGTCAAAGCAGAATATCAAGTAATCTTCACTTTGAATGCGATGGCAGACATGCGGAAAATTCAGCTCAGTCTAATCTTGCTAGCAAGTTTTTATGTCAAGAATATACGTGGAAACAACCTTCTGTTTAATCAGATGTCAAATGCAACTTTGTCATTGCCTTGGAAGCATCTTTGACAAAGTTTAACCTGCAGCTAACGCATGCAGTGTGTTTACATGGTCAACGTTTTGCAAGCATATCAGCGAAATGAACATGAATAGAAAAACAATTTGAATTTGATTTCTCTTTGAACAAGGTGCCAGCGGCGAAGAAAGAGGTTGTGACGTCAGTTCAATATCCCCCTCGCTGTAAACAGTTAAAACGCAACGTTTTTCAGAACGTAAACAAAAATCGGCTACTTTTGGAGTTGTGCTGGATTTACCGCAGTTCTCTGGTGTTTCGGTGAAGAAACGGGCAAATCGACAGAACTAAACGCAGCATCGTTTGAACAACAAACTCAAATCCAATCTTGCCGAAAAAGTTTCAATTTAAATTACTCGTTCTTCGGACAACACTGCGGCTTCGACGATGCGAAAATACATTGATGAGGATCTCGACATTTGGTTTCTTGAAGGTTGAAACGACGGCAGTGTGAAGAAGTCTGACGTCACTCAACTGACAACAGGTTGAGGCAGCTGCTTGGGAAGAAGACTTTTTCCTAAAACTCTGTGGTTGGGTAAACCGCAAACTTTCGTCTCGTTCCAAATCGAACCGTTTTCAAGAAACATCTTAGCAACTAAATTGTAGTCTCTACATCTTTACCAGGGTAAGGCGGTGGAGGACTGACAATCGAGGAGTTCGAAGAATCTTCAACAACCATCTCCTGTTCCAGCTTGCCATTACAGCCATGCGAGATAGTTATTTTGGCCTTTCTCGCGTTGGCGTATTTCTGCGAAAATGCAAACGTTGAAACTATTGACTTCGACAAAAGGCGCAAGAAGAATGCTGCCGGGTCGAAGTCGGGGAGGTGCACACTAAAAACGCTTCTAGTGGCGAGACAAATCCATATTTGGATACAAGGGAAAGGCAGGAGTGAAAATCGAGGTTTCAAAATACCGCTAACAGCTGGATTTAATATGAATTGCAGCGAAGGTGCATGCACCTTGAGAAGCGCAGCTGTATCATGTTTTGTTATAGTAATGCATGTAAATTTTGTGTGGCACTTTTGCAAAACATAAGAAATGTAGCTATACATGTTTTCTTACTCCTTCCACAACTCTGCTTTATTATGTGCATGATGTCTTCATGCAATTTATCACCAGCTGTCGCAACTAATCGAGATGAGAGTCATCAAGATTCATGAAACAATTCACGCAAATAGAGATGCTAGTTGGCAAAGGAGTCAATTGAAATAGTATTTAAGCGTCGGCACTTACTTTTAGGCGCACCAGTCGCAGATCATTTGCAACAGTGATTTTTCACCACTGAGCAGGACATTCTAATTGAGGTAAATGTAATTGATTTTACGGAAGGCGTCAAACGCTTTTTCATTTTGACTTGTCTGATGGGCAAGTTTAAGGCTTCTAATGGTGCATACTGCAGATGTGATTCGAATACATTCTGGTGTATCACGAGGCAACAATACAGTGTCTGAACAATGTTGTGGAACATGCACGACAAAAGCAGTTGCAAATGATATTCAAAACAAAGCATCTGTAATTTACTCGAGTTTTTCTTAGATGCAAACGCAATCAAAAACATGTAGTTCTACCATAACTGGTATGAAAAAAGAAATTAACTGACTTCAACACTGCCACTGTCACTCATGAAAAACGTGCGAAGTCGACCGACATCCAGAATAGTAAGTTTCTCTTTAACCAGCACTTACTTCCCGCCAAGTGTCGCCCTCGGTACGACAGACAACGTGCAACATCCGGGCTGGAACGCAGATGATCGAAGCGAGTGCAAGAGACCATCCGAGCACGTGACCCCAAGCTGGGTAATGGTATACCTTGTTGTAAGTGAGGGGCTCGTACTTCACAATCGCAAAGACGAGGATTGCCTAAAAACGTCGAATGGCTTGGTTGTTGCGAGCAGATAAGAGCCACTCAACCACTCCGCGCATGTCGAACAAGTAGGAGCCGAACTAATAACAGCAGCACGCCAGCGCTTAGACAGTTTGGCAGAGTGCAGGAAAAAGTTCTTCGTTTTCAAAGCATTAATCCAGGAATAATTGTTTTCCTGCACGACAACTGCCGTTTCCAAGCTGGTTCTTTGACCAGAAACGTGTTCGCGAAACAGTACTGCGTAAACATTTCACGAGATGTTACGTGTTGCTGTGCAACATTTCAACGTTTGCTCAAATACAACCGACAATACTCAGCAAGTGGCTGAGCTTATTCCAGCTGAACAGCACTAAACAATTATCAGCTGCCAGTACAGCTCGTAGAATCGAAAGAAGGCTGGCGCAGATATGCTTACAATGCACTTACGAAAAACTTTATTGCATTCATCACGCATGCATCAAAAGCTTTCAAACCAACACAATTTTTTGTGTGGACGTTGATAAGACAAAGGTTTTAATTCTTTTTCAAAAAACCTCACTTGAATTTTTCGAAAATAAGCTTATTACAGCAAAAAAAGTTACGTACAAAGTTTTCTTTCCATGATATGAAGTATTTCTGCATGGCATAGGGCAGGGGTTCTCAAACTTTTTACCGCTAAGTACCTACGAGTCATAAAACAATCAACCCCAACTCCCAGGTTAGCTGGCAAAGCCGTGGATTTCACACTGTTGCATCACAACAACGCAAGATCAGGCAAAATCTCTAGGGAGTTTTCAATCGGCACGCATTTTCCTCTAATATAGGATATTAAAAAATAGCAATACGTGAAGACTCAACTGCCATCCAAGAACCCCTGGAAATCATCCCGTGAACCCCTGGTGGTTCGCGAACCACAGATTGAGAATCACTGGCATGGGGTGACCGAATCATGGCAAGCAAGCAGCACGGGGCTCTACAACCTTATTTGCGTGGCTCCTGCAACTGTCGTATATCGCAACTACTATATTTTGAGGCACTGTGAGGCTCGCGTCAGCACAATGCATTTTTTTATAGTCACTTGTCATCCTCGCAGGTTTTCCTGACTTGCAGCTATTCCAAGATCGTCGGAGTGACGCAACATTAGGGACGTTGGCGGCGATTGACATGTATGTTTCTCGGGAATGAAAAAATCTGAGTATTAACGTTCAGTGTTTTTCTTAGATTCATATATGTCAAAGCAAGAACTTACGACTGCAGAGTTTCCACAACTCTTAGTTGTTGTAGGTCTACTACATCAAAGTGCTTCAAACTTTCTTTGAAAAGTAATTTTAAAATTTTAAAGGACAGGCAATGCCTTTTATGCCTACACTGCAGGCATCCCTGAGAAAAATTCATGCTACGTATAATCTTATTACAATTAAACAGCTCGAGCATCATCATCATCACAGTTCGGCATTGAAAAAAAATCTTACAAATGACTCTCTGTTCTGAAACAAGTTTTGCGTGGATGTCTGAAGTGAAGTCGTTTGCATCTCTAGGGTCATCGCTACTGCCAACGTTTTAAGTGTCTACTGCAAGCTTGTATTTACCTAAAGCATCAACAAGCCTGACGCACAGTGGCGATTCTAAGGGGGGGCCTGGGGGGTGGCCATGGCCCCCCCAGATTTTTGGCTGGCCCCACCGCTTGCCCCCCCAGTTTTTTGCTTAATTTCACGTTCAAATTCGCTTGACTGACCCATACAGCAGATAACTTTCGGCCAGTAATATTTTACGTTTATGTTGCCCCCCCTACTTTTTTCCTTGGCCCCGCAGTGGCCCCCCCACTTTTTTCATTCTAGAATCGCCACTGCTGACGCATCCGGTAAATGTTAAACATATACCATGCACTGCGCGCCTACGAGTCATGAAGTTACTTTCAGGCAATGCATTATGAGATAGAGCTTAGATTGTTGTTGAATCTTATAGGTTTTATGCCGGATTTATTACTTGAAGGTTAGGGGCGAATCAGGCAAAGTAAAAACCTAAGAAACGATTCCAACACTGACGCTTCAGGAGCTTTACTACGGCGAGTAACCTTAAATGAAGCGGTCAGACGTCAACAAACAATGGAAGCTACGAGAAGTTAAAGCCGGGCAAGTCAC
>Ga0210059_1014151_pt1 | contig 11834 bp, 8 predicted proteins | sample Ectturendosymbi2_FD_188042 | JGI IMG/M metagenome (GOLD analysis project Ga0210059, IMG submission 188042) | Ecteinascidia turbinata endosymbiont from Florida, USA - Sample 2 (SPAdes) (version 2) | ecosystem: Host-associated > Tunicates > Ascidians > Unclassified | place: Key West, Florida... | reverse complement strand
GCAGGAAGTGAGGAAGTCACAAAACCAAGATTTGAGAGCCGACCCAGTGTGGAGTATGAACTCCGGGAAGGCGGAATCCAATCCCGGAGACTTTCCTAGCTTCAGGTGCCTGAGGGCAGCAGCAAGCACCTCTGGCCTAAAAGGGTCAGAGATATTGTGACCCTCAGGTGTTGAGACCTTCCGTAGGTCGGACAGCCTTTTGTGGACCAGCCTGGTGGACTCGTGGCCCCCGGTCCTGTGTGCCCCATTCTCCACACGGTGCAACGCGATGGAGTTTGCCGAGACGGGGCAGAAGCGAGAGGATCGTCCAGACCTGCCAGTAAGTTTGTTGATGGTTCTCCACGCCTTGCGGCTAGAGTGCTGGAAGTCGATGGAACAGACACTGAAATAAAGTATCAGTAACTTCCAAGGGCGTACGCAAGGGCGTTGGGGTTTAAACCCGCCCTTTAGCTTGATATTTTCCGAAAACTCTATTTCCTGCACAAAGGAGATCAATTGTTTTCGCATACTTTTTTATTGCTAATTTGTCAGCTTAATGCAAATACCACGGAATGAATTTGGATGGAAATTTCAAGGAATATTGTAAACGGGCCAAAAAGTAATAATTGGGTTTTGGTGGGAATATGGATTATCGTCTGCATCCAGATACCATCTCACCACTTTTTGCAGACATTTCGTCCACTACGCATCTTTAAAATTGTGTTCCACGATAGTTCATTATATCCAAAATAATTGTCTTTGTTTTGTCTGCTGTGGCCGAGCAGCGCAGGTGCTGACCGCATTGGCTGCATTACCAATTTCAGTAGCATGATAAAACTGGTGCACGAGCTCAAAAACAGCAGTTGCTAAAATAGAAGCATTCAGGCATTGATAAATGTCTCCGCAGGAAAAAAGGAAAACTAAAAATTTGCTGGACTTCTATACATAACAAAAAATGGGAAGTTTTCTTGCGTATACTTTATGCGCATTCTCAATTCTTGTGTAGTTTAGCAAGATTCGATCTTGCAAACCGGGGTGAGCGTCAGACAGTTTCTTTTCTGCCGCACACTTTCTGCGCTCCACTGCTCGTATTCACCAAGACATCAGCGGAGCCTTATTTTGCAGTTGTAAATTGCTCAGAGGCAGTGATGAGTATGTTTCACTCCACTGTTTCAATGCGCAGCCTGATATTTTTCAGTTATGAACTGCTGTCGTAGCGTTGAGTGTATTTTCCTCCGATATCCTAACCTGGAGCGCTGACAGTTTATATTCAGTGACACATAAATTAAGGGAAGTTCATGTAGAATAATGTGGATATTATGTCAACAAACTTCGCCAAAACGTTGGTTTGGAAACAGGAACATGACGACAAATTGTGACGTCACAAACAGCGCACACCAAATACAAATGACCACCAAATGCCACTGAATGAACCGCCCTCCATAAAAACTTTCTGCATGCGCCACTGGTAACTGCGGTATTCGGTCATTCTCATTCAGAAACTTTACATTGTGGGAGAAAATGGTGATGTGTCAAAGGCATCAGTAAACATTTTTGTATGCACTTTCATTTTTACTTCGTTTGTTTGTCACAATTCACGTTATTCATATCACGCGAAGTAACTTTCAGCGACTTGGTTAAAAAGTTAGAAAAAGAAAAAAGCTTTTTGTTGTTGTGACGTCTCAAGCACTTGTTTCGTAACAAAGCCTATTGTTTTTGCATAACAGAACGTTGTTGAAAAGCTCTTCGAACAATCGGAACGGCATACCCTATTATGACAACACACTAACACAAGACCAGAAACTTGTAAAACGTTACTTTCACTTTTCATCAACATAGCTCGGTTTAAGTTGGACGAAAGTGTTTTGTACAATTTGCAAGTTTCATAGATGATTGCAAATATCTGGAAAATAGACCTGTGGTGTGTGTTCGTTACGAGATGACTTTTGACCTTGTTTTTGTTCAGCACAATTTCATAGAAGACTAAAATTAATAATAGACTTTTAGTGCCAGTGTAAGGAAATAACAGGTGAGATTCTGACTCAAAGCAGTGTCTGGCTAATGTTCCTTGCAGGCAATGTCTTACAACATTTTTAGACCTTGTAAAACGCACGAACATCATCACGACTTGCTTTACATCAAGATAAAGGTTAGTAAGCAAACAATTGTTTTCGTAAAAGTCGTAATATTCCAAGATTCATAACAGTTTTTCAACTAAATGAGGAGAGTGACGAAATTGTTCGAATACAAAAGACGGCAATATGATTTCAGAGCCCAACCAAAATACTTGAAATGTTTTTTCTGGTAGGCACTATCAATTGTTCTGCTTTGATAAGATCATTTCCTTCTTAAGATTGCTTTGATATTTCACAGCATATTTTTCCAGGAAACTGTATTTCTGCGTTGAGCGACAGCAAAAAAAGAACAGGTCACATTCCGTACAGAGACAGCAAGTTGACCAAGCTTCTTGCTGACAGTCTGGGAGGCTCAGGAGTCACTTTGATGGTAAGTCAAACCTTATCAAAAATTTACTGTGTAACTTTACTCACATCCCATGTACTGCTCGTCCTTTCCCTCAGAGAATTTCTTGTTGTCTGATACTTACCAAGAATAAGATTTTAATAATCAAACAGTTTTTTCTCGGTTTCTGATAACGTTAGTCATCCCTAAATATTTTGGCAAAAGTGTATATTCAAATTTCTAAAAATAACAGTATAATTTATATTTCTAAAAATTACTTGATCTGGGAACACTGTGATTCAGAAGCGCTCAAATAATATAGGAATTTAAAAAACTTTCAAATAATTTCATTTAGCAAATTTTGAATGGAAACATGATGAACCACGTGATAAGCGTTTGCTTTTCCATTAAAATATATTTCATAAATAACTTAATGTCCAAGGAGTGCAACTACATTCTTGTCGAATTCAGTTATTTATAGTAAAAATGGTTCAGGGAAAAATTTGCCATAAAATATGAATAACAACAAAATTGAAGAGTATGGTGGTGATAAAGGTCGGCAGCTCGAGAACAAACTTGACAGTTAAGACAAAAGCTGCCGAATTTTTTTAAACCAAGGCTAGATAGTTGCATCCATCGCCATGTTTCGCCAGATTCTTTTTTCTGAAAAGAAAGCAAATGAGAAGTTGCAGCTTTTGTGAAGACGTTCGTAAGTAATCTGAAGTAAGCGCGAAGTGTGTCGTCACGCATCTGATATGGGGAGCTGGGAAAGCTCGCTTGATAGTCACCAAGATAACTGGTCTCCATAACGAGCGGGGCAAACGGTGGGATGTTGCCAAACCAATCTTTCAATGAAAATATGACTTCAACCACCAGTATAATTGCTGCAGGCCACAGTTTAAATCCAAAAAATATTTCTCTGGCATTCCAGCACTGGGGTCGCAACCAGCTGATGGTGGCGGATGGGGCAAAATGATTGTAACTTGTTGCTGTACTGTTTTCGGGGTGGTCGTGGCAAAATGATTCTAACTTGTTGTTCTAACCACTAAACATGTTCTAGAAAATTTCGTTGGGGGTGTTGCCATGTTGCCCCCTGATGCGAGCCTTCTCGCTGGAATTTCTTCAATCACTGCAACTTCCATTTTGCTCCACTCTTTTGGAGCCAAGCGTTGTTTTATTACTGCTTTAAACTTTTGACTTTTCCCTGCTGTCATCAAATTAGCATCGTAAAACTTTGAACTGCCTGTTTAAAATCTTTTTGAAAACCACCTTGTTCTGAATGTCTCTTGGGATTTATTTAGAAGAACAGTTATGCATGGTTGAACTTCTACAACACTCGGTCAGTTTTTCGTTCGTTCGTTGATGATTAGAGATACTTTCTTCAAAAATTTAAGAAATAGTTGTAAACTTTCGGAAGCAAACTGTAATTCAGTAACTATGTATTTTTCCTCAGAATAATGAAGTAAATTGCTGAGCAACAATTGTGAAAGCTGGACATGCGTCTAAGCTAAAATTAACTTTTTTCCTTTTGTGTATATTGAATTCATTTCGAGTATAAGGGTCCTCTGTGACGTCATTGAACAAACATCTTGACTACATTAAGTGTTTCTCAAAATAGATGAAACATCCAATTATCTTGGATTGTATTTGCCAGCCAGACAATGGTCATTGTATAGGAAGGGTTCACACATATGAAAACTTTGTGAGTGCTCAGGCTGATGTCCCTGTGGTAGAGGTTAGAGGTTGTAATCCGTGATGTCAGGTGAATGCGTTGCTTGCTGCCTTTATAGAACACGATGCCATGTTGATCACAATTGGTTTAAATGATGCTTGATTGCGTGAAGGAAGGTTATTTCCTATACAAGTGAAAGCGAAGCAGAAAGCCATATTAGAAAGTGCCAGCTACACGGATGAAGTGCTTGCTACTCAAGGGTAAATGAAATTATTGTGGTAGAGCTATGTAACAAAACCTAGTACGTAAAAATATCTCCGGCTAACCAAGGCACAACGTAACGTCAGACACCGAAAGAACAACAGTGAATTCCTATGTTGTTAAAAGACTGTGAAAAGATGTGTTGAGCGAATTTTTGATCTTTCAGGAAAAAATTCTAAATGCAAAAGATCTTCAAAGATTTTCTCCTCATCAGCTTCTTTGCATAGATGGTGATCGTTTACAAGTCTTCATGTTTCAGCCGATATTGGACACTTATGCATGACCAGTGGCGGATCCAGTGGGAGTTGCGCCCCGTTGAATTGTGCCCCTTTGATATAGATGCGCTCTTTTTTGGTTCTTGTAGAGCAGTGGTTCCCAAACCTGTTCAAGCCATTATTACCCAAATCAAGACACCAACTATGTCTTACTTACCCTCAATATTTCGCAGCGATCGCTCATAATATAGAACAACATTGTGGTTTTGGTTTCGTATTACCCCCCGTAGAATCGCGTATTACCCCCACGGGGTGATTTACCCCCAGTTTGGGAACCACTGTTGTAGAAGCAGAAACAGATTAAAAGGCACTCTCTAAGGTCTAACTAGAAAGTTTTTTACGTCTCGTTGAATTGCAGAATTTACCAGCAGTAAAGCTTGGTGGGCTTCTATTACCAATAGTATCAACAACGACATTCTTTCGTAATAGTACTTTTCTTCTGTCATTTGTCGCGCACTCGATAACTACCCAGCCTTACTCAGGTAATATCAATCGCAGTCTCTTTATTCGCTAGCACGGTTCTCGATTTGCTGCATGTCTGTGCAAAAGTGCCTTGTTACTGATCCAAGTTTATTGCTTTTATGCGTGATGGCAACTTTGAAAGGGAAGGCAGAAGTGAAAATAGGAATGCAGCGTGGAAAACTTGTAACTGACGCCAGAATAACTTCCAATATAAAAAGCAAGTTTCAACTTTGTTACCCCTGCAGTTGGTGAGTCCGCAGTAAGCCTGTATCTTAGTTTTGCATTGTAAAAGTTTGTGGGTGAATTTCTTGTCGGAATTAAAATCCATGATTTTATAGAATAAAATAGCATTTAACCATAATGCAATGCAACGTGTAAAATGCTAGAGCGAAAATGACTGAAGACCGTATGTACTACGGAGCCACTTTTTCTACTTTTGTTGCAAACTCACAAGCAGCTACTTCCTGCCACTCATAACGTATTGAACAGATATTGTGGAGAAAAGAGTCGTCTTACACCGGCAGATACACCATATATAGCATGTGACGATCTTGATGAAAGTAAACTGTCCTAGTTTTGATCTGATTTGATATGCTGTTCTTTCATGTGGGAACAAAGCACAAAGTAGATACGGTGTTGAAAATGCTACAAGTTCTGCAGTTTTGATTTGATCTGTTTTGCGAAATCATTCAAATGAGATCCTCTCCATCCTGTTGATATTGTGCGAACTGTTCATTCAGTGCTCTCTCCATTTATACTATTGTTTTTCAAATTTCTTCTCTTTCGCAAGTCGCAACAATGATTGCGCCAGGAACGATTCTTCCTAAGTTGTTGTTGAGTGCTCTTCAGTGCTTGTCTGGGCTCCTTTTAATTGTCCTGTTGTTGTCACGAAGCAAAATCCTTCTTGAGGGGAAAAACACTTTTCGGAAACTGCTGCTGCAGTGTTTCACGTTTTGTTTGCGATTGAAACAAGGATGTCATTTAATGAATGAAAGCAATTGGCAAAATAATCTGAGGGAGTCTTATACTGGCCGTTGGCTTAGTGGAAGCCACAGTTTTTTGTTAAAATGCGATCATGAACTTCATGAGAAAATCCCGATTGTCTTTGAGGTTATTGTTCCACTATCGAGTTTCAGGGAATCAATCTCTGATCGACCGTTATGGCCAGGACCCTTGCAGGCCACAGTGCTTTACAGAGGACTGACCACGCCAACACCAGACTTGCTTCAGTCTGGGCCAAGCATTCGGCATAATGGCTGTAGCAGGGAAACACTCCAATGTGGATGCAATCTTCGTCGGAGTCCGTTCATGTTGCTCTCTGCTTTCCCATCGGAACAACTTCGTCGAAGACCAAGTAGGTTTCGTGTGGTCGAGAAATGGGCGATCTCTTCAACACCTCCAACAAATCTCTGCCCCGGCGATCGTGGAAGGCACTCGAAGGACAATCCTTGTGTTGTGCAGTTGCACTGTTGTCATCTTGCACTCACAATTGCGTTGTGGAAGAACTTGTTCTCGTGTCTTCGCCGTTCAGATCGTCGCGAACGCAATGGCGGCATGGGCCATGTATGTAGTTAGTTATTTAACCTGATAAAAGTGAATCATTTTGATTTAAAAATTGAATCTTGCGAAACAGACAAAATTTGAAATACAAAAATTAAAATATGTTCTATTTATTTATTGCTGGCACTTAGTGGTTCTTTGCGTAGTTCTACTTCTTTAGAATTATGGTTTGCAATCACTGTGGTTTCCATGAGCCTAGATTGTTGCTTGAAGAGGAAAGAAATTGCAGCAAAGATGAAACTCGTTCTTACTGCTTTGGGCGCGGCACGGTTAGTCAAGATTTGTGTTCATATCCAGACCCGGATTTACAATGGGGCTAGCAGGGCTTAAGCCCGGGCCCCCTGGCAAGCGGGGTCACGTATTCCTTCCCAAAAAATTTTAAATCCTGCTAAAATAGCTTGCAACTTTGTCGCACAAGCTTTGCAAAGGCCAGCACCTAACCCAGTTGTTCAACTTGTCTGTATTCTCCATAAATGAAAGTACTGTACTGTATTTCGTATACGTTTATAACGTGGTTAGGGTTGGTAATAAAAATGAAAAATTGCAATGAAAACGCTTCAGTTGAGGCTTGTTGTGTTCGTATAAGCTCATCTGCTCCTGCTCTTAGAATGTGTTCAGACTATAGCGTGAGATTCGCCGAGGCCATTTTCAGGTCTATAGTTAAGAACGTTATTTAAATGCTACAAATATGTTTTATCTAAATTTTTAACGCTTATTTTTGACACAATATGTTTAGAAACGTTTTATTCATTATGATGAAACCTGATAAAAATCACCACATTTTGAGCGAGTTTTAACTTTTCACAGCTTGTTATATATTTATACTAAGTGTGGATTGAAAAAGGTTAAAATTTTTATGCTCTGTTCAGATATGAATCATATCCCTTCATGTTCTTTCACTGCTAATTATTCAAAGCAATTACAAAGTTAATATATAGCATGTTTATTTCGAACCAAAACTGAGGGTAGGTGGGATGAAGAGAAAAACAGTGGCTGAAGTTATTTTGTGATAATTGCCAGTGGCACGTTCAACCTTTAGTTCATTATTCAGTTGATGCTAGCAATGTTTTTCTTTTACCATGAACCCTTTTCCAAGTAGGTTTATATGAACCCACAGAAACTACTTAAGTGCGATGTTTTGAAACTTCCCTGCTGTTGGCAGCGCTATTTCCTTCATGAGCAAGCTGTGGTAGGTTGAAAACTCACAAGGCTTGCAAAGAGCGCTGGACAACTTTTCACCTTTCCTGCAACTTGCACGATCAGTGCAACTCTACTTCTGCAACTACCTTTACTTTGTAAAAATTGCTTCACAGACGCATGAAGCATGGCAGCGAAAAACGTTCTTTGCAAAATCAGACAAACGTCAAATAAACGTGATCAATCGTCGAGCACAGTTTCTGAAATACAAAACCAACGAGACTAAAAGCCGCTACACGCGAATTCATTTCCCAGTGAACCAAGGGTTCAAGTAAACTTTTGATTACGTGAGCACGGCTTCGCGAACTTCGCCTCAACTAATCCTATAAACAATTTCAAAGTTGAATGAACCAAACGATGTGAGTTCCCGAAGCTCTGTTGTTCGGGTTTGTTTTACCTGCCAGGATCCTCTCTGTTACGACTGAAAGAGCTTTACGTTGTGTTGAGAAACAAAATGTTACAAACGATAGCCAACAAGGTTACCACGTTTGCCTTTTACAGACCAAGTTTCAGAAATCAGGCTTCGCTTCAAGTTGATTGGCTTAAACGATTTTATTTGGCCTTTTCTGTCCTCAGATCAAGTTGGTTGGCCTTAAAATTTTCGTTTGTCCTCACTGTTGTTTTTGGCTTTTTTACGCTGAAAAAACTTTCCTCTGAAGAAAATATCACTAGTCCATTTTTTGGACAACACATTTGCAAAATGCTTGTAATTAATGCGATATTAGACCGACGCTCGCTTTCTGATGTTAGTAAGATTTGAGGGAGGCGAGATTCGAAATATTTTTTTCCGTAATCACTGGAAATGTGCACTGTGTAGTGTGCACTGTGTAGTGTGTAGTATGTACTGTGTAGTGTGTTGCAGAAGTGGCCACGGATCCTTAGTGCCGGAGTCGACTCCGAAAGGATTTTGCGTGTTTTTGGATCCGGATCTGGAGTCAACAATTTGTGGAAAAGCAACCCTGGATCCAGAGTCCCTTTCTATTTTCGGCAATAGTAGGGGTCTGCGCGGTCTTTACAAATGTCATTGCTCATGTAAAAACCCATGGTGAAAACACTGCCGAGTGTCGGTTCCCTCGATGGTAACCGGAGTTGAACAGGAGTCAGATTCTTCAAATTTGAAAAAATTTCGGACCCGGATTCCGATTCAAAAATTTTAAACAGGAGCTGAGTTGGAGTCTGAAAATGTGACTCCGGTCACGTTGGTGTGTTGTAAGCGTTGGTGTGTTGTAAGCACTAAGCAGGTCCAATGCTTTTTCGTGTTTCCGCGATAGAAATACGAGAATGGCGTCAAGGAAGTTGAAGTCTGTTATGATTCTGGCCGAAAGTACAGGAGTGAATGCGAGATGACTTTCGTATAGGTGCAGAAAGCTCCCGATGGATCAGAAAGCTCCCGATGGATCAGAAAGCTCCCGATGGATCAGAAAGCTCCCGATGGATCAGAATACAAACTGTCGCACTGTTTTACCCAAAGTGCGCAAACTCACAAAACATGAAAAGTCAGAGAAGCATCAGTAATGAGCTCCAGTACAAGGCCAAGCACGACTTCATCTTAATTTCAAAGAAAATCTGCAATGACATTTTTGTAATTTAGATATTCCTTTGTGACAAACGAATGGCAACACCACAAAAATGTTTGTTTTTTTCTGGCCTTCAAAGAATCGGTTAGGTCTTTTTCTGGCCTTTTCAGCACTGTTTGGCTTTTTATTTAAATTTTTATCTGACAAACCGTATAGAAAAAACAGCAGTTCATAGTATAGTCAAAATGGGAGACCATGCAATGCTGTGTTGCGTAAAAGGATATTTAATTATTGTTGAATACAGCAACTAGGGGAAATGATTCTACCTGAAATTCACATTAGTTGAGTTGACGGTCAGCATGAAATCAAGCGGTGATTATGAGATATAATGCCTTGTGGTCATGAATCCACTGTGGTGACTTAATTATGAGAAATATTGCTGCCAAATGGCGGGTTGGCCACATCGAACAAGTAGCAGCCCCTTTAACCACAGATCGTTCAGCAATGGTTTCAGAACTAAAAAAACAAAGAAAAAACATTATTAAGAAGTTTCTCATACGTTAAGTCAATCACGTATGAATCCTGTGAATGTTTATTTGCGAAGGTTGAGATGTGTTTTGGAATTTTCTTTGGAAATTGTACTTCAAACATTTCCTTATTTTTCAACGAGTTTTATGCCAACCAACCAACTTACCATAAAACTTATATTTTCGTCCTTATTAGATTGCCTGCGTCACACCATCAAGTTACTATCTTTCGGAAACGCTGAACACCCTGAGATACGCGAAGAGGGCGCGGAAGATTAAAAACAAGTTAGTTTTGCTCTTCGTAAGTAGATATACGAGTAGCTGCTAAAGTAGTTAGTGAAACACGTTTCTTGCGCTAAAGACAACCAATAAATATATAAAGTTCTCCGTAGACCTTTTTCTATCCATTTGCTCAGTGCTTTTTCGTTATGCTCCAACCTTGGGTGTTCTTTCTTTCACTTTATCTGACATCTCCACCAAAAGAAAAAATGTAGGTGAAGGAGTTTCAGAGATGGATATGAAAGAGCAGCTTTACGTTGAGAAGGTTGATAAAATCCAATATGTTTGTGATAAACTCCTGGACGTGATAGACTTACGCGACCTCATACGAAATGATGTGCGTACTCATATGAAGTGATGTGCGTGCTCATATGAAATGATGTGCGTGCTGATATAAAATGATGTGCGTACTCATGTGAAGTGATGTGCGTGCTCATATGAAATTATGTGCGTACTCATATGAAATGATGTGCGTGCTCATATAAAATGATGTGCGTACTCATGTGAAGTGATGTGCGTGCTCATATGAAATGATGTGCGTGCTCGTATAAAATGATGTGCGTGCTGATATAAAATGATGTGCGTACTCATGTGAAGTGATGTGCGTGCTCATATGAAATTATGTGCGTACTCATATGAAATGATGTGCGTGCTCATATGAAATGATGTGCGTGCTGATATAAAATGATGTGCGTACTCATGTGAAGTGATGTGCGTGCTCATATGAAATTATGTGCGTACTCATATGAAATGATGTGCGTGCTCATATGAAATGATGTGCGTGCTGATATAAAATGATGTGCGTACTCATGTGAAGTGATGTGCGTGCTCACATGAAATTATGTGCGTACTCATATGAAATGATGTGCGTGCTCATATAAAATGATGTGCGTGCTGATATAAAATGATGTGCGTACTCATGTGAAGTGATGTGCGTGCTCATATGAAATTATGTGCGTACTCATATGAAATGATGTGCGTGCTCATATAAAATGATGTGCGTGCTGATATAAAATGATGTGTGTACTCATGTGAAGTGATGTGCGTGCTCACATGAAATTATGTGCGTACTCATATGAAATGATGTGCGTGCTCATATGAAATGATGTGCGTGCTCATATAAAATGATGTGCGTACTCATGTGAAGTGATGTGCGTGCTCACATGAAATTATGTGCGTACTCATATGAAATGATGTGCGTGCTCATGTGAAGTGATGTGCGACTTCACATACACCAATGGAGAGTTTCTACATGAAAATTTATATTGTTACAGGAACTCCTTTCGAGAAAGTTTTTATAATTTTTTTATAATTTTTTAATTTATTTGTTTATAGCAGACACGAAGTCCATAGTATGAACACACACACTCTGCAGAACGCAGGTTGATAAAAACAGACAATACAGAATGTAGTACAAGGCATTGAAGCCGGCGGAATCACAGGGTTACAGACACTTTTTGCAACTGCATCGAAGACAGAACCATAGGGTTACAGACACATTCTTAACACTATTGTTAGATAACACGTAACACTTGTTACAGCACTACTGCGGAGTAGGGCGCTAATTCCTAACTTGGTCTAGTCTAGGTAAAATGCGAAAGCGTTGTGGCTTGACACGCCATCGATCAAACGGACACTGCAAAGT
>Ga0210059_1014150_pt1 | contig 11834 bp, 7 predicted proteins | sample Ectturendosymbi2_FD_188042 | JGI IMG/M metagenome (GOLD analysis project Ga0210059, IMG submission 188042) | Ecteinascidia turbinata endosymbiont from Florida, USA - Sample 2 (SPAdes) (version 2) | ecosystem: Host-associated > Tunicates > Ascidians > Unclassified | place: Key West, Florida... | reverse complement strand
TGTCAATGACGCTGTACAATTTGGCAAACAACCCAGAATATCAGAAGAAGTGCAGAAATGAAATTGAAGAAGTGATCGGTGAAAAGGAAGAAATCTCCTTGTAAGTGTACTTCGAAGTTTTAAAAAATGATTTTCTCTCTATAACAGTCTTCGGAAGACCATCACTAGATAATTTACGCGTTTTTGTAGGAGTTTCTTTGCAAAATACAGAAACTAATCTTAGAACAACGATTGAACATATTTTGCACACCTAAATTTGGATGCGGCTAAGACCATATTACCTCCTAAATATTGAAACCAGGATTATTGGTGTTCCTTCGAAACGTTTCCGAATACAAATGGACTAATGCATCCCTTCTTCACCTATAAATGACGCCACGAATACTTCCTCTTTTTACACTCTAGTAAAATCGTCATCATCTGTATTCAAGCCACCAAATAGTATTGCTTTAATCATGTTCAAGAGAGGCCTGACTAATTCTTGGACGAGTTTGAAAAGGAAAGTACGGAAGAGTTACTTCTTGGTTATTAAAATTGAAGTTTAAATGGTTTCATTGCTGCAATAACGTTTTTATATCGTATCACACCCTTCATGGTCTGTCTTTAAAAAGTATTTCCTTACCTAAGACGGGCTTATCATACATTGCCGACTGCTAGTTCCAGCAAGGGGTGTTGTCAATTCGCAGCTGAACTTTGAGCTTAAAGAGCAACAGCTCCGTGTTACTGGTTAAATATTAATCGAGGTGATGGGGCAAAGCTTGGTTGAAGCTGCGCTAATCTAACTCCAATGTCAGTAAGTCTGTCTGAAGTGATTGTGCGGACCTAGCAAAGCAATCTTAACTTTAGCACATGAAGCTCAACTTCATCCTCCATTATATCATGCGTAACACCTAGTGGTAAACACAAGAAAGATCGGCAGCTGTGAAGACAAAATGCTGTTCAACACGATCACTTGCTCCTTCTTGATTGTTAAATTTTGGTGCTTCTCCCCGCAGAGATGACATGGGTTGGCTTGTATACTTAACGCAATGCATCAAGGAGTCTCTGCGGCTGACACCGATTGTTCCTTACGTGTCTCGAAAAATCCATGAAGACGTCACTTTCACGCATCGCTTTAATGGTTATAAGGAAATAAAAGTCCCTGGTGGTACTGAAGCTCAAGTAAACATATATGTACTGCATCGCCATCCTGACATTTGGGAAAACCCGGAAGTAAGAGCTTGTCATATGATATTAGAGTTTTGCAATGACCGAAGGGTCAAATTAATTATCTGAGTCAGGTCAGCATTTGTAAGTAGCATCAACAACGATATTTTGCTTATTTGAAACTTAGGCACGATTGCACAAACAAACTTAGGAATAATTTCAGAAATAATTTGTGACACAACTTTTGTGCAATTTTCTCGATGAAAAGAAAAGTATTTGCAAACAAAATGCAAATTTTGGCAAATTCACTTTTTTGCACCGAAAACATTTTGTCAACAATATTCAAGAGTGAATTATGTCACCTAGTCCGTTTTACAAAGTGTAAATTTCCAATAAAACATACCGGGAATCAATTTACTTCAAGCCATGGATTTCAGTGCGTGAACAATTTTTGTTTGCAATAGCAACAAATCTTTACTGGCAGGTATTCGATCCGGAACGATTTAACGCTGAAAACTCTGCTAAAAGATCGTCTTTCGCCTTTATCCCATTTGCAGCAGGACCAAGGTACGTATTTTAACTTGTGGCGTTTTCCTTGAACATTTGAAAATCCTATCTTAATAGGATTGACCACACAAATTGTTTGTGAAAATAAGGTTTTGAAAAATTTTGATTATGTAGAAATAAAATGGTTACCGCTCTTCTAAACAGTTTTACGTTTTGTGACATTTGGCGTGAACAAGTGAAAATGCCGCTTGTTGCATCAGAATGATATTTTCTAACAATGGGAAAACGCTTCTGAACGTTTCTGCATCTTGTGACTTTGCACGATAGCTGGCATAATCCAGGTTTGATTCAGCCTTGTTTTTTAAACAAAGCTTCGTATAGCAAATGCTTTCCTCGGCATGAGAAAATGGTTTCGAAAAAAACTAATTCATGGAAATCGATAATTTCAATGTTGATCAATGACAGTTTGTTTATTCAAAAAAAAAAAAAAACGCAAAAAATACGACATTTGCTAGCGATTGTCAGAAATCATTCCCAAAACACACTGTTTTCAAATCGTTTATTGCAATGCCTGTTAAATCTTCTAAACTTTTGCCAAAAACACGGCCATTCATAAATGGGTGACTTTTAAAAAGATTTATTGAGCTTTTTAATCGCCCTCATCTTTCAGTGAAATCAACTGATTTTTCTCTGCTTGGGTTTCCATTGAAATTCTTTTACAGGAACTGCATCGGGCAGCACTTTGCAATGCATCAAATGAGAGTAGTCATTTCCCAAGCTCTGCGAAAGTACGAGTTCTACCGTGATGCAGACACGCCCAAACCCGACATCGTACCGGGAATAACGTTGCAATCGAGAAATGGCATTCAGTTGAAAGCAAGAAAAATTTGTTATAATGAACAGTAGCAGCATTAAATGAATGCAACTTCTTTTTGAGTTTACCCGGACATACCATAGTGACATATCCTATTTTGAAACAACTGTGAAACACCAATATCACTGTGCAAAACGAAAAAAATTCAAAACAGCGAAGAAGTGTTTTGAATATCTCTTTTGAGCTGAGCACGAATTTGAACTCCGTTCTTTTCCTGTTACTCTCCATATTTTTGTAACTTTGGTTTAAACTTTTTTTTTAAGTGTACATATTTTCCTTACCGCAGGCACTGCGTTCTAGGGCAGGGTTCTTAACCGGTGGGAAATATCCCACTAGTGGGAAATTTCATCCATGCAGTGGGAAATTCTTTCTGATTTGGTGCAGTGAGAAATTGTTTTACTCCAATACCTAAGGAAGGAAATCTAATTATTAAGTCACAAACTTGTTTTTTAAAGAAACGTCTACTTGTCAACTAGTGCATTGTTTTGCAATTATTGCGTTTTTAGCGTTCAACAATGTTCAAAAGTCGCAATCGAATAACGACCGTTGTTGTTTAAAGGTAGCCAAGGTTGCTGTAGGTAGGTAGTTAGGTTAAGCGTACTGCGTAGCGTAAGTACGAATGATATGTAAAAAAGCTGACTTCAATTTATCAGCAAGGTTAAATTGAAATTATACTTTGCTGAAGATGAAGTGATGTTATCGTTGTAGCAAGTTAGATTATATTTTTTTGCGGTGAAACATGACAACCTGCTTCTTAACGAATCATTATTTTCCGAAGACATCTAGCGTAGTACAAAAATGTCGGTTGCACAGGCTAATAAGCGAACATACAAGGAAGACTAAATCAGATATGGCGTTGCTTGCCTCCAGAAAGATGGAGAATATATCCCCCAAGGGTATGTTGTACATGAAAACACTGGCTAACAACAGTTTGAAATCATTCCAACTCAAGCAGCATTTGAACAACGCTCACAAGGAGCAACCTAGCAAAATCGATTGAGCAGGCTACTTTACAGTAAGTCTAAGGAAGGTTGTCTCAAACATGTCAGACTGGATGTAGGACGTGCATTTAAACAAGTAAATTTGTCCGTTGAGGCATCCTATGTGGTTGCACTTCGCATTGCTAAAGCGAAAAAAATCATGAGACTTTGCAGAACTAGTGCAACCATGCCTCCGGAATTGTGCTAAAATAGTTTTGGACGACAGAGCTTGTAACACGTTGAAACAAGTTTCCCCTTCTAATAACACAATCAAGATTTTTACCATTAATCGTATCGAGATACTAATGAAGGGAAAGCAATCGCAAAAATCACACTAAAAATTTAAAATGAGCACTTTACTTTACTGTTTGATTGATATGACGCAAATGAGTGAAATCCTTGAGTGAAACCCATGAGTAGATCCTTTTAATTTTTATATCTATTATGCGAAACCTATATACCACCGAGCTAATAGCTACTATGAGTATTGGCCAGATAGCGGTCAGTAAAACATCGTCACCAAAAATATCAGAAGGGAAATTCGAACTTGGTGATTGGCGTTAGTGGGAAGCTAGACCGAAAAGGTTAAGAACCGCTGTTCTCGGGTTTCATACATTACTTTCGCACTGTTTTGCTTTTATCGCGTACTTCTTCGTCTAGGTGATTACTGCATTGGAGGTCCACTGTTTTTTGAATAGTTTCCTAAATTAATAGCCACATTGTCTGTAGAAATAGTTAAATGAATTCTGCTTGAGTATAACGCCTGCACAATGGAGTTCATACAAAAACAAACCCGATGCTGTTTACTGTATATGCGGTAACGTAACGTTAAACAACACAGAAGAAATCTGTGCAATGAAATCAAGCCTTGGTATTATGCATTCCTTGGATGTGCAGTTGGTGAGCAAGACATAAGCTCCACACTTGTTACTTAAATTGCAATAACAAACTTAGTAACGGGTTTGCTGAATAAAACGTGTTTCTGGGATTTGCTACACCAATGTTTTGAAGAGAAAAACTATTTCTGCCTAAAGCAGAATTAAAGGATATAATCACAAAAGTAAATAGAGCAGTGCACACCCAAATCTACCACCTGCTAATTTAGCGATGGCTGAAGCTTTTCGAAATGAGTGGACACCACGCGAAACCGAGTACAAAGCAAGGACACTTCAACTTTACTCTAGATGCATTGAACATAACGCAACACAGCGCCGGATTTAGGGGGGGCCAAGGGGACCGGATCCAGAGCCTTTCATCAAAGAGGACCCCCACCATATTCATGTGTTTAGCCTTATATGCGACATGTGCATGCCACTTAGTTATTTTTAGCAAGGAAAGTTTGTTTGTAGACGCTATTAATTATCGGCCGGCCGATAAATATCGGCCAGACAGCAGTATTTCACTTGAATATTATTTGATATTGTGACGAAACAGCCATTACGCTTATTGCTTTCCTGAAAGTCGGTCAGGTATCTGAATCTAGTGCAGTGGTTCTCAAACTTTTTTCGTTGCGACTCCTTTGGAAATGTTTGCTGGACTTGCGACGCGCCAGCAATAAGAATTTAATAAAGACACATATTATCAATGTTTAATTTATTGATGAAACAACAAAAATAAATATGCATCATTTAATGTGATGTGTGGGTTTCCGTATTTTCTCTATTTAATCGAATCTTGGAAAAATTTGTGAAACTACCACTGGCATTTAGCTTTCAAGATTTATTCGTGATCGGTATTTGGTCTTCATCATGGCAGAAAATCCTGTTTCGCATAAATACGATGTAGAGAAGCGAAGAACCATCCGTAGCGCTTTTTTAGCCAAAGCTGGGTATTCGTCATGTAATGAAATCAAAAAATTTGTCGGATTTCCTGAAGTAGCTCGACTTTTTTTCAGGGAATCATCACAGGCAAGGTCAATATAGTTCTTTTTCTTATGAAGGTAAACCAGTGGTCTCCACATTTTTTGTCCAAGGGCCACATAAGTTGCTACACAACATTCTGAGGGCCGGACATTTTACGTAATGTAATTGTTTCGGGATATGTTACATTCTTCCAAATGAACAAGTTTTTGTAGAGACACAGTATCATTTTTTCATTTTTGACAAAATGTCTTCGCAGGCCGGGTTTGGCCCGTGGGCCGTAGTGTGGAGAGCCCTGAGGTAAACGACGATGGGGCAGGTTGCACGAAGGGATAGCGAAACCATTCGTAGCTTGATATATTATTCAGAAAGTATTGAGTAAATTTTGACAGGAGCTGAGACAGACGTTGCAAAAATTTACTTCGCAAATTTGAAGGCAGAATGATACATTTATTTTCAAGCAAATCATTAGATAGCTGTACCATTTTTAATCGTTAACATCGTACTTACACGATCGATTGCAGCAGGCAGCATACTTCTCAACAATGGCGTAAGTCTTTTCAGACTTATCAATTCTGTGCGCAACCTGGAAGGATGCAAAAAAAACTTTGTTGGAAATTGCGTGATTGTGAAATGCTGGACACTTGCTTTTTTAGATCATTTACTTTCCGAAAAAACTACCTGGTTATATTCACAAAATGCGGTTGTGATGTTGTTAAATGACGTTAAAGCTTATTTGGTACAGTAGCATGCTTTCGCTGGCCAATACCTTGTCGCAAACAACACACTGAGGTTTTTCCTCTCCGTTGTACAAGATAAATGTTGACCCAAAATCTAAATAACTGTCGTTGCACTTGTTATTTCTAGTTGCGGATTTACGCTTAGGGTTGCAACATTAGTTTCCTGTTTACATGAACATTATAACTGACTACTGTAGCCTTCGATGCGAAGTAAATTAAAATTTGTGCAACGTCTTCATTAGTAAACAATAATAAAAGTTACGTAATCATAAACTAGTAAATAGGCTATCTACTGTCAGCATGATCGCACTTCAGAAATATAATTGCATTTGCACAGGTCTCTAAAAGGAGTGAAAAGACTGTTGTGACTTTGTTGATATTGAGTACCAAAAACTCATTTCTCACACCGTAACTATGACTTCATTCTAGCTTGCCAAGGTTGCTTCAAATGTACCCAGCTTCACATTCATGCTTCATGCCCATTGACAAGCCAACTGCTGTTCTGAAATGATTTTTTGGAAGTTCTCTGAGCGAACTCTGTTTAACACGCATTTGTGGTTGCTTTTGATGAGCGAATTCAGAATATTGAGAAGTCAAAAGCATCAGTTTTTGAGGTTGAATCGTGTTTCGCCGCTGTGAAGGCAAGGATTCAAGAAAGACATTGAAATGTATATATCAAGCCAAGTTAAATCAGCACTAAGAAAACTCAGAAAGACAAGGATCATGAATGTAATTTAATCATGTCAGATGCATTTGTATTGCACAAGTCTTGTGTTGTACATCTGGCTAGATGGACCACTTTATTTGCTGAATTTAAATTCTTTGACTAAATTCTTCACTTTGCAAGCAACTGAATGGGATAATGATGAACCATGTATGTAGAATCTGTTTGATATAAACGTTTCTACTGATAAAGCTGAAGTAAACTGTTTGACTAATACCAAAACTTGTTTGAGTTCGTACATAAAGAGCTGCTAAGAGCATCGACCCAATGCAATTTATTGTAAAATGATGGAACATGAAATATGGGCAAAATATTTTCCAACTTGCAATACCATTGATTGCTTCAGCGAACTGATAAGGTTTGCATAGTTTTACTTCAGCGCTGTGGCTCTTTATGCTAATGTGGAACGATTTTTTCCTTGGTGCAGCCCCAAACCTAAAAGAAAGATAAATCTTTCTGGTTGAACCAGTTTTCAGTCTATTAAAGCTAGTGTGCAAATAGAAACATCTTTCATGCAAGCAGCTTCATAATATTGTTAAATGCGATTCTACATTTTTAAGAAATTTAAGGAAACTGCAAAATACACATGGGTTAAACAGGACAAGTAAATAAGAATTTGGTTTGTGTGTTTTGACTGAAAAATCGTCTACACTGGACGTGTTACTTCAATGCTTGAAACTTATCAATATGCGTATTTGGTATTTGACTTATTAATATTAGATAATACACTCACGTAAGTGATAGTCGTAAATTGTCCTCTTTTTGCGATGAAAATATGGCAGCCCTATTGAGCTTATTAATGAATAAACATGGACAGAAGAAACACTGTCTATGGAAAGAAATCCTTTCTCAGCAAAGAATCAGACACTAAGCTCTTACAGAGTATATATTTCGCCTACGAAGTAGGCATCATCTGCTCCAAAGGCGGATCGTCACCTTACAAGTGCAGAGCTTATCCAAGTGGTTCTAAAAAACGTCAAAAAGCAAAAGAGGCAAAAATGAGAGAGCAAGAAGTTGCAGCTAAGTCAAGAAATATTCATGTTACTATTTTATAGGGGGAGTAAAGTCCAGCAGAGACATTTCTGCGGAACCTGTAAGAGGACAAAAAATCGAAGAACATGTTGTTACAGACTTAGATCTACGTAACGATGGCGATAGACCTAGTTTAACCAGCGGTGCAGTAGCAGAAGAAGGTCAAGATGTATCATCGAAAAACACGATAAATGACATGGCTGACGCTATCACTGGAGGCAACGATATCGGTCTCTGGTCAACCAATATACCGGAAAAAACTGCAGGCATATTGGTTGAAAAATTAAACAGGTTCTCTTTTACATGGTGATGAAAACTTATTTTTAAACCATGTTGTTCCACAACACGAAAAAGACAGAAACTCGTCACAGAACTGCATCACAAGTCTTATTCATCGCCAGAACCACAACGACGAATTAGTTGACTGAAGCTGGCTTTGTTTTTCTCCTTCACAAACTTGTATTTATTGTTTCACTTGTAGACTGATGTGCGCGGTTACGATTAAATGTGCGCATTTCCTTATTAGAAAAGGAATCTGGCACCGAAAGCACGCTCTTGAGCGCTTGAGGAGCCACGAGCATTCCATGGAGCAGAGATGCCAGGATTACGTTCAATCGCAGACGTAATTAATCACTATGAAGAATTGATACACAGCTAGTCAGTCTGGTCAATCAATGCGAACAATACTGGAAATCGCTTCTGCCTGCAACGTTTCGTTTCTGTCGTAAAATTTATTGTTGAGCGAGGACTGGCGTTTAGAGATGATGAAAACGTTGGATCGCCCAGAAACTTTTTCCAAAAAAATGTTCAAAACTTTTTCAAGCAACATTTCAAAAAAAGAAGATGCGATGTTTCTGGCGACCTGTTTTGCAACAGTTTCACAAATCGCTAATCATTGTCAAATATCATGTTGCATCATAAAGTTTTGTTACACTTGAGTTAACAAATGTCACGTCACAAGATCACGTCATAAATATTAATGATCCGTGGAAATACTACTGACTTCACCGATCATCCCCTACCTAAAGATTCTGTATCCGCACATGGGGCCTCCCACCACGCCTGGGCCCCAGGACCCCGACCATCTAAATCCGGCGCTGACGCAACATGTTACATTTAAAGTACATCGAAGATGTAGATATCGCTACTTGTTTGGGTTGTGGCAGACGGAATGACCGGAGTGTCTTTTCGCCACCTCCTGGCCTTACTGTGTCTGTATTGAGAAGTTCGCTAGCGTTAAGGCCAAAATCAAAACTGTTGTTGTCAGCAGGATATGCAGAAAAAATGTTTCTGAAATATTGTAGAAGTAGTGTATAGTTTAATTATGTTTCTTATGACAACACACATACGCAAAGAACATTAAAAATCTGAGGTAGAAACAGCAATAAAGTGAGGATCGTTAAAACAAGCAGACAAAAACATAACATATACAGTAGTTACAGCAATTAAGGAATGGCTGCTGCAAAAAAGGCATTTTGCAAGATTTTTACCAAAACTAAACTTTACAACTAATCAAAATGTTGTTGATACCAACAACCAATTTGGATAAAAACTGCAAGTTTACGGCTGGATATAACTCAATTGGTGATACACCAATGGACTAAAAGTCCACCGCAAAATCAGCTTATGGTTTTTGCTCTAGAGTCTAGTGCTTTGCTGTTTTCATATGCATCTGTGACTTGTTCCCCTAACAATTGCCTTTGGGATGGCGTTTCCTTTGAATTATCTTCTAAACTTGCGTTGTTCAAACACCGTTTGGCAAAAAACGATGTAATTTTTTTTATCTTACTTATTATGGTTTGTCAACTTGTGAACAATACATACAATTACAGAAAAAACATGCAGCCGGGCTGCTATTCGTCCAGTTCCACATTCTGCGGAACTCAATCTGGTCTCCCAGTAGTAAGTTAGGAAACTGCTGAATGTTCTGAAGATTCAGTTAAGTACTGACTTTGGCTGTTGTGTGAGTGAAACAAGGCCACATTTTGTTTCTAAGAAGATGTGAATGATTTGGTGCATAACATAAACCTGTCTAAAGACACAAGTGAACACTTGGCATTACAATTACAGAAATGGAATTTTCTTCATCTTGAAACACAGATTGCATTTACAACGATCTAAGTATTTGTCAAACCTGATTTCTGCTGATGTTGATTAGTGTTACTGCAACAACATTCCTTGACTGTTTGAAATTATTGAAATAAATTATAACCTAGTTGATTGAAGACTGTGAGTAGACAGTTCACAGGAAGTTGCGATAATTGTGCTTTTCGGCAATAAAAACACTTTAGCAACCGTGCCTGTGGTGTACTCCACAACTCGTATATAGAACAAAAGAATTTGCAACACAAATAGATGGCACTGTACGTTTGCGCTGATTTGAAAATGCACAAGTCAAGCTCTAGCTTTGCAGCCAGCTGTTTGAGGAATCTCCTGCCTGGTCCTTCCATCCGCTTGAACGCTTCAAGCTTGCGCCCATCATTTAGCAATAATAGTAAAGTCACAGCAGTGACCCACACCAAGCGAATCAGTCGCAATTTGTTTGCACATTAGTTTCCTTGTGCAAATGCTGGCCGTTGCGATCAGATATCAATCCAGGACAGCCGAATGTTAGTGCTTCACGAGCAGTTCCAAAGGAAAGAACTAATGCGCCTCTTTGCATATCAAAGTGTTTTTTTTTCAAACAATTTGTGAAACTGCAAATAAAGACTTAAAATCTGTATTTGTAGGACCGCACAAGCAGACGTTTTTCCTCAGCAATAAGTTTTATAAGATGGTGAAAGAAAATCACCGATTGCGTGGAACTGTTTCAAAGAAGTATTCCAAACCTCGTTATGTTCACATTGTGCCTAAGATTACGATGAAGATATCCGAACAACTTACTGTAAAGATATGAAGTTTCAGGGTGTACAGTGTCTTTGAAAGCGAAATTTTAGCCTCTAGTTCCCATTACTAATGAGAATTTAGAACATGTTTCCGATTAGAGCTGAGAAAAATTCCATCAAGAACATTGCTGTCAATTATAAAAGATACAAAGGGAAATGATCAGTGGTAGTGGTAGCTGACCAGAGTTGGTCAATGCATTGAGATAGAACTACAGCAAGTCGTATTTTCCATATAAACAAATGTGTAACATCCCACATCACCATTAATCCTATATTTGCTTTAATTCGTAACTGAACTTCTAAAGCATTTCTTTATGTGGTACTTGTTTATCTTTAAAGTGAGCAAATATGCCCTCAGTGGAACTACGTTATGAACAGGATCAAAACTGGTGCTTTAGCTGTCACAGACAACTTTATTTTACCTCTGAGGATCGATAGCCTTAGGGTTGTAGACTATCTTACAGAAACTGTTTAAAACTGATGGATCCACTTCTTCCGAAAACAGAGCAGCGCTTAGGGCCGCTTTCGGTAAAAGCGTGCTGACAACAGGTCCACATACTCTGACCTACACGTATCGCAGATTGAAAGTTTGTGAAGTCTTCACAACGATTCTTTACATTTTGTTGATTTTTATAAGTGGATATCAGAAATTGATGAACGTTTTCTTTCGGTAATTTCTTTGAAAACAAGAGTATCAATGTGATTTTTGAATGCATTCATCATGCCATAGCAGTCGGAAACCTTGGGCAATTCAGATGGTTGAGTCAGACATGCTACTAAAAAATCTTGTTAGCAAAACTCAAACTTCGGTTGTATTCATGTGCTACCCACGCTTGAACTTTGGCAATTCCATTTCTGAAGGCTAACGCACATTTAAGTAGGGGTCAATACCAGTTCATGGCATGTGCAGAGATGAAGTTGTACATGTAATAACAAATTGCTTCTCTTCATTTGCAATCATACAAGAACTGGTTTAATTGGAAATGCGTTTGTATGTCCACTGAACATACCAATTGTTCAACAACAGGTGATTCCGAAAGAAGGAAAAAATAAGACCACAAACTAAATTATCCTGTTGCACATACAC
>Ga0210059_1014149_pt1 | contig 11835 bp, 8 predicted proteins | sample Ectturendosymbi2_FD_188042 | JGI IMG/M metagenome (GOLD analysis project Ga0210059, IMG submission 188042) | Ecteinascidia turbinata endosymbiont from Florida, USA - Sample 2 (SPAdes) (version 2) | ecosystem: Host-associated > Tunicates > Ascidians > Unclassified | place: Key West, Florida... | reverse complement strand
TAAACAATCACTCAGAAATTTTCTTACTGAGTTAAAACCTATCATGTGGAGATTTGATGATTTTTGCTTGAGCATAGATATTTTTTTCGACAGCAAGTAAGCGCTTCAGCCGTGTGTTCGACGCTGCTTCACAAACATTCGTTCTTGGCAGATTTCAAATGACCCGTTAATGTAAAGCATTTGTGAACGCATGCCAGTGTGATGTGGATAAAAAACTAGTGTCAGGTGGAACATTATATAAAAAGTTGACGGTTTTGGCTGCTGCAAAATTGTTTTATTTTCAACAGCAAGTAACTGCTGGAGCCGTCTGTTCGGCTGCTTCAAAAACATTCGCACATGGCAATTAGCCCTGCATCACAAACATTCGCACTTGGCAGTTTTCAAACGGCCCGCTAGCGCAAAGCCTTTGTGAGGCAGGAAGGGCATTGCGAAGAGTAACACCCGCTGATTTGCGAAAAAGCAGTAATTCAGTGATCGCGGCTTGTGATCTTTTCGCTGCTTCCCAACAATACATTTCAATGGTGATTTAGAGCTCAACAGAGAACACTAAAGGTTGCTGCCAACAATAGCTCACATTGCACCCTTGCCGCTCGTCCTTTCCCATCGCAACAACGCCAAGCACCTGAACGTGCGTGCATAACTTTTTCACAAATCTCAAACCATGTTTACGACCAGCTGATAAAAGTGTTGTAGTTTTTTTCCTCTCGTTTCATGCACTACCAACTTGGCATGCGGCTGCTACAAGGTAATCACAATATGTTCTGTGATATTCACATTTTTCTGCAACAACAACAACAACAGAAGCGTTACATTTCAGCATCCAAGAGCTGATAATTGTCGAGTGCTCAGCCCACGTGCAACTAAAATTTTGCGTTGTTTTTTTGTGCAAAGAAAATTTTGTGTGGCTTTTTCATGCGAAAAAAAAATTTTGCGTGTTTTTTCGTTGTACAATGTGCGTAATAATTTTTTTTCGTAGTTCAGTTAATGCAACGAAAACATCTATGAAGGTTTTAAGTATCGAAACGAAAGTGCTGTACGTTTTAGTCAAATCGAAACCAAACTGAGTTATTTAGCGATCAGCAAAGCACAGCTGAACGCATGTGCGTTTTCGGACGGAGTCGAAAAGCAGAAATGGTGTCTGGGACCAGGTGATATAAAAACTGTTATAACTTTTTTTCTCTACAATTTTTTAATTCCAAACTTGGCAGGATGCTTTGTAACAGCTATAGCAACTGTTTCAGTAATTGTTACATTTTTCCCATTGTTGGAATAGGCGCAATAAACTTTCAAATTCAAAAAACAGGCAATCCACCTTTGCTTTAGGGTGTTTTTTCTCTCCAAAAGAAGTGGAAAAATTATTTGATTTCAATTTTCATAAACTACACAATATGACTAACGTTTCTGTGCAGAATTTGGGTTTCTATCGTGCAAAGTTTTCCATCCAGAGCCTTTTTAAAACAACGCCTTGCCCACTCAAGGGTCAGCGCGAAAATCATGCCGGCGTTCTAGCATCAGACAGCAGCCACGAATATACCGTGGACCGGCGGTCAATTAGATAAGTGACTGTTACTAAAATCCTGGTGACGATAGGGATGATATAATAAAACCAGCTATCATTAAACGTCTGAGATTTCTGGAACGAAGCACGTCTTTAATCCACTTCCGAGTGCCCTAGTCTTTCAGTATGTGCTACATTTGTTAGACCTTCATGATCTTCCACAAAGTACTGTGATACACAGGCAACGTTGCATTGGAAAATTGGGCATCAGATCGTGTCTCGAAAAGTTGGGGGTTTGTGGAGACGTTTGACATCCAACGGGGGTTCGTGGGGGATAAAGTTAGGGAACCACTGATTTAAAATAAGACGGTTGCTATCAAATATCTCTCGCAAGTTTGACGTACCTCATTACGCATCCAAGTAAACCAGCAAACTGCCTGCGCACACGTGTTCTTTCTGCGCGAAACCTCACCTATCAAGTTGCGTTACACTTCATGGAGATGTGGCTTTCACGCAGAATTCTGCAGTTGCGAGACCACGTAACACTCTAGCCAACGCAGTAGGGGACTTAGCCGCGACAGAACGTTCGCTTGTCGCGAAACATCGTCGGTTTCGACCAGGCCCGCATCCGGGGGGAGGCGAATCCCCCCTAGAAAAGTTTTCACCCCCCCTGGAAAAATATGTTGGGCATAATTTGAAAGTGTTGGACATAGTTTGAAAAATTTGGGGCACACTCAGAAAACTCTTCGCCCCCCCTGGTGTCCCAAGTTGGTTACGGGCCTGGTTTCAACACTTCTTCGTTCAAAATTATTATTAACTTAGAATTAAGCCTATGTTGTTGAATGTTGAGAAAAAGTCATGAACCACATTGTCAAGCAAAAAAGCAAACGCGAAAATTGCTCCTTTGAAAACAGTCAATGGTCAAAACCTTCCCGCCTGCTTTGCATTCAATTCAGGTGAAGAAAGCATCTACAATGAAAATAATATTAGTTTTCTCTAGACGTCAACACAATATCAAGAGCGCAGTGAAAAACAGTTGTTTTTTACTAAACGCGGTTTGTGTATGGGGCGCCGTTCGTAAAAAAATTATATCGGACAGATTTAGCACAAAAATTTCTGTCTCTGTGCATATTCAGCTATATCTGCGCACAGTGCCAGATGAGGCTTTCAGAGGCCCTGAGGCACAATTTTTCGAGTGCCTCCATCTTTTCAATATAACCCAATATCGCATGGTGTCCCCATAATACTAGTGATCATCACGCAAAATAACACACTCTGTAACATCAAATGAAAATGGTATATAAGTACTGCGGAAACGAAAACGTTTGTCCTATCATAAAATCAGGAATGGGAAAACGTTCTCGGTTTTTCTCCCCATGTGAGTCACTCAAACTATAATAGTACTATGCGTGCTTTATTGCAAGCAAATTAATGTATCAGCTTGTCAAAGTTGTGTTTCCGTAATAGATCGCTCTCATGATGCTGTCAGGGCATACTATGGTATGGAATGGAATATGGAATGGAAGGAAAAAATGGTATGGAATATGAAATGGCCCAAGTATGGAATGGAAGATTTGATGTATGGAATGCAGTGATAGCGTGACTCGAGTCACGATTTTTGGTGACTCTGACTCGAGTCACTTTTTTCACAGAATGACTCGACTCGAGTCACAATCAATAACTCGAGACTCGAGTCAGAGTCATTTTTGCAATATCTCAGAGCTTCTGATCGACAAACCCAGTTTGTTCGCATACAAAGAAATGATCATTTTTTGGTCCAGTAATGATCAAAATTGGTGCAAGTTTTCTGTTTTGACTTTCAAGTCGTGTTATACTATATCCTAAGGGTCAAGTATTCATAACTTGCACAGAGGTAGACCTGAGATTTGCTTTTAACTGATTGGCCAGAAGGGCACAATATAGACCTATTGACACATCATCATGATCCAATCAGGTATTTACATGTCGTGATAATGGCAGTAGGCCACATATTGTTACTTTGCGTCGTTTCCAAATGAAGTGATCTAAGCTATTTGAATACAAATCCAATGCAAAAATATACAGCTCAATATAATGCATATCCAAATTCCTGTCAGTGTTATTAGCCTAAGCCCATGTTGTGACGCGATAACCGTGGTAAATGTTAAAATGTATACACATGGTAGGCTATAACAATGATGAGTCAATAGTAGGGATTGGATCAATGACTGCTCAAGAAATTCTGAACTCTGATGACATGATGAGGATGCACAACAGAGTTGACTTTTTTGCTAGTCATTTTCAGGGCTCAACATTCAAAAAACACAATAAACAATTGCAACTTATTTGAGAAATTCTTATCAATGCAGTAGGTTGACCTACACTCCACAATATGAATAAAAAATTGCGAAGAAGTTCAAAAGAATATCATAAATACCAATCCAAATCTGGTTAAGCAAAAATAATAACATCCTATATAAAAATGCTAGAATGCTGCAAGATTTAAATCCAAATGTATATGCAAGTACATGTTGCATATTCGTCTCTGGGTATCTGCATTTATTGGGCATGCGAAAGACAAGGAAGTATATACCATGCAGTAAGGTTGGGCTAGACTTGTGGAAATGAATGAGACTGAAGGAGACAAGTAAAATGCAAACGGCTTTCAGAAAAAAATTGGATATAAATAATCTGCAATCAAACATGCTGAAACAACACTGAGTACCGTTGTGTCACTTACTGGGCAACATATCAGCATGTTGGTCGCCAATTTATAGCAAAAAAAGGAAGCTGCAATAGGTCCGCAGGTGGTGACATGGTTCGAATAAAATGCCGAGGTTGCCTTACCACTTTAATGGCACCATCATGGTTGTTCTGCATGTACGTTTACGTCCACTGTGCAAGTGGTTTTCAGTTCACCTCTCGCCGTGATCAGGTGCATTTCATTTTGATATAAGCCTATTGGTTGCATACTTCATGCAACCTGCTTTTTTTCTTTTCTTTGAAAGTTTCCACAGTTTTGTGTTCAGATTTACAGTTTGGGTTTTAGGTTTACAGTTTTGGTTTAAAGTTAGGCTTATGTTGAGGGTTAAGTTTAGGGGTTATGTTTAGGTCTTAGGTTTAAGGTTTAACTTAGGGGCAAACTTTAAGTTAGGGGTTAGGTTTAGTGTTTGAGGTTTGGGGGTTAGCATTACATTATGGACAAATATGTTTATTAAATTGAAAGTCTACTGGCGGACCTGTAGCTACTGAAGGTCCACTGGAGGACCTATAGCCACTGAAGATTGACTGGTGGAGCTATAGCCACTGAAGATCCACTGGCGGACCTATAGCCACTGAAGGTCCACGGGTGGACCTATAGCCATTGAAGATCCACTGGTGGACCTATAGCCATTGAAGATCCATTGGTGGACCTACAGCCACTGAAGGTCCACTGGTGGACCTATAGCCAAAAATATATAGGAAAAGTTTGAAATTTGTATGGCTCGACATAGACTCGAGCTTGTAAACCAATTACTCGAAGTGACTCGATCATTCTTGTGACTCGACTCTGACTCGACCAAGTCATGACTCGACTCTGACTCGACAAAATTTCAGATGACTGACTCGAAGGGCTCGTGACTCTGACTCGACAAAAATGACTCGGGCACATCACTGATGGAATGGAACCAAGTCTTCCATATTCCATACAAATTCCATACTTGCGTATTTTGACATGTGTTGCTGAAGTCCGGTTTTTCTTTCAGTTGAACATATTAGCAGACAAAGCCTGAGTTCGACAGGAACAGTAATTCGTGAACTGAGGGCGTTCTTCGTAATCTCCGTCACAAACAGTAACGTCGACGCGAAAAGAAGGTCACTTATTCTGATTCTGTTCCCATGGGGACAGGGGACATTGTCACCAGACTTCTGCATGTTTACTTCCGTGCTGCCAGGCTGCCATTGTGTAAGACGAGATAGCTACCAGAGATGAGTAGACTGTAAAATTTTTCAGTCCGAGTCCAGTCCTGATCCGATAAAATTGAATCCGATCCAGTCCTGATCCGCAAATTTTTGAAAATCATCAGTCCGATTCAGTCCTGATTTGCCAATGTAAAATCATTCATCTTTCTCTAGAGCTATTTTGCCTTTAACCAAATGCCATTGGTTGAAGGCAAAATAATTCCAGCAGTGCTTGTGCCTCATGAGGCAGAATAGACACAGCCTTTTGGCATTTCCAAAATTTAACAAGGAAGTGTCTGTTTGGCATCAGAAGGAAAAGCACTGCTGGAGTTAATTTGCCATTAGGAGAATCCGTCTGCTTGGATTGGTCAAGTGACAAAAATGATAAACTTGGATTAACGTAAGGTCGTTGTTGCATGACCTAAAACCCTAAACATAAAACCTATAAACCCAAAACCTAAACACAAAACCTAAACTCAAACCAAAACCTTAACCACAAACCTAAACCCAAAATCTGAACCCAAAACCTAAACCCAAAACCTAAACTCAAAACTTAAACCTAAACCCAAAATTCAAACCTAAACTCAAAACCTGAAACTTAAACCCAATAGTTGAACCTAAAACCTAACCCCGAAACCTAATCCGTAAACGTAAACCCTAAAGGTAAACCCTGAACGTAAACTCTAAACTTTTTGAAAATGTACATTAAAACACTTGCATCAAAGGTGTATCCTCTACAAGCTAAGCCAAAGGAAATGGTGAGAGCACAGCCAACCAACAATCACACAGCAGGCATAGGCCCTAACTACTCAACTGAGTTTACGTTGCTACTGGAACTCGACGTTATATGTGAACAAAATTGGGTACAGTTGGAATTGCAAAATATCCCAGGAGAGTTTTGCATTTGATGGCAAAATATGCACTGCCATTTAGGAAATCTGTGAAATCGGATCACAACTAAAGTTTTTGATATTTTCAGAATAATCACATTAAAACAACAAAACTTTTCTCAGTCCGATCCAGTCCTGATCCGATCCAGCCAATTTTCAAAAAAATTGCAGTCCCGTCCAGTCCTGATCCTGCCAAAATTGGCTTCAGTCCTAATCCAGTCCGATTCAGTCCTGATCTGTGCTCATCTCTGATAGCTACTATTGTTGAACGGATCGAAGATTTTTGCGATCCTAATCCAGTCCAATATTTTCAGTGCGTAATCCAGTCCGATACTAATCCGGCAGCACTATCCAAATGTTTGATCCAATCCGGTTTATATCTGAAAAAAAAACTGATTAAGCATTCGACTGCAGTGATCAATGCAGTTTGGATATCCATATCCGAACCGGTAGAGATATTTTCGGAATCCAGTCCAATCCGGATCCGGTTCTGAATTGCAGAATCCGTTTGGATCGCGATCCGAAAACCGGATCATGTTCAACACTGATAGCTACCTCGCTAGCATTGCCAGCAGTGTTGCCAGATGGTTGTCATCTAAACCTGCTAGATCGTCTCACGAAAAACTGCTAGATCCTACTAAAAACCACGTCACAAGTTTCAGCTAAAACTGCTGAAAATTCTGAAATTCTGCTTGAAAAACTGATCTTTTTGAGGTGTTTAAAATAAACTTGTAAAGCTCTGTATCAATTTTTGGTCTTGCACTCATTATTATCAACGGACCAGACATTGCACCTATAACTTCCTGGCGTAACTGAACCTCCTAGAAAAATCGTATGTGTGGTGGGACAAAAATATATTCTCCCAATGTAGTCTTACCCAATGCGCTCACTAAGCACAGAAGCAAATCATTTAGGCTTCACCAAGGCACCCAGTTGCTTGTTATTATTATGCAATTATCTTCTTGAAGCAACTTCGCTGCGCCATAATAGAAACTCCAATGGTAATAGCAGTGAATGGTATATTTATGCGTCCAAATGATTAAAAGCTAGTTGCGCCTGGTGGTCTTTGTGTTGACCAATATAAAGCGTCAGATAGAAGGTAGATAATTTTGTGATGAAAAAGTTTTCATTTCTAAAAATTGTTGGAACAAATCTTTGGCCAGAAATTTGTTACCTGCTAAACGCTTTTCAAAATCCTGCTAGAAAATCAGCTTGCTGCTAGATTGAAAAGTTTACAGCTAACAGTGAAAAGAACCTGCAAGATCTAGGAGCAAAACAGCTAAAATGGTAAATCTGATTGCCAGTAATGACGCATTGTAATCGAGGTCTTGACTTGGCAGCCTGTGACAAAATAATGTACATTATTTTGAGGTGCGATAACTGAAAGAGAAACTATCGTTGCTCTTTGTAAGCGAGCCATAAAGGCGTGCTAGCTGGCTGTGGCAACTAGTGGACTAGTTTTGTTTCAGAAACTTTGTGTAGTTGTAGGCAGATATTCCTTCAGATCTGTTTCGTCACATTTCTGTAAGTTGAAGGTAGTCGTACTCAAATTGATTAAAGCAAATTCTGTTGCCACTTCCCATACCGTATGCTAAGTAGGTTTAGTAACTTACGTCAGCTTTTGAGGTCACACTTCAAACGCAATGTGAAGTGTTTTGTTGAAAGTGAATTTAGCTTTGCGCACCAGAGCAAGAAAATGTTTCATTGCGGCACGCAGCTTCACTTACAAAGTAGATAGCTCTGTACAGCTTTTGTTCACTTACTTCATTAGCTGACACCTGTTTTCTGCTGTACGTAAAAAAATTCGAATAATAAGCTTAAATACGACGATAATTTGCCGACATTACATTTAGTAAAAATATAATGAAAAGAAAAAGTATGTCAAAGATCATAATTTTTACGCTTGATGGTGAAGCTTCACCAATATTTGTACTACATTTGGAAATTTGGCTAACGGCGCTCTGAAGCCAACTTGATTGAAACAACTGTGGAGTCTATGACCCCAGTACGCACACTCACTACAAAACTTCAAGAGAGTGTGCTCACCCCGGTGTCAAGCGAAATTTCTGACTTGCTAATTGAGGTCAAGGACTCAGTCCGAAAATTTACAATGGTAAAAGTTATTCCCGTGCTATAGCTTGTTGTGGGTACCTGACATCTAATCAAAATCTTTCAATTTGCACAACACACTTCAAAAAACTAATTGCCAGATTTTATTTCTTTATTCTGAGATGCAAAATAACTGAAAAACAATAGCAGGTCAGAAATTTCGCTTGACACCGGCCAAGACTATAGGCCATTGGCAACTAACCATGCTATCGTAAGAGCATATTTCTACTCCACTAGCAACAATGCTAATGGAACGCATGGAAGAAAGGGAAAAGTCACTCATGATTCCACCAGTGTTGGCGGCAACTTACCTTGATCCGGAGTACCAAGTGCTTTTGACTGAAGAACAGCGGAACTCAGCCAAAATTGAGCTCCAAGCCTTCTGCTTATAAAAGACTTCTGCTACTGAAACACCAAGAGGACAGCTTGTGCAGTAGAGAAGTGCCTAGTAGCATACTAGTGGCAAAGACCATGAATTTACACCTATGCAGCTGATGCTCATGTCCAAAGGAAAGGAGACAAATTTGAGACAGGTCGCTTGCTCATCTTTTATCACGTCCCTAATCAACTTTTTTGATTTGAAGAATTATACAAAAGTAGATCGTGCGTTTCATTACTGGGCTAAACAAAATAGTCCCCCCCTCAGACCCTAAAAATAAAAAAATGTATAAACAGTTTTTGGCAGTGGCGTAACTAACGGGGGCAAGGGCCTAAATTAAAAATAAACTAACTTTGTTTTCTGGTCACTGATATATGCACTACGCAAATTTTTTATGACTGCTGTACGTTTCCTCTTCTTGATTTTCATTTTACGATTTCATTCTTTCACTGACAAAATTGCTTCACACGTGGCTGTTAAGTAACTTAACACAGGTAACAATGAACACCAGAAAAAAGCTTCGGCTGGCGTGAGATTTGAGCCCACAAACTTCAGTAGGCGTCTTCGATAAGCGATACATGTCTAAAACTTATGACATCCAAGCACGCATATAGGTTTATTTCATGAGCCTCAGACAACAAGACTTCAGTTTTCTGTCTCACCGGCTAATACGTCTCGTAAAAGCATTATACTAAAACTTGCTTTCAGAATGCAAAAAAATGCGTACTTTTTAAGTGTAAATTTGCAAAATTTTCTTGGGGGCATGCCCCCGGACCCCCTAGAATTGTCGTGCCTTGGGCACTTCCCCTAAAGTTGATTTGTGACGTCACACGATTGTGACGACACTTTGAACCCCTCGGAAATTTTCTGCGTACGCCACTGAATGTGTCTCTTTAGCGTGGATCAGCCCCATTTCGTTTATTATCAGAGGTGTTTGAGTAGGGCGTTATTTTAACATTAGCTATGGAAAAGTATGGAAGATGGAATGGAAGATTTTTGGTATGGTATGGAATATTTCAGGTATGGAATGGAATTGTATGGAAGATGGAAGATTTGCATTCCATTCCATAGCATGCCCTGGATTCTGTACAGAGCATATGCCACGGGCCACCAACATTTTTTAAAACAAGAGCTACTTTTTGGTACAGATTCATGCGAAGGGCTACCAGTCTGGTACACACACTTCTGAAATAAAAATTGATCAATTTGCCTTCAATTATGTTATCATTAATGAAAATAAATATGAAAATAAATCAATGTGAAGACACTGATCATGTTTATGCTATTGTCAGAACAAGCCCGCGGGCGACCTGGTGCCCACGGGCACCATGTTGGTGACCCCTGCTGTATGCCCTGCCCTTTTCTCCTGTGTCGTAAATACGATGCCATGCCGTTCTTCGATGATGTCACAAGCGCCTGTAATGTGTTTTTGTCTGTTCCATGCATAGCCTGTATATTGCATTGAACGTTGGGCAGCAAACATAGTGCGCAGGCCGGCTATAACTGTAAATTGAATGCCAGCTTTCGTGTTGGGGCCCCTTGACTGCAGGGGCCCGGAGGCCAGTGAGGCACGGGTCTCATACGGACAGAGAGAGCTAAATATGTGCAGAGATAGCTAGAAAGTCGGTCCTGGGACTGAAACTAAACACGGGGAAACATGTTTGAAGCTGCTTAGTTTAGATTTGCTCAACCCTTTGGGCTTTGGTCCTGCACAGTTCAGTTAATATAACTTTGAATTAAGAGCTTGGTATTGTTGAGTTTGTTGGGCCAATACTAAACAGATTCATACAGGTTAGGATCACCAAGGCTGGGACACCAAAACAATTGTTGACCGTGGACAAGCTTATTGATAAGAGCGTATGCAAATTTAAGGAAGAAGATGAAAAGTCTTTGGCTAGTTTAACGGATGCTACTGCAACGGATGAGCTTATACTTGACGTTGCTAACATGAACTCATACTTGACGTTGCTAACATTAGTATGTTTGCTTTCGATAGCCAGCGTACAGACGTGTAGAATAGAACAACTGGTGTGTGGAAGTCATGTCTTTGCAGAATTCTTTAAACAGGCGAGCGTTAAGGCTTCTAGATTTGATGTAATTGATAATCAAGCAAGCAGATAAATTCGATTTTCTGGCGATGATTTTATTCTTTTTGCCGACGTTTCGCCCACCTATTCAAGTGGGCTTCCTCAGGGCAAAGTTTTTTAACCTCATATAACGAGCAACTTACTAATAACAAGAACCAATGAGCAGTATGACGTACAAACTTGAATAGGTGGTGGAAACGTCGGCAAAAATAATAAAATAATCGGCAGAAAATCGAATTCATCTGCTCGATTTTAAACCTGGTGACAAATGCTATGAAACAACATGAGTCGCAAAAAGAACAGCGTAATTGATCATTTTTATCGTGGAATCCAGCACATTTTACAGAGGAGTAACAATCATATTTTCACTGCAACTCTGTAGAATCAAAAACGATTTTTACATCTCTCAAACATCTGCATTTGTAGTTTGCAGCACCGCACAAAAAAGGAGCTCCTCGTTGTCTCCTGAATGAATATATCTCACGAAAACAAGCAACTGAGCACATGAAGCAACATCTCTTGGCTCATCCATTTCAAAAAAAGCATTGGAGTTGGAGATGCTTTCATTTCATTTATCACCTGGTCTTTCACATCTTCGGATATTCTGAAATGCGCCTCTGAACAGCATCGCTGGAAGTGATATTTGTTTTATGTTTGCCTTACTAGCTTCTCCAAAACATTGTTTTACTGTTTTCAACAAACAGGATTTCACAAGCTTTTTTCCAATCGTGTGAGTTTTTTGGTTGGTAATTTCAAGTGCCACTTCATATGATGCCTGTCTTCGTGGTGGAAACTTCCGGCAAGATAAGTCTTTGACGCTTCATGGCGTCGGAAGAATTCTCTAACTTTCTGTGGCGTGATTGGGATGCTTTGTCTCTAAATGCCCGTATCAATTTCAAAGGTTTCATATACTTAGCACCAGGGCCGCAACCAACTGATATTTTCGGGGGG
>Ga0210059_1014146_pt1 | contig 11836 bp, 10 predicted proteins | sample Ectturendosymbi2_FD_188042 | JGI IMG/M metagenome (GOLD analysis project Ga0210059, IMG submission 188042) | Ecteinascidia turbinata endosymbiont from Florida, USA - Sample 2 (SPAdes) (version 2) | ecosystem: Host-associated > Tunicates > Ascidians > Unclassified | place: Key West, Florida... | reverse complement strand
TCGCAGAATCTTGGCATACACTCTTCCTGGGAGGCTTAGCAAAGAGATGCCCTAGTAGTTGGTTCATTCACACCTTTTTGTGTATGGGGAAGATCAATTTGCTAAACTTTCTGCACCCTTCGAAAAACGCCGTGCCACTTGACACACACGAGTCACCCAAACCATCCAGCGTTCCACGTTCCCCTAATTCACTATCAAACTTTTCGCAATTAGCTTTAAGCTCGGATTTAACAGCGGCATCAGAGAGCTTATTGATGTACAGTTCTACGAAAGTTTTCATCTGTTCAAAGTCAAAACATCCCGCCTGAAAAACTTTGCTCAGTTCTGTCAGGTGAGGTGCTAATGTTGACAAAAGGAAGGCACCATGTTGAAGTTTTTTGTGTTTACAAGTCGCAGTAAAACAACACATATTGCATCATTTTTATCTTCTGACAGCTACTTCAGTGCGACCCAAATAGCCAAAATTTCACTCCCAGCTCTCACTGCTGCCTCACACGACAACCACCTTGTTTTGCATGCGCGCTGCAATTGCCGAATGTTTGTCTTAATTGTAGTCTCATGCATCGCCAGGCAAGCCGATCGCAACGGTGAAACAGTAAAGCACTTCCATAATTGCATTAAAGTGCTTTCGCACTTTTGTACACCATACTGTACAAATCGGTGGCAGTATAGTAAGAGGCCGAAGCGAAGGAGTGCGCATGACAATGCACAGATACCAAACTTACGATTTTCACTTCCAACTTCTGCGACCTATAACATTGCAGCCGTCTGTTGGTATAGCAAAGTGCAGGAAAACATACTTATCTCAAATCATTTTACTTCAATTCAAGGCAAAACTATATCTGGGCTGTCAGAATTTAGGGTGTCATTGCAAAATTTTAGGGTGTCATTTTGACACCCAAAAACGGCTTAAAAAAAACACTGCTTATAGTCCTATTGATAAGGTTTGAGCATTGAAGTAAGATGTCCAGTGTTCAGTTCGAAATTCGTTAAGACTCCGTAAGGCGATGTTTCAGTCAAAGCAAACAAAATACTTCTTTGCTTGTCCTATTTAGTACATGAATATTTTGCAGTTTCTTTAAAGCTTCTTAAAAGCGTACAATCGCCTTTAACCATATTATGAAACTGCTTGCATGAGATGTTTTAAATTGCGCACCAGCTTTAATAGAGTAGAAAGTCGTTCAATTAGAAAGATTTCTCTTTCTTTTAGGTTTGTGGCTGCATCAAGGAAAAAATTGTTCCACATTAGCGTGAAGTGCCATAAAGCTGAAGTAAAACTGTTCAGTCTTTATGAGTTTTCCGAAGCAGTCAATGGCATTGCAAATTGCAAAAAAATATTTTGCCCATCTTTCATGTTCCATCATTTCACAATAAATTGTATTTGGTTGATGCTCTTTTTGCACGAACTCAAGCAAGTTTTGGTATTGGTCAAACAATTTACTTCAGCGTCATCAATGGAAATGTTTCAATCAAACAGATACTACTCACACGGTTCATCATTTTCAAAGCATTTAAATTCAACAAATGAAGTGGTCCATTTAGCCAGATGTGCAACACAAGACTTGTACAACACAGATGCATCTGACATGAATAAATCACAGTCCTTTTCCTTGCCTTCTCTGAATTTTCTTAGTGCTGATTTAACTTGGCTTGATATGTTGTATATCTGATTGCCTCTCTTGAATCCTTGCCTTCGCAGTGGCGAAACACGATAAAACTTTCAACTATTGATGTTTTTGACTTCTCAAAATTTTGAACTTGCTCATTAAAAGCAAACACAAAAGATTGCAAGTGTCTCAATGTTTCCAACGGTAGATGATGAAATGGATGCCGATTTTGCGCATTTGGCTTAAGGTAACCTCGCGTGATGAAAACGCTGGAAACACTGCTCGTTTCTCGTTTCTGCATCAAGGTAGTAACTACAAACTACGGATCTGCCTGGCATGACACAGCTCGGATAAAACGCTGAGTTTATCAGTCAGACGGCAGCGACCTCGTAGCCTAACAGATATGTTTAAGGGCTCGTATGCTAATGCTTTTCTGTTCGGCTCTCAGCTTTACGACTTTCGATTTGGTAGTAGTTGTTGCACAAGTATCCACACTTTTCTCTTCATATTTTCCGTTTTTCTTTACGTTTGGGCTTTAGGTTTAGCGGTTAGGTTTAGGGGTTAGGTTTAAGGTTTAAAACTTTAGGTTTATAGCGAAATCAATGTTGCCAACTCTTCTTACAACGAATATACCAAATCTAGGCTAAAAATATACCAAATATACACCAAATGTATATCTGTAACAAAAACTAACAATTTAATGCTATTTTTTAATGCCTTTCATTGTTTCACGTAGATGATTAACATTTGCCGTTGAGCAGTGCCATGATAGAGATGCTGCAACCTCAATTTCTACTTTCTTAATTGTAGCAGTGACAGATTTTTCGACCACTGGAAAATTCATCCTTCCAACACACTACATTTTAATTTATTTTGTGGTCCAGCATTATTATTATGCTTTCTAGCAATTTTCTTTTTGCACAGTTAGCAGAAGGTATACACAGCACCAGCACAATACTGCTTTGCAAGTTACGTAAGCTCTATCAGTCACTTTTTGCTAATCTGCCACTCCCACGCAGCTTTCCCACATTTGAATGCGTTGTCTGACTAAAAGCGCATACCTAGAGCTAAGTTCATTTTTTCAGAACTTCTCAGCTCTCTTCCAATTTTGCTTTCCGCTTACCAAAGTGCATGCTTGCTCCCATGTTAAGCAAAATCATTAAACTTTACTATATAGCTTCAACACCACTATCGGTTTCTCTGTTTTCGCTTAGTAATAAACCAAATAAATTGGTTTGAAACCTCAACTAAACCCTCTGACACAAATACACCAAACATATACCAAATTTTTCATATATACCAAATCAAAAATTTATATACCAAGCACTTTGAAGATATACCAAATTTTTCAAATTTGAAATTTTTGACTGAAATTTTTGACATTTTTGACTCCTGAAATTTTGAAATATTAGACTTTTTCGTTGAGTCTGAAATGTTTGACTCTGACTCCAATCCTGCTTCGGCAAAATATACTCCGACTCCACTCCGACTCCGACGCACTTTTAAGTTTTGAACTCCGACTCCTGCTTGAACTTCAAAGTGAATGCTATAAACTTTTGGCAGTGTCTAAACGACCGTATCCGGTTTTCGCTGTAAAAAGACTAAAAAATCGTCTCAAACGAAATTTCTAAGCTCTGCAAAATATGTGACCTCTTCTTTGCATCATACATGTCACTTCTTTCTCTGATTAAAGGATTAAGGTGGCTATTAATATTTTGTAACCCTATACCTTAACCCTAAACCCTAACCGTTAACCTCAACCGTAAACCCCAGCTCTCAATACTAAACGCTAACCTCACACCCTAACCTTAGACACTAACACTGAACCCTAACACTAAACGTTAAACACTAACACAAAACCTTCACCATAATTGCTAAACCTATCCCTAATCCTAAATGCTTTGCAAACCCTTGTCTACTTTTCGAAATGTACATCACAATGGGTCCAAAAATTTTGACATACAATCTTGTGTAAGTACATCAAATGAAAAATCAAATACAACAAAGGAGTGACTTGCACTGACAATTGTCTAGTCTCTTACCACTCGACCATATTGACAGTAATGATACAGTAATTTCTCCAACTCAGTTTTACAGTATATCTGGCAGAAAACTGGATGCGGGATACGGTACTTTTTGTCCTTCTAAACGGAAAAATAGAAATGGTTGTTGAGACACTACCTAAACGTCTTATGTGAGCTAAATTTTATTGGACAATAGATTTTCAACGTATCACCATGAACAAGAAATTGTCCAAATCTTTACACACATGAAACTCACCAACCTAACCTTATTTACATTCAAGTGGTATTAAAATTTTAGGACTTCCTGTGAAGTAGTATTTCACATTTGAATTTTACATTATAACATCCTTTGTGAAAAACAACCTGCAATAATAATAATACTAAATAAGCAAACTAACCTCATATTCAAAAAATGACTCCGGCTTTTCCTTTAAAAAATCAACTCCGGCTCCACTCATATTTTCGAAATTCGTTAAAACTCCGGACGGAGTCAACTCCGATACTCCGGCTCCTGTACACTCTGTCGAGTACAGCACAAACTTTACTCTGGCCCTACCAGAGGTGTACTGGATCTGCATTCAGGACTCGAGTCGGGCAGGATTCAGTACATTTTGAACAAACCGGATCGGATCCGGACTACGGTTTTACTCAAGTTTCCGGATCAGGATCAGGTTCAGGATTTTCAATTTTTTTGGGGGGTGATTTGACGCCAACACAATCATAAACAGAATTTTTGCAAAGATTTAAAAGATGTAATGAAATTCATATCAATTGCCAATGTGTGATAAAGGCGCTGTTACACCGGACGTGTCGTGCACTGAAGGGCACCAGTCCACCACCATAACATCCCATCAGTCCACCATCTGGCTCAATACAACGTGATGTCAAATTACATTTGTAAATTGTGAGCTGTCGAGGTCAGAGATGTGGAGTTGCTGTGCCTATTTTGCTGTAATATCTATTTTAGTGTGCATCAATATCAGTTGAGCTTATTAGCTTATCGGTTAGGGCTATCATCAGTTCCTGTAACTAGTAGATGTAGCAAGTCAGAGTCTAGAAAGATTAAGTTGTTTTGTGATTAGAAGTTGAATTGGTAATATTGCTTTCAGCATCGTTTCATTGCATCAACTGCATTTTTTGGATCTGCCTTTTAGTGCCATTATTGGTTATGTGTGGCTTCATTTTTCCCAGTCTGTGTTTGGTAAAACTTTGCCTTTCAGAAAGGAAGTGGCTATAGATCCACTGAGAGTGATGTGGTTAAAATAAAATGCTGACTTTGTCACTTAACAGCACCGTTGTGGCAGTGTAGCGAATGTGTCTACGTCTGCTGTGTGAATGGTTTTGGTTCGACTCTCACCTTGGCGCCTTTCATTTTGGTAGCAGCCTAATGGTTGCACTTGTCAAGGGACCACTTTTTTCCATTCTTCAAATGTTTCCAAACTTTTGTGTTCAGATTTATACTTTTGGTGTAGGTTTAGTACATTTATACCCAACCTAGTGCACTCTACTACACACTCATCGTGATTTACAGTCACGTTACAGGTGACGGATAAATAACTTTTCAAATATGAAGGTCCACTGACGGACCTGAAGCCAATACCTTTTAGAAACAAAAATTTTTAATAGTTGCACATTGATTAGACAAACATGTGAACAGGATTTTTTCAGGGTTTGGATTTCACAGTCGTGTTGCAAACAGGATTCGGATCAGGATTCCTACCTCTTGGATCAGTACTGGAATAGGACTCGAAAAAACTTGAGTCCGAACATCTCTGGGCCCTACCTTGTCGCAGAAACGAGCAGTGTTTCCAGCGTTGTCATCGCGCCAGGTTACCTTAGGTCCAATGCGCAAAATCGGCATCCACTTTGTCATCTACCGTGTCAAACAGAGTTCGCTCAGAGAATTTCCAAAATATGTTTCAGAACAATAGTTGGTTTGTCGATGGACATGAAGTATGAATGTCAAGCTGGGTACATCTGAAGCATCCTTGGCCAGCTTGGATAAAGTGATAGTCACCTGGTTACGCCGTAAGAAATAAGTTTTTCGTACTCAATATCCACAAAGTCACAATAGTCTTTTCACTCTTTTTTGCGAACTGTGCAAATACAACCACACGTAATTCACCCAGCTTCAAAATCATTAAGTCCTTTTCTGAAAAAGGGATACTTCTGATGTGTTTCTTCATTCATTACTGATTGGCTATACCAGTGATAGCGTGACTCGTGTCAATGACTCGGACTCAACTCGAGTCACATTGAGAAAAATGGTGACTCGACTCGACTCGAGTCACGTTTCTCACAGAATGACTCGACTTGAGTCACAGTCAATAACTCGAGACTCGAGTCAGGGTCATATTTACAAAATCTCTGAGTTCCTGATGGACAAACCCACTTTGTTTGCACACAAAGAAATGAGCATTTTTTGCTTCAGTGATGACCAAGATTGGCGCAAATTGAATGTTTTGCCTGTCTATTCGTTCTATGCTACATTTTAAAGATCAAGTGTCCCCAACTTGCACAGAGGTAGACCTGAGGCTTTGCTTTCACTGAGGGGCCAGCAGGGCACAATATATTGACACCTTATCGTGGTTTAATGTAGTATTTGCATATCCTGATCATGGCAGTGGGCCTCGTGACTTTGAGTCTTTTTCAGATACCAGTAAAGTGATTAAACTTTTTCAGATTCAAATCCAGTCCAAAAGCTATATTGCAAAATATGATCCAAATGCAAAAACCAAATCTTGTTTAATGCCACTGTTACTAACCTAAGCCTGAAGTGTTTACTTCAGCAGGGAAGGACTGAAGATGTTCCAAATATTGTGACAAGCAGCAATAGAGATCACATGCCATGATCACTCTCACTGCTTGGGTCGGCTGTACTTATATACTTCTCACGATAGTGTATCTTTCATTTGTGAGGAGTTTCCCCATGTTACGGTACGTGCACCATAATAAGCCCATGTGGCGGCGTGATTACGCCACATATAACGTTGAATTCATAGCAGCAGTAGAAGAGTGAACCTGGTGAAGCGTGTGTGACCCGGTTGTTTTCGCACACCTTCAGGGTGGGCTTGAACCCAGAAACCTCGAAGGCACTAACTTAGGCAGTTGTTGGTGCCTTCAGTGCGCCAGACGTTTCGGCCAAAGAGAGCTCTCACTTCCATATGCATGGAAGGCACTTTTAGGTGTCGCTTTGCTTGGTCTTTCCTTTCTCCTTGCTTTGGCCAACTTTGCTTATATGTAGCGGTCGTCGGTTGCGCTAGCGTGACTGCTACATCACTTTCCTTCCTCAAAGTCTTTGGATTGCCCACTCTTTTCTCTTTGAACTATCTTGCCAATTGCTATCAAGAGTCCAGCCAGGTCCGATGATGTGCGTGTTATGTTTTATTTGTCTGAGGTATGTTGAGCCTTGTCTTCTTTTTCTCTCTTCTTCTTTTTGTTGCTTTTTCACGCGACACACTTTATCCATCCCAGCTCCTCACGATTTGACATCCCGTTTGTGGTGAATTGCAGATTCAACACAATGCTAACTGAGAGACTGCAACACTTGCATCAAGTTTGGACTAGACGTGTTGAAATTACTGAGAGTGAAAGTGAACTAAAATTCAAACTGAGAAAACTTAGATATAAACAAGCTGCAATCAGACTTGTTAAAACAACATTGGGCACCATTTTCTAACCTATCGGGTGCCATTTCATAGCATGTTGAGCACCATTTTCTAGCTTATCGGGTGCCATTTAATAGCATGTTCGGCACCATTAATATTATAAAAAATGTCATAGAAAAAATGTGAAACTTCATGTGCCTCGACATTGACTCGAGCTTGCAAATCAATGACTTTGGGGTCTTGGAACTTTGTTTGTGGGGCTCAGCCCACCAAAACCCCCTGTGGCGACAGGACTGATTGTATGACTCAACAGCTCCGTCCATCTCAAACGATGTCAGAATTGTCAAGAAAATGCTCAACATTTTCAAACTCACTGTATTAATAATTTTCTTTCCTAAGTTTATAATATATTCTGTATTGGTCAGAAGTCGAGGACTTGAAAGGCGATTTCATCAGCAGTTATTTCAGAGTGGCTGTCTTCATCTGACTGTTGGTCGTCATTGGTAGGGTCTCAGTGGAAATATAATTCTCCTCTAGCATGTGTAGGACTTCACTAGTGGTCAATCGCATCCCGTTATGTGCCCATAGCAAAAGCAGTAAATGCTATAGTTGCAACATGTAGATGTACCAGTTCGTGCTCACTGCACGCTAATAGGGTGCACAATAAAATGGCCACTTAAACGGCGTGCGAGTTACATTTGCAAAATTGTTGATGAAAAATTGTTGCAAAACAACACATATCCTACTAGTTTTGCAAAAAAACATCAGGAAGACATTTTAGCCCTCCATCACGAACTGTGATCTTTGAAATTTCCATATTTGCTGTTGCTTGCTACTCTCATCAAGCTATGCGTTTTCAACAAGTGTGCAAATGCTGTTTGGTTAACATTATATTTAAGTCTATACAAGAGCACTTTGTGTCATCATAAAAATGAAACAATGTCGACCACAGAAAGTTCAGAAATATTTCAAAACTTTATGCACCCTAATGAGGTGCAGTAGGCATTAATGGATTAGTTGGTGCCGGGCGACACAGCATTGTGGGTGCAACGGTCGCCCCGTTCGCCCCCTCTATGCACGCCACTGACTGAAGGCAAGCATTGCAGTGAAACGCATCATCACCATTTATTCAAACATAATAAACATAGAATAGGTTATTTCTGTAAAGATTTTGAATGGTAAATGAGTAAAAAATCATATAAGGATCAACATTGTCATAGCGTTAGGGGCAAATATTTTTTTCCGCATTTGCTTGATGCTGCCTTCCAGAAGTAGGCTACGCCCCTCGTGTAGGGTCTTATAGCGTTTCTGTGAGGACCCTCATCAGGAGCCATTTGTTACATTCATCTCTACTGTCTTGAGCTACTGAGGCGAGCACAAATTAAAAGATTGTAATTCCGGACAATAAACTAATAGGAAAGCAACCTGCATCAATAGAGTTCATCCATAATATCCCTCTACTGACACGAGAGATGAGCACTGAACTAGACTTGGATTTGACTGGCACTGGATCCGGAATATAACAAATTTTGATGGGTTGGGATTGGATCCGGACTGTAAATCGCAGTGGTGAACGGATTTATGTTTTTCAAATCCTAATCTCTGACCTCAGAAATTTCTGACCTGTTGTTGATATCAGGTCAGTAATAGCGTGACTAGAATAGATAAATCTACTAGAGTCACGATTTTTGGTAACTCGAACGGATTAATGTTGATAAACGATGTTGTGATGACTCGACTCGAGTGATCGAGTCACGTTTTTTACGGAATGAATCGTTTTTACCGAATGACTCCACTTGAGTCGCAATCAATGACTCGAGACTTAGATCAGAGTCATTTCTGCAAAATCTCCAAACATCTGGTTGACAAATCAAGTTATAGTTTGCAGTTTTTTTGCTTCAGTGACGCATGATGAATATCGATGCAATTTTTTTGACTGTGAGCGCCTCGTAAAGCACCTGGTCCTGAGTGGTTGTGGTGTTTCCAATGAACTCCTCACAAACGGTGGGGAAACCCTTTTGAACTGGCTGCTTTATTTTATAAATGCATGTCTAGCCAACAATGTTTTTCCTAAAATGTGGCAACTAGCAGCAATAATTGCAATCTTGAAACCTGCAAGACAAGTTCCAGCCCCGAGAGCTACCGTTCGATATCACTGTTATGCTCTTCATTCAAACTTTTTGAAAAGTGTATCCTTCACAGAATTAACCCTATCATTGACCCGCTACTTCCAACCGAACAAGCAGGTGTTTGTACAGATCAATGGTAGACCAAGTCTGTCGCCTGACTCAAAACATCGAGCTGGCATTCCACGACCGACAAGTAGTTGGCTCAGTATTTCTCGTCCTCAAAGCGGCATACGACACTGTCTGGCACAAAGCACTTAATTTGAAACTGTCAAAGCTACTGCACTGCAATAAAACGACAAATCTGATCATGAACTTCCTGTATTGTAGATCCTTTATACAACCAATTACGGAGAAAGTAGTCATGCGCACAACCTCTAAAACTGGGTCGTCCAAGGGTTGGTACTAGCTCCCAGTTTGTACAATGTTTGCACTTACTACTTCCCCGATACCTCATCTACCAAATATATATATGCTGATGATGTCGCACTGACCTTCTCAGCCCCCACTTTCAGTCAGTCAGAAAAAAATTTAACAGAAGACGTGACCACCGTACAAGAATACCTATCCAAGTGGCGCCTAAAGCTCTCCACCAACAAAACTGTCTGCTCAGTTTTCCACATCAGAAACCATCATGCAAGGTATCAACTTATAGTAGAATCCTCTCCTGGAAAGCTCCTATCATTACAGAGCAATCTGACATACTTGGGTATCGCTCTTGACAGAAGTCTCACTTTCAAAGACCACATTCTGAAATTTAAAAACAAAGTCTCATCTCGAGTTGCCTTGATAAAGCGCCTCGCGGGTCTGACTTGGGGATGCTCATTTAACGTGCTCAGAGCAAGTGTTGAACGGATCGGAGATTTTTGCGATCCTAATCCAGTCCAATATTGTCATTATGTAATCCGGTCCAATCCTAATCCGGTAGTAGGCCTACTCTCCAAATATTTGATCCAATCCTGTTTATATCCGAAAAACTCTGATTAAGCATTTGAATGCAGTGAGGTTTGGATATCCATATCTGATCCAGTAAAGTTTTTAAAAATCCAGTCCGATAATATAAACTGTGTGTGCGGAAACATCCAATCCGCCAGTCACATCCTCTATCACTGTACTGTTCTGGTCTCTCCATGCAGCATCACCAACACCACCAACACAGACCTGATCAAATATCTTCGCTATTCTTTCTTTTAGACCTAACTGCATAGTCCCACCACCTGTCAGCTGTGTGTATACGACAGAAGAAGGATATAGATGTTCCAACTTCCACCTACTTCTGAGGGAGAATTGAGTCAATACATTGTATTTCTTATGTATAACAATGATAAGTGAAGGGAAGGGACTGGATCAATGAAAGCCAGAATAATTTCGTAACTTTGATGACATGACGCATAAAAAAGAAAACATGTATGACTGGTCGTAGACATAGTCAAGGCTTAAATTTCGAACAAACACAATGTACAATCCCGGCGGAATTGAGAAACCCAACTGAAATATACTTTTCAATACAGTAATCTGCAGTCCCGAAATTGAACCGAAAGTTGTGAAGAACTTGCAAGCTATATTATCAAATGCAAATCCAATCCAAATTTGGTTCAGCAGGAATTATAAAATCCAAACCCATAAAAATACTAAAATGCGGCAATATTTAAATTATGATCCAAGTCCGTGTTCATCTCTGGTCTTTGTTCGGGCATGTGAAGGGCAAGAAGGTATATGTGTTTCAGCCGGGTAAGGCTAGACTTGTGGAATTGACTGAGTGCAGGAGAGAAGTAAAATGAAAGCTAAAAACACTTTCACCAAAGACCTAGAACCAATAACCTTACAAGAAAAGTGTTGAAACAACGTTGGGCATCACATTTAGCTCATTGGACACCATTTTACAGAGATGAGCGGACAGTGAATATTTTCTGTCCGAGTCCAGTCCTGTCCGCAAATTTTTGAAAATCATCAGTCCAACACAGTCCTGATGCGCCCATGTCAAACCACGTATTTTATTTTGCCTCTTGAGCAAAAAGTGTATTTTATTTTGCAAAAAGTGTATTTTATTTTATTACTTTATTTTGCCTCTTGAGCAAAAAGTCACGCGACACGCGGCTGGTACGCGGCAGAATTTTCCAAAACCGCAGTGCGCGGAACGCGGTCACGGCGCGGTTGACATCTCTGTTCACCAGAGGTGTACAGAGTCTGAAATTTTTGGACTCCGACTCCGCTCCTGCTTCGGCTTAATATACTCCGACACATTTTAAAGTTTTGGACTCCGAATCCTGCTCAAACTCCAACGTGAAATATGTGAACTTTTGACAGTGTCTAAACGACCGTATCCATTTTTCGCAAAAAAAGTAAAAAAACGTATCAACCCTAAATGCTTACTTTAGTATAAACCCTAATTTGAAACACTAACAGTAACACAAAATCCAAAATGCTAAACCTAACCCTAGTCCAAAAGCTTAATTATCAACACTTGTCTG
>Ga0210059_1014145_pt1 | contig 11836 bp, 6 predicted proteins | sample Ectturendosymbi2_FD_188042 | JGI IMG/M metagenome (GOLD analysis project Ga0210059, IMG submission 188042) | Ecteinascidia turbinata endosymbiont from Florida, USA - Sample 2 (SPAdes) (version 2) | ecosystem: Host-associated > Tunicates > Ascidians > Unclassified | place: Key West, Florida... | reverse complement strand
GTCTAGCGCAGGCCCGTAACCAGCTTGGGTCACCAGGAGGGGCGAAGAGTTTCCTGAGAGGGGCCCAAATTTTTTGAACTGTGTCCAAAATTTTTATACTATGCCCAACACATTTTCCAAGGGGGGGCGAAAATTTTTCAAAGGGGGCTTCGCCGCCCTGCGCCCCCTGGTTACGGGCCTGGTCTAGCGTCGTTCATTTCTTACAAAATGTACTTCAAATCGAAAACTAACTGAATTACTACCAGGCAGCTTGAAAAGAGTAAAAATACTTCAAGAAAAATGTAACGCATAAAAGAATCAACTGAACATCAAAGGTAAAATGCGCAAATGAAATACCTGCATAGAAACAAAAAGAGCTACTCGGAATGTATCAACGCCTTAATCGTGAGTTACGATTTCAGAATGCGTCATCCGATTCGTGCCTTATGATGTAAGAATCTTTTCTGTCATAACAAATAAAATAAATAAAATATTCAAACGAAGTTAGACCACTGTAAACCTCAAACACTATTTCACCAGTTTTGAGCACACAAAGGTCTTCCACACCAAGGAGATGAAACTGGTATAGTTAATAATATACAGTACTGTACAGTAAACAAAGCTACGCCGCATTGAGATGGAGACACAGAATTCGCTTGTTCACCATAGTCATACTTTTAGCACGCTAGTGTTACCACAGAAAAATTTTTGCTATAGCATTGAAATGAAGCTTACATCACCATTACGTGGGATACAGCAAGCTGGTGCACCAGAAGCAGCTGCCGAAAGCGTTACGCCTTGTTTTTCTTGCCGTTGTTGATTACAAACGGTTAGCAACAAGTTTAAATTTTTCATCACCAATGGTGTGAATTCCCTAACACTTACATTACACACAATGTTTGATTTATCATGGGCACTTGGTGAATTAAACTGCTTTGATCAGGTTGGACTAAAAGCTGAAGTAGGATAGATTTCTTAAGCAGTTTCGTTGATTTGCTCTGAAGTATTCTTTGCCTTATATATCAAAGGCTTGATCAACATGACAATTTTTGATGCAACTTTTTGAAATTTGGAGATGCAATTTCCCCATTTCGCCCCTGGCTACGCGCCTGTGTCAAAGTTGGGTCAGATATTGTTTATATTATCTGACTTGCGCCGAATTCGATCTCGGTTCGAAGACGTTTCCGACATCTGTTTGATTTATAAACTGCTAATTGCTCGTTCAACTATACTTTGCTCGTATTTCCAACGTCTGGCCAAGCTAATTTCCTGTCTTATAAAGTTGCGTGGCGAAGCAGATTCAAAAGAAAGTACCGTTTTTTCTTTTTCATTTAGTTTCTTACAACTATTTTGACGAATGGATTCTTCTAGAAGGAAGAGTCTGCACGTTGAGGTTGAAGTTACTAGACCGCCCCCTGTGTTTGACTGGTATACACCCCAAACTCAAGAGCATTGTAGCCAGAATTCGTGGAGGAAACTAGTGATGCTCTGAGATGGCTTAATGGACCACTTTATTTGCTGCACGTAAATGTTTTGAATAGATATTTTTGTTGCAAACAACCGAATAGGGAATCATTGAATCGTGTGAGGAGTATCTGCCTGGGATAAACCTTGCTACTGGTGAAACTAAACCGCTTGACCAATACCTATACTTATGTGCGTTCGTGAACAAATGCAATACCATTGAATGCTTCGGCGAATTGTTAAAGACAGTGGCGTAGCCAGCCCAAAAATTTTTGGGGGCCCAATACGTTGATTTTAAGCGAGCAATAGTATATTGTTTGGAACACTGCCTCTCAAACCACAAAATAACAAGATATGCTAGAAGTTTGGGGGGCATGACCCCTTAGCCCACCAGGCTACGCCTATGGTTGAAGATTGCGCTTTACGTTCAGCCTTATGGCTGTTACGCTAATGTGGGGGTATTTTTGCTTGATATAGCCACAATGCCCCAAATGCAAGAGAAACTTTCTAGTTGAGTCATTTTTTAGTTTATTAAAGCTGGTGTACAAGTACAATTGAAACATATTTCATGCAAGCAGATTAAAGTGATTCTACAATATTTAGAAAACTTAAAGAAACTGCAAAACATTCATGGGATCAATGGGATAAGTAAATGAGAATTTTGTTGTGCATTTCGACTGAAACATCGTCGACACTAGAGGTCTTATTGCAATGCTACAAACCATCAACAGTTTTCATTTGACGTTTTAAGCGTAGATAGTGTAGTAAAGTAAATGACAACCGTCAATTGTCCTTTTTTGTCGATGAAAGCATCGTAGCTCTACGTTATTCTAATAACTCCCAACATTTGTAATTCTGAACTCGGGTGATTCAGAACTCGGCTAACTCAGCCTCACAAGATCCATGCTCACTAAAACAAACAATTGCTCAATCGCTGTAAAATGTTCTCGAAGGGATCACTGCATTTTACCCAGCAGCAATGAAGAGAGCATTCCTTGGCAAATGGCGAGAGTACTGCAAAGATCTTTTGACTTCAGTCACCCTCGCACCCCTGAACCCATGGTAGGTACATTTGGGGAATAAAAATACCATCACTACAGCCGAAGTCGTCCTAGTTGTCAAAATACCGAAAGCTTGCAGGCTGCAATGAAATATTCAAAGCCTTGAATCAAAGAGTTCTTGGACTAACTTGCGTGTGTCCGGTGGCCTGGTGCCCTGGAAGGTACCGAAAGATTGGCAAACTGTGTGATCAAACTCACACACAAAAGCGAAGACAGGAGTGAATGTACCAACTACTGGGGCATATCTCTGTATAGATCCTTGCAGAAGTGTATAACGAGTACCTTGAAAAAGATACCCCGAAGTAATTGCCAAATCTGGATGATTCCCAGTGTGGTTTTCGTCAGATCAACATTTCACTCTCCAGCAAATTTTCGAGAATCTTGGAAGTATGCCAGCGACATGTACACATGTTTTGTCGACCTCGAGAAAGCATATGACCGAGTCACCGGGTTCCTCGTGAAAAGCTATCGATAGTGTTGTGGGAGTACTGTGTTGACGGCCACCTGGTACTGGTCGCCAAGTCATTGTATTCCCGCTCAGAAGTTTGTGTCCGTGTTAGCCGTGTGTTGTGTCCGTGTTAGCGGTGTGTGTCAAATCACAACCACGGGCGCCAGAAAGATTTTTTCCAGGGTTTGGCCAAAGGAATTTTTCCAGGGGAGTCAGAAGTGGTAAAAGTTTATTTTACCAACTCGAAACTAAGAGAAAAACATTTTTCTGCGAAAACGTCATTAGGAAAATATCAAATTTAAAAATCCAGGGGGCCAGGCCACCCCCTGCCTCCCTTCCAATGCACATAATCACAGCCGTTCACTGTGGATGTTGAACTCTAACAAGGGTATGAGCTGTCACCAATCCTCGTCATAATCTATACGAAGCGTATAGACAAAAACTGCTTACTTTATCCACAAGGGCCAGGTGGTGTGATTGCATCTCCGACTTTATTTAGTCCCGTTTTGGTGTGGAGCCAGCGCAACGATCAGAGGTTGCTGAAAACTGTAAGGTATTTCGAGTCCTTCTCGGGCTACGTTCCCCGCGACCCTCCTCAATGACAAGCCGTTCTGAAAATGAATGAATGAAACAACTATTCATCAGTGGTAGCGTTTAAAAAAAAGTTGCCATCCTACGAAACATAAATAGACATGTTTTACAGAGTGTTGCCAAGTAAAATGGATGTTGTAATCGCTTTACGATTTTGTGTTTGTCTGGGCAAGTTGCGCGTTTCTTGTTAAGCTGGTGTTTCGCCAAACAGGGAGCTCCGTTCAATGAAAAAGTCTGACACATTCCTGATTCGCTGTGAGCTGCGTGCGCAGTGCGTTCTGCGGCCTCGTTTCACGCAGTTGTTCTTTTCGAACTGATGCGGTGGACCGCGTGCTTTCTGTTACGACGCTGATGTCGATCTGCTACACTCGAGCGAAGCCTCTTGCAAATAAACTTTTGTGCTACTGCATCTACAAATCTGTAAAGGATCTCAATGTGGTGAGAGCCTTACAACAGCTTTTCTTCGGCTTGGGAACTTAAAATATCAGGTCTCTTAGTCGCAGTGGCGTGCAGAGGGGGGGTGAACGGGGCGACGACCCCGAGCATCCACCAAGACAGGGGGGCATCCAAAGAGTGAAATTACAAAAATTAAAATGCTGTAATTAGATTATTTTCTCTATTGTAAGTCTGTTGACACATTCTGCATGGACTTAATTTTTCGAAACTTGTTTTTTTGTCAACACTAGTTTTTGTTTATTCAAATGCCAATATTCTCACATTCTTCAATACCAGGTACCTGTACTCTATGTGTGCGGTGCACACCCAATCAAACTGATAGTGACGTGACTTTTTCCAGATCGTGCGATCAATGGAAATTAACAGAGAAGGATTGAAAGATAATTATGGACGCCTAATTGATTTTCTGAGCCAAATTTCAAGACTGTGCTGTTTCGACTTGCTTGATTTAGCTGACTATTTGATGCATCACCTGTTTCCTGTTTTTTTGATGTGGCAACCTTGGGTGTAGGCACATAGAGCCGTACACCTGTGCTTGCAGTATGTCTACCATTCTGAGCTTCGTCATTGGCAGGTCAGGCGGATTGATCATAACGGCTCACACAAGCCCGTGTCTGTTCTCAGGGACGCCGGAGAACGGGGTCATGGCGGGGTCATTCTCCACCTGCCCTTTCCAAAGGTGGACAACGGGGTGGAGATGGCTTTTCATAACAGTGTTATAGACAATATCATGGTTGCTCAAGATCAACTAAAAACAAATGTATTGCAATTATTCTCGCACTCATAAAATTATTCTCGCACTCACACAAGGTGGTTTTCCAGAAGATCTGTTATTATTATTTAGGTCAACATTGTTGATGAGCAGAAACAAACATAATTGGTAACGAATTTATTTTTTTATAAGTTTCCATTGCCCTCAACTCTTTTACTGACCCCCTGCCGCTGCTGCTGCTCCGACTTCCCTGTCTGTTCTGCCTCCAGTAATTGCGCATATAACAACCACAAAATAAAAAAAAGTTTTCTTGCTTACTTCATGCGCATTCTCAATTCTCAATTCTTGTGTAGCTTAGCAAGTTTCAAGCTGACAATCCTGAGTGTCAACCATTTCAGCTGCATACCTTCTCTGCTCGACTGCTATTCGACAAGACATTCGCGCAGCTTGTTTTTGCAGTTGCGAACTGCCCTGTCGTAGCGTTGAGTGTGTTTTACTGCACTGTTTTAATGCGCATGTACATTTGCAGGTGTGAACTGAGCTGACGTAGCACTGCGTGTGTTCTACTCTCCTGTTTTAACGCGTTGCCGGATATTTCTGCAGTTGTGAACTGCTCTGTCCTAGCGCTGAGTGCTGTCTTTGCTCCGGTCTCCTGACTTCGAGCGTTGATAATGTGTGTTCAATGCAGTGACACATAGTACACTGTACAGCAACGAGTTAGGAGAGTGCGTGAAGAATAATATGCATGTTGTGTCAACAAACTTCGCCAAAACGTAGGTTTGGAAACTTGAACATGACGTCAGATTGTGACGTCACAAATAGCGTATATGTAGTACCAATGAACACCATACGCCACTGTTCAATACTAGAATTTGGTAGGGGAGCATATAATCAAGCAGTCGCCCTGGGCGTCACCAGACCTCTACATGCCACGGCTTAGTCAAGAGACAAGACCAGTGCTCTTACAACGACGAGGTTGACCTCTCGGTTCGTAGCGTTTGGGGTTATCTATGATTCAGCATTCAATCCGTAGCGAAACTCCAACGCAACATCTTGAACCCTCCAACGGCTCAACCCCACTTAAAATGCTCGTACACAAGCATTTTAACGAACAACCACTACCAGGAAACCACCATATTAAGTGAAAAATATGGTCTGGAGAGGTGCATTTATGCTTTAACTTATGAGATTTCTTTGACGAAGGATTTTATTATTTTCTTTTAAGCAGTACGAGCGATCATAATTAAAGTGCTACCCATCGTCTTTTGTGTGTTTTTTCCTGTATATAAAGTTAGACAAAAGCCAGTTTTCGGATGTGTTAAAATATCCAGCTGCATAGATGTGACTTAGATTGACCAAATTTAGGGTTGCCATACGTACGGGATTTCCCGGGCATGTTAGGAATTTCGGTGTTAAAATTTATGTCCGGAAATAAATCTTAGAAATGCTCCAATGTCCGGAATTTTGACAGTTTCCGAGGATCTAATCATTAGATCTTATGAAAAATATGTACGAGAATTTGGAGTAAAAAAGTGCCTTTTGTATTTTATCGCTTGTAATCTATTGTGTAAATGTTCCATGATATTTTTCTTCTGTGGTAATAATGTTGTATTGCATTGGTTGGTAGTTGTAAGAACATACTGAAAAATGCCTTATATCGCTTCTTTGTTGTGGCGAAAAGTAGCCATTGAGACTGTCAGGAATTTTGCCTCTTCAGATATGGTAACCCAACTAAATTGCTTTAAAGAAGCATTGCGCTAGGACTATTCTTGGCCAGAATGTTCCTTAATATTTTAATTTATTTGTTGTTATTTCTACTTTTCATCTTGCACGGATACCTACATGCGGTTTTCTCACCAATGAGGATTGCTTCGTCAAGCGCTTTCACATTAAGATTCGCATTAGATTGTTACGTGAAACAACTGATTGTTTCGTCATCTCCATTCAGACACAATTCGCTTTGGATTACTTTGGTCTAATCACCAGCGGAAAAGATGCGTTTCTTAATAACGCAGTAAAACCTCCTTTGAGAAGCCACTTGAAACTTTTTCCGGAATTTGCTTAGCTCAACATCTTAGCCCAGGGCTATCCTACATTGGCGCAAGAAAAAGTTCAGCTGCTCTTTTGGTAATTAACTGCTCCGCCAAATAAGCCATGCCTTGTATCGCGCATTAGCGGCGGGTCGGGTGATACGTGACCGAAAGCTCGCGATCATCTTGGAAGTGACTTGAGGAAGAGTTATAGAAAGAGACGCCTTAGTTTGCTCTGAAAGGAGCTTAAGGTAAAAGCCGCTTCGCGCTGAACAGTTGCTACGAGAGTCTTAGTTGTTTTTCAGTAATTCTTTATAGGCTGATTTTACTAAAGAGAACATCCAATTTTGTTGAACATTTTTTTGTAAGGAAGATGCAAGTTTCGTAGCTTCCCTACATTTTTCAGGTTTTGTTTCATCAAAACTTGTTGGCCAATCAAATTGCAGCAAAATGAATATTAAAGTTTTGGACCGGTGAAAAATCAGATCACATGAGAAGTAAAGGACTGATTCTTTTCACTGTACCTTCTTATTGCCCGAAATCCCCAGATCTTTTCTTAGCTCTTTGCGACATGTTCGTGGTTTTTATTGGAAGGACAGACCGTTTTCCAAAATGTCAAAAGTCACGTTCAACTTTTGTCAACCTGCTGGATTCTGTTGAAAATATCTTCGGCAGCAATCTGTGTTTACTTGATAGGAACATCCGTCGCAAAGGCTCACAAGCAAGACCCTGTTGTAAAGATTACCAGATTTCCGAGCAAAAGTACCAGCACTTCTTGTTGCATAACCCAAATCCAAAATGTGTAACGGAACTGATATAAAACTTTTGCTTGGCAAATTTGATTCCTTTCTTCAGCATTAAATTGTAAGCTGAGTTTAGAGAAATGTCTAAACACGGAATACGTTTTGATGCAAATTAATTATTTTTCTGTATTTTGTAAACAGGTGAAAAAATGCGTTTTATTATTAGAAACAGTTAATCGCTTTTTTTAATTTTCATCCGCTGTGGTGTCAGCACCATCAGTGACAAGACAGCCGTAGGTTTAAGTCGCTCGAAATATTGTTATAATACACAAGTTAGATACAGAGGCGTAGTGCCCAGGATTTTTTAAGGTTTGACTTTGATGACCGCTAAGAGATTTTGAGAGACCGCAACTACTTTATCTAAATTATCTAAATACCGAGATGGTCGTAGAGCAAAGGTCGTTTAGTGTATTTTGGCGATGGTTGCAAAGCGAGGTTCTAGGATATTGCATTTTTGTTGGAAAAATTTGAGAGACCGTTGAAAAAACACTGGTAGTGTCAAAAAAAGAAGTGTGGGAACGCACCCAAAAAGTAGCCATTTTCAACATAACTTCAAACTCATTTTTAAATCAGTATTTACTCACCTTCATTATCTTATAAACGAAAGCATGGAAAAAGTGTGGGGACACGTTCCCGCCCCACTACCTTCCTGGTTAGATAGCAAATTTTCTTAGAAACTGTTTGCACAAAGCAATCATAAATTCCTGAAAGATTGAACGAGATTTCTGCTAAGCGCTGATGCTGCTAGACAAGACAAATTGAACGAAAGTTTTTGATATTTTGTGTCAGAGAGATAGCAAATATGCTCGCATCGAACTGGTTATTTTGGGGTTAAAAAGTTGAAAAATGTTTGTTGTAGCCAAATGCATTTTAAGTTTATCAACAGATCAATATTACTGAAAACGTACGGATCGTTATAATTCATTACTTTTGCAATTTTAATGCGATCCTACGCACTACAGACCTAACTAACTTAATATTTGTATCAAAATTAGGAAATGATCACTTTCCTTAAACATCTGTTTAACATCCTTTGCTGCAACAACAGAAAGTTAATTGCACGTGGAATGAACAACGGCGTATATAGGTTGTGAAAAATCAAACAAAAAAGAAATGATTTGGTAAAAACTGGCAGTGTTTCTTTTTAGAAAAATTGCCTTGTACATTAAAACAATCTTTTGTGAACCAGCTGGAGTGCCTCATGATATAACCATGTTGAATGCATTAAGTTTTTTTAGAAATCAGGCTTTAAGATACCATATGGCAACAATCTTTGTAAATATATTTGTTGGCGTTTGTGCAATAAACTCAATAATTTATACAATCTGAAATGCGATTTCACGTTTTGAGCAAGTGGTTCGAAGAGTAACACCTCGCAATTTTCTAGCGATCTTTATTGTTCAGTCATTAAAATGTGTTGGCAGCTAAATAACACGTAAAATTTCACAAAGTTTCACAAAATATTTAAAAAAGTAGTATGTTTTAAGTGCACGAAAATGTAAAATAGACCAAATTTCATTAAATGTGATTTCAAACATTTTTGTGGAACCGACAATGGGGTCTATGTCTATCAACAAACAAATGTGTTTACGGACAACAATGAGCTGCAAATATACAGATCCAGAGTTGGCCACAAGCTTGCAATCACAAGAAATAAAATTTGTTCTGCGTGTAGTAAAAAAACGTTTGCATTTTTGATGGGTTAGTCGCTTCAACCTTTCCTAAACTTTTGATTTGTTTTAGGTGAAAAAATATCAACCAAGCAGCTTATAGCCTGTTAGAGATTTAAGATGGCCAATATGACAATGAAGGAAGAATTTGAGGCATTGAAAAGCAACGCTGATCAGTTCTTCTTGATAACATGTGGGATCTTCGTTTTATGTAAGTTTTTCAAAACTCTTTAATTTCTACCACGAAATGTACAGTATGTCTTTCATGGTTCTGTTGTTAGACCTAAGTGTATAATCTTTTACGATGTTCTATTTTAACATTAAAACCTCTATAATTAGGGCTGCAGCGCTTTAGAGAAGGACCCAGAGCAGTAATAGTGGGTAGCACGTTTTTTTATTGCGCAGCATGCTGTATAGATATATAGATATATAGATATTTTGTTGTTGCCATGATCTATACATGAATTTTGTTTAAACAACAGTTGAAATTTTATGGCATTATTCTTTTCGTCTTTTTTAACGATAAAATGTTGCGGTAACGCATAAAAGCATTAGGCCAGAAAAATAAAACTTAATTTCCATTCAATGCTTTATGAAAAAGAAACGAAGTTTTTGTTTTTGCACAGTCATGCAAGCAGGATTCGCTTTCTTGGAAGCTGGGTCTGTCCGAAGCAAAAATACGACAAACATCATCATGAAGAACGTGCTCGACCTCTGTGAGGACTGATTGCCTATTAAAGTGACTAAGAAAACATCACATTCTACTTAGTACTCCTGAAGAACAAAAAGACGTGTCTCTAACAAATTTTCTTTTACGTAACTGTTGCTTGCTGATCTCGTGTAAGAATTATTGCCCAAGGCTGTCATCGATAATTCGGCGCTCGTATCAACTTTGGCTGTGACCTGACCGACCGTAGATTGCAGCAAAATGAGTAGAAGCGATGCGTTACAAAAAGGTGGGCACCTTTTACAAAATCTATCAGCTTAAATATTTACGGGGCGTTTATCATTGCTTTGAGGAAGCATGCAAGTGTTGGTATACGTTGCCTCATGGTCGCGTACACGCGCAAAACCATTGTGGCCCTATAAGCTGGTCAAGTCAGAGATGAGAACTGGACTTGGATTGGATCCGGACTATCACGAATTTTGTTGGAATTGGATACGGACTGTAAATCGTTTCAAAAGTTTAGGATCAGGACCGTATTTAGACTGCGTTAAAGGAAAATAATTGCGACATTTTTATTGTTAAAAATCTGTGTTTTGTTAATTTTGTGCATTATATTTGGACTTGAACTTCACATTTCATAAACATTGTGGGCTATGGTTGGACTTGGACTGAGTTTTAAGTATTCAAGTCTGGATCTGGATCGTAATATGACAGTCCGCTCATCTCTGGCTCAAATCCTGGTTCCAGCAAACAAACGTAAATTGTACCTGCATGCCTACACACCTGAATTCGGCAAATCGTGTTGCAGAAGTAAAATTAATATGAAACAAAATTTCTTTTTGTGGCAAAGAAATCTCCAAACTTATTTATTCGTAGGTAAAAAATTTTGAAATGCCACCACAAATTTACGCATTTTTGCTGCAAGCATTTCAGACAAATTTTGGCATTTCAGGCAAATTTTTCAGGCAAATTTGTCACTAGGTTTAAATGCATTCATTTCAGGGCAGCAGCTGATTTCCAGTTGTAAACGAGAGATGGAAAATAGGAAACCGCGGTAATAAACTTTTCTGCCTCTTATGAAATAAAACTCGTTTGGGTTTCAAAACCTATCCCGTGAGATAATTCATTTATACATTTTATAGCCAGTGGTGAAAGTAGAATAATTTTCTTACCGGAACGATCCAGTATTTGTCAATACCCTCGCAAAATTTCAGCCATCAATATAAAAAAGCAATCAAGAGCACGTCTACTTTTGGCCCACCCTGTATTGTACATTTTAAAGTTTCTTACTTTTTCAGACTGGTAAGAATCGAATGCAACTAAACCATCGCGTGAAAAGATGTTGAGTTAAAAATCAGAACCGTCGCCAGAAAGTCTTGAATAGGGGGCTTAAATTTTCGCAAGGGGACTTGACATTCTGAAAGTTTGATAAAATCTTTACTGATTTACAGTGTTTCATATTTAAATTTGGAAGGGCTGAGCTCAACAGTGCCCACTGTGGCGATTGGACTGGTTTAAATTTCGCTTATGTTGTCATTATTGAAATTCGTATAAAGAAATAAAAAGGTACCATCATCAAATCAAGTAAGGCTGAATATAACACAGTAAACAGTTAAAAAGGTTTTGTCCTGCCTTCTTCATAACAAAATTATCTAAGAATTCATCACAATTTGTTTGCCCAAGTTTGTCACTTTTAATGTACCAAATGCTTGGTGTTAACAACCTCTCCTGGAATATTGCGTCCCTTTAATTGATTTTTAATTCTCTTGAATTTTGAAAAGAACCTTTCGCCTGAGCAATTAGTGACCATCAAGCTAAGAAATAAGGTTTCGTGTGGTTGCATAAACTAAAAAACACTAATCTAAGGCATCAGACCCAAACGCGCTTTTGTCATTTTTTTGCTGTTTCCGTGTCTCGTTGGGGAAGAGTTCTGCGGTTGCCAGTTGGTAAAGTCG